>OHHK01000031.1_pt1 | contig 133285 bp, 110 predicted proteins | sample 1568111 | NCBI WGS metagenome assembly OHHK01 (sample SAMEA3879562, study PRJEB24766) | human gut metagenome | biome: human-associated habitat; feature: feces | place: USA | collected 1985/1987 | reverse complement strand
GGAATTTCGCTACCTTAGGACCGTTATAGTTACGGCCGCCGTTTACCGGGGCTTCGATTCAGGGCTCTCACTCCTCCTCTTAACCTTCCGGCACCGGGCAGGCGTCACCCCATATACGTCATCTTTCGATTTAGCATAGAGCTGTGTTTTTGATAAACAGTTGCCTGGGACTATTCTCTGCGGGTTTCCGTAGAAACCTCCCCTTATTCCGAAGTTACGGGGACATTTTGCCGAGTTCCTTAACTACCCTTCTCCCGTTGGCCTTAGAATTCTCTTCCTACCTACCTGTGTCGGTTTGCGGTACGGACACATAAGATATACACCAAGCTTTTCTCGCCTTCATCCACGCTGACTTCACTACTTAATTTCGTTCCCTTACGACCGGGGTAACCAACACCCGGCATCAGCTCTTCAAAAGTGTCCCTTGGATTAAATCTTTCTGTGGTAACGGAATTTCAACCGTTTGTGCATCGGCTACGCTTTTCAGCCTCACCTTAGCTTCCGACTTACTTGGAGCGGACGAACCTTCCTCCAAAAACCTTAGGCTTTCGGCCATTATGATTCTCACATAATTCTCGCTACTCATTCCGGCATTCTCACTTGAATGAAGTCCACCGTCGCTTTCGCTACGACTTCACCCCTCATTCAACGCTCCCCTACCCCTGTCACATAGTGACAAGCCTAAGCTTCGGTGTACGTTTTAGCCCCGTTAAATTTTCCGCGCAAAGTCACTCGACCAGTGAGCTATTACGCACTCTTTTAATGTATGGCTGCTTCTAAGCCAACATCCTGGTTGTCTACGCAATTTCACATCGTTTTCCACTTAAACGTACTTTGGGACCTTAGCTGTAGGTCTGGGCTGTTTCCCTTTCGACTATGAAACTTATCTCACACAGTCTGACTCCCGTGCATGATTATTCGGCATTCAGAGTTTGATAGGCTTCGGTAATCTCTCGACCCCTAGGCCATTCAGTGCTTTACCTCCGATAATCTTAATCACGAGGCTAGTCCTAAAACTATTTCGGGGAGAACCAGCTATATCCGGGTTCGATTGGAATTTCTCCGCTATCCACACCTCATCCCCTACCATTTCAACGGGAGTGGGTTCGGACCTCCATGAGGTTTTACCCTCACTTCATCCTGGACATGGATAGGTCACCCGGTTTCGGGTCTATTGCATGCAACTGAACGTGCTGTTAACACTCGCTCTCACTTCGGCTCCGTAGCTGAACTACTTAACCTCGCTGCATACAATAACTCGCCGGACCATTCTACAATAGGTACCTTATCACACTTTGACGTGCTCTAAGTGCTTGTAAGCACAGGGTTTCAGGTTCTCTTTCACTCCCCTCCCGGGGTGCTTTTCACCTTTCCTTCACAGTACTATTCGCTATCGGTCATCAGGTAGTATTTAGGCTTGGAGGATGGTCCCCCCATCTTCCCACGGGATTTCACGTGCCCCGCGGTACTTTGGATACTGCTCGTCAACTTTCGTTTTCACCTACAGGATTCTCACCTTCTTTGATCAGCCTTCCCATGCTGTTCGGTTAACAATCATTGTACTAAATGCAGTCCTAAACCCCGAAAGGATTGCTCCTCTCGGTTTAGCCTCTTCCGCTTTCGCTCGCCACTACTCACAGAATCTCGGTTGATTTCTTTTCCTCGCCCTACTTAGATGTTTCAGTTCGGGCGGTTCCCCTCATATACCTATTTATTCAGTATATGATACATGGACTTGACTCCATGTGGATTGCTCCATTCGGATATCTACGGATCATATCGTGCTTGCCAATCCCCGTAGCTTTTCGCAGCTTACCACGTCCTTCTTCGGCTCCTGATGCCAAGGCATCCTCCCTGCGCTCTTATTAGCTTAACCTATTCAAGAATTATGTCTTGTTTTTCAACAGAAGAATTGTTTGAAATTGTATTTTACCCATTAAATTTCTTTAATTGGATATCTTTAATTTCCTCTTTGTTGTTTCGTTATTCAATTTTCAAAGAACATCTCTCACTCGCAAACATTTGAAGTCCTTGAGTGTTATTTGGTGGAGATGAGGAGAATCGAACTCCTGACCCCCTGCTTGCAAGGCAGGTGCTCTCCCAGCTGAGCTACACCCCCAAAGGTGATTGTTATTCACTTATGGAGTCGCCAGCCCTGAGGGCAAGTTCCTTCAAAATTGAACAATACAGATTTAAGAACTTGTGAGCAAGTTCTCTTACGAGCGATGTTCGCATCACTCTTTTTCTTCCTTAGAAAGGAGGTGATCCAGCCGCACCTTCCGATACGGCTACCTTGTTACGACTTAACCCTAATCATCAACCCCACCTTCGGCGGCGTCCTCCTTGCGGTTAGACTACCGACTTCGGGTGTTGCCAACTCTCATGGTTTGACGGGCGGTGTGTACAAGGCCCGGGAACGTATTCACCGTAGTATGCTGACCTACGATTACTAGCAATTCCGACTTCATGTAGGCGAGTTGCAGCCTACAATCCGAACTGAGACGTTTTTTGGAGATTTGCTCTGCCTCGCGGCTTTGCTTCTCTTTGTTAAACGCCATTGTAGTACGTGTGTAGCCCAGGTCATAAAGGGCATGATGATTTGACGTCATCCCCACCTTCCTCCGTTTTGTCAACGGCAGTCTCATTAGAGTGCTCTTGCGTAGCAACTAATGATAAGGGTTGCGCTCGTTGCGGGACTTAACCCAACATCTCACGACACGAGCTGACGACAACCATGCACCACCTGTCTCAACTTTCCCCGAAGGGCACCTAATGTATCTCTACTTCGTTAGTTGGATGTCAAGACCTGGTAAGGTTCTTCGCGTTGCTTCGAATTAAACCACATACTCCACTGCTTGTGCGGGCCCCCGTCAATTCCTTTGAGTTTCAACCTTGCGGTCGTACTCCCCAGGTGGATTACTTATTGTGTTTACTCCGGCACGGAAGGGGTCAATCCCCCCACACCTAGTAATCATCGTTTACGGCGTGGACTACCAGGGTATCTAATCCTGTTTGCTCCCCACGCTTTCGAGCCTCAGCGTCAGTAAAAGCCCAGCAAGCCGCCTTCGCCACTGGTGTTCCTCCTAATATCTACGCATTTCACCGCTACACTAGGAATTCCGCTTGCCTCTACTTCACTCAAGAATGTCAGTTTCAAAAGCAGGTTACGAGTTGAGCCCGTAATTTTCACTTCTGACTTGATATCCCGCCTACACTCCCTTTACACCCAGTAATTCCGGACAACGCTTGCCACCTACGTATTACCGCGGCTGCTGGCACGTAGTTAGCCGTGGCTTTCTAAACGGATACCATCATTTTTTTCTCCGTCAACAGAGGTTTACAATCCGAAAACCTTCTTCCCTCACGCGGCGTCGCTGGATCAGGGTTGCCCCCATTGTCCAATATCCCCCACTGCTGCCTCCCGTAGGAGTCTGGGCCGTGTCTCAGTCCCAATGTGGCCGTTCAACCTCTCAGTCCGGCTACTGATCGTCGACTTGGTGGGCCGTTACCCCGCCAACTATCTAATCAGACGCGAGCCCATCTCTAAGCGATAAAATCTTTGGTATCAGGAAGATGCCATCCCGATACATCATGCGGTATTAGCAGTCGTTTCCAACTGTTGTCCCCCTCTTAGAGCCAGGTTGCTCACGTGTTACTCACCCGTCCGCCACTGATCCGAGGAGCAAGCTCCTCTTCACCGTTCGACTTGCATGTGTTAGGCGCGCCGCCAGCGTTCGTCCTGAGCCAGGATCAAACTCTTTGTTAAATGGTATATTCAAGCTTGCGCTTTAATATCAAAGTTTGATTGCTCTGCTGAACGCTAACTTGCTATCTATTAGCACGTTATTTTGTGTTCATCCAGAATTTCTTGTTATTCTCTTAAGAATCTCAAGGTAATGTTTTTAATTCTGTACTGTTCAATTTTCAAGGAACTTTGTGCCGCTCTTGCGACAGCTTGTTTATTATATCACATTCATTCGAGTTTGTCAAGCACTTTTTTGAAATTTTTTAAATTTCTTTTTTCACAGTTTTGAACTTTTTACCAGTTGGTCACCGTGCTTCCGCCGTTTATTCCTCACCGATTTTTAAGCTCATCTTCGTACCCTCGACTGCCCTCTTTCTCGCTGTTCAAGCGGTTTCGGACTCCCTTAAGTACCCTCTGTTTTTGTGCCCTCTCGTTTGAGTGCTTGTCTATTATATCACGGAAAACGACATTTGTCAACGTTTTTTTAAAAGTAAATTTACATAAAACTTACTCGTCAAATCACGTTTTTAAAGGCACTTTATACAATCAGCCGTAAAAAGCTGTCTATATATTCTATTTACTGCATTTTTCTGCTATTTAATGTATTTTCTCAGCTTTTTACCGCTGTCTTTTTCGGGTACCTTCCGGTAAGGATTCTCCCCTTTATGTATACCAGCGTATCCTCCTCGCCGTATCTTTTCAGCATTATAAGCATCTTCCCAAGAAGTTCCATAGTTTCCGGGTACATCATATAGTGTTTTCTGTTCTTGTTGAAATATTCAAACGGCATACTGTCGTTATAATTCTCTTTATAATATGTCTTACAAGCCGCCACCCTGTCGCAGAACATTTCCACAACATACTTTACAGGCATCTTCATTCCCTGCATCGCAGAACCCGGCTCCTGTCCGTAATCTATCCAGTATTCAAAGTGATGCCTGTTTCTTCCCTTATGATGAAGCCAGGCCTCGCTTTTTCCCGTAGCACGTCTTTCCGTAGTGTTCGGACTTTTATCCCCCGTGTAAAATACCACGCCGCTTATGAATTCCTTAGGCGAGTATTTTGACAGATCATGCATAAGCCCTTGCTTATAAAGACCGACCTTGAAGCATAACCTCATCACTTCCATCTTGTGATGATTGATAGTGCTTAAATGCCCCTTGAAGTTTTCCTTAATGTCCATGCTTATCCTTCTTTCGTTCTTTCGAGATACTTTCTCCAGTTATCAATATATCTTGTTTTAAAGCTGACGCTAGTTATTTCTTTGTATGGGATTTTGGTTTCTTCCTGCCATTTTCCGTCTGCGTCAAACTCTCTCATCGTCAGTTTATTCTTCCCTGCCTTTAAGATTATCCCTATATGGAATATCTCTTCATTTTCATTCTCGACTATCACCCATTCGCCGCACTCCAGGAGCGAATTGAATATGCTCTGCCACGAGCTTATATCGATTTTGGGAGCTTTGATTTGCCCTGCAACCCCGTTCAGTCTGTTTATCTGTTCGCATATATCATTCTTGATTTCCGCTTTTTGCAGTTCGTCAATTTTGCGAATCGTATATCCGTTAAGCTCAAAGGCGTTTTCTTCTTGTCCGAGTACAAATTTGTCGTTGAAATCATTGATATAGTAATACCAATAGCTTTTGTCGTATTCGTAAAAGCACCTGCATATATGCCTGTTTCGAGCGCACTCTCTGAGCACCGATATTTTCTTACTGTGTTTCATATTTTCCTCCAAAAAACAACTGCCGCATATATAACACGGCAGTTTTATATTTACAAAAGCCGTCAGCCTTATTCTATCACAGCCGACCTTTAATTTCAAGTCCGAAAGTCATTATCGTTCTTCCGTCAATTGTTACACGCTCACCTTCTCCCCCTCTTTTTCATCGCATTCTTTATTCTCCGCCGCATTATCCGGCTTTTCATCCGGCTCATCACCGCCATGCTTATCCTTTTTCTTCTTTTCGTCTATATGCGACTGGTCGCTGACAACAAGAATATCACCCTGCTTTATTACAGTGCTTCCGTTAGGTACGACCATATCGCCGTTTCTCTTTATCATTATAATAAGAAGCGTAGTCGGCAAATCAAGTTCCTTTATAGTCTTTCCCTTCCATAAATGCTTTGGTCCTATCTCATATTCCTTTAGCAATATATTTCCGCTGTCCCTGTATGACGGAATGCTGAGTATAACATCATCTCCGGCATTTATCACAGTATCGCCTTTCGGCACGATAGTGCTGTCACCGTGTTTTATCATAAGCACAAGCGAATCGTCGGGAAAATCTATCTCGCTTATCTTGTGTCCGTTCCAGGTGTGAGTATCCGATACGAATATACGCATCATATTGAACTGCGGAGTTTCGTCCTGATAGTCGTTGAACGTCTTTAATACACTGCTTTCGTTATCAATGAGTTTAAGCCCCGTTGCGACCTTCGGCAGTAACGTTCCCTGAAATGCAACGGAGATAAGGCAGACGCAAACCACTATATTGAACAGATTGCTGTCCGTGTAAACATCGCTCACCGTAGCCATTATTGCGAAAACGATGGACGATGCACCTCTCAGACCCGACCACGCTATAAACAGCCTGTCAGCCCAGGTATATCCCTTTGAGCATATCGCAAAAACCGCAGCAGGACGTGATATAAAGGTCATCACAGCAAATATCGCAAGTGCCGGAAGTATTATGCCCGGAAGCTGCGAAGGATTCGACAGCAATCCCAGCAGGAAGAACAGCATTATCTGGCTCAGCCCCGTTATTCCGTCGAAGAAATGTACAAGCTGTGCCTTATTCTCGCCTATGTTGCTGTTACCGATGATGATACCTGCTATGTATACGCTGAGGTATCCGTTACCGCCGAGCAGTATCGGTGCGGAATATGCCGCAAATATCATCGCCATCATAAAAATTATGTCAAAGCTGTTTTTCGACAGCTTCACCTTTTTCATTACAAACACTGCGGCAAATCCCATTGCAAAGCCGAATGCAACGCCGAGGACTATTTGAAGCACCGCAAGAAGACCAAGCTGTGAAATATCATCTCCCGCCATTATCGCAAGCGCAATGACCGTCAGCATATAAGAAAACGGGTCGTTAGAACCGCTCTCGATTTCCAGCAGTGAAGCAAGACCGCCACGCAGGTTCAACTGCTTTGAACGAAGTATCGAGAACACCGATGCCGCATCGGTAGACGAAATAACCGCACCGATAAGAAAGCTCTCTTTTATATCAAATCCAATAAGGAAATGACAGCCTGCCGTAGTAATAAGCGCCGTAACTATCGTACCGAGCGAGGATAAAAGTCCCGCACGCAAAGCAACAGGTTTTGCCGCTTTCCAGTTGGCAGAAAAACCGCCGCAGAACATTATAAATATAAGACATACCGTACACACCTGCTCGCTGAGCTGATAGTTGTCAAACGGTATCCTCAGAATACCGTCCGAGCCGCATATCATACCAAGCGCCAGAAATATAAGCAGGCTCGGTACGCCTATCCTCGCCGACAGCTTATTGCCTACAATGCAGACAATGATGATTACCGAAAAAAAGAGCATTACAAATTCCATCGTTCATCGTTCCTTCTGTTCAAATATTTTCTCTGTTTAACTGTTTTAAAAAAATAAGCTGCCAATGTGATTTGAAAGTCATCATTGACAGCCGATTTTTTACTATTCTTAAAGGCGTCAGCCGCTGAATGCGACGTCTTTATTTGCCTGCAAGCTTAGCGATTATTTCAGCCGCCTCATCAATACCGCAGGTAGCCGTATTGATGCACAGATCGTAATTCAGCGATTCGCCCCAGTTACGTTCCGTATAATACTTGTAGTGTCTGCGCCTTGCCTTATCCTTCTGTCTGATAATCGAAAGCGCCTCGTCCTTGCTAATATTGTCATGCTCAGAGATACGTCCGCATCTGAAGTCATCCGTAGAATGTACGAAAACATCAAATGTGCTGTACTGCTCCCTCAGCACATAGTCCGCACAGCGACCGACTATAACGCACGGACCTTTATCCGCAAGAGCCTTGATAACTCTGCACTCCGCCGAGAAAAGCTGGTCGGTAAGCGGCTGTGTATACATACCGTTTATCGCAAGATTGTAAAGAAAACTGGTCGTTGTTGTCTGCTCCGCACGTTCTATGTATTTGGGATCAAATCCGCTTTCCTTTGCGGTAACATCAATTATCGTCCTGTCGTAATACGGGATTGAAAGTGCTTTTGCGACCTTCCTGCCGATTTCGCTTCCTCCGCTTCCGTACTGTCTTGAAATAGTGATTATTTTTCCCATAATCATTCCTCCGTTTGTGCTTTATTCTTATGCCTGCTGTACCTGTGCCGAGGATTCATCCTTTTTGTCATACATTTTCGATATGACATTCTTATAGATCCTGCGCATAAGGAGTATCGCAACAATAAGTCCTAACAAATCGCTTACAGGGAGCGACCACCATATACAGTCAACCCCTCCGATAATACCGAACAGCCACGCAAAAGGCAGTGTCGGCACAATAAGCCTTACTATAAATACTATCATGCTGTAAAAGCCGTTTCCGAGCGCCTGGAAGCCCGAGCTTAGCACTATCGACACTCCGGCAAATACAAACGATACGCTGAATATTCTGAGCGCCGTTTCACCGAGTCTTATCATATCGTCCGTCGGAGCGAACATTCCCAGTAACTGCACCGGTATAAGCTGGAACAACAGCAATCCGACTGTCATTATCACAACCGAGCAGATAACACCGAGCTTCAGCGTATCCGTTATACGCTTCGGCTTTCCTGCCCCGTAGTTATAGGCTATGATAGGAACTATTCCGTTATTCATACCGAACACAGGCATATATACGAAGCTCTGCAGCTTGAAGTATACGCCGAATACCGTAGCCGCCGCAGGCTCATACGCTTTCAGTATTATATTCATACCGAACGTCAGCACCGAAACCAGCGCACTCATTATAATAGAAGGTATTCCAACTGCATATATCGTCTTTATCGTACCGAGATTCAGTTTGAATTTTCTGAATACAAGCCTTAATTCTTTGTTGTGGAAGTGGTGCAGTAAAAATCCTACCGCCGCCGCTATTATCTGACCTGTTACAGTGGCGATTGCCGCACCCGTAACGCCCATTGCGGGTATTCCGAGAAAATCAACGCCGAAAATAAACACAGGATCAAGCGCTATGTTTATAACCGCACCGAGTATCTGCGACACCATCGAAAGCAGTGTCTTGCCCGTTGCCTGCAATATACGCTCGCCGTATATCTGGAAGAATAATCCGAGCGAGCCGCAGCATACGATTGACAGATATTCAACACCGTATCCCGCTATGATTTCTGAATGCGTCTGTATCGAAAAAAATGCCGGTATCGCCGTAAGCCCTACTATTAAAAACAAAACATAGTTCAAAGCGGTAAGAATAAGCGCATGAGTTGCCGCAAGGCCTGCCTCATAAGGCTTCTTCTGTCCGAGATAGCGTGATACAAGCGCATTCATACCAACGCCAAGCCCCGTCTGAAACGCTATCATCAGGCTCTGCATCGGAAACGCCATACCTACAGCGGTCAGTGCGTCCGGGTTTATCTGTGCCACAAATACGCTGTCAACAAGGTTATACATTGCCTGGATAAGCATTGATATAACTATAGGCAGCGACATTGTAACAAGCAGCTTGTTTACGGGCATTACGCCCATCTTGTTTTCTTTTGTCTGTTCCAATTTTCTTTTCTTTCCTTTATTCTTCTCTGTATTTCTTTTAATTCAGTATACCATAAATCCACGCATTTTGCAAGCCGCATACACAAAAATCGTCCGTAAAATCTTATTGACCCCACCGCCTTATTGTGATACAATAGCAATATATAAAAGCTAAGAAAGGAGAAGAATATGAACGATATAAAAGCCGTGCTGTTCGACCTTGACGGCACTCTGCTCGACTCGATGTACGTCTGGCAGTACGTTGACGAGGAATTTCTGCGCAGACGTGGCATCACTCCGCCCGATGATTACGGCAGGCAATGCAGCCACCGCTCTTTTTACGAAACAGCATTGTATACAATAGATCTTTTCAATCTTCCCGAAACGCCCGAACAGCTTATGCAGGAATGGACAGATCTCGCCATAGACGAATACCGCCACAACGTAAAGCTAAAGCCCTTCGCTCGAGAAACGGTTGAACTTGCTCTGAAAAACGGCTACAAGACCGCCGTATGCACCTCACAGACCCCCGAACTTTACACCCACGTGCTTCATCACACAGGACTCTGGGGAATGTTTGAAACGATAAGCTCCGCCGCCGTTTTCGGCAAAGGCAAACAGTACCCCGACATATATCTCGATACCGCAAAAACGCTCGGTGTACCGCCCGAAAACTGCATTATGCTCGATGACGTATCCGCTTCTCTCAAAGCCGCAAGGCAGGCAGGTATGATGACGATAGGCGTGATTGAACCGATAAGCAGTCAGGATATGAAAGAAATGGAACTTTACAGCGATAAGCTTGTGAAAGAGCTTGATAAAGACATATTCACATTCTGACGGAGGCAAAAATGAACACAAACATAATCAGAAAGCACTTTTTCTTCAAAGGCAGAGTTCAGGGTGTCGGCTTTCGCTATCGGGCGCAGAATGCCGCCTCGCTCTACAGCGTAACAGGCTGGGTAAAAAATCTCTACGACGGCTCGGTCGAAATGGAAGCGCAAGGCACTGAGGAAGACATCGACAAAGTAGTACAAACCCTTCAGAACAGCCGCTACATCGTGATAAACGATATGTACGTTGCCGACCGTCAGCCCGACCCCCACGAAACCTTATTCCGCATAAAAGACGAATACTGACAAAACGATCCCTCCCGTGTAATCGCACGGGAGGGATCAGTTATATATCGTTGCCTGTTTTAAGAAATTCAGTTTTCGTCAGCGTCCGGGTCGTCATCCGCATATTCGGGTTCTTCCCCGTTTTCAGCGTTTTCCTCTTCCTCAGACGGTTCTTCATCCTCTGCCTCTTCTTCACGGGTAGCAAGTTCCTCGTCGATTGTAAAGCCGCATACCATCTCGTCCAGCAGATTTGCCTGTACCGAAAGTTCCTGTGCAGAAGCCGCACATTCCTCGCTTGTAGCAGAGTTTGTCTGTACTACCGAAGAGATCTGATCAACGCCGACATTGATTTGCTCTATAGCCTCAGCCTGCTCTGCACAAGCCGTTGAGATTTCGCCTACCAGCTTTGTGGTAGCGGTTGTCGTATTGACGATTTCGGTCAGCGTTTGTGCCGTCTTGTTTGCAATCATCGTTCCGTTTTCAACAGCCTTCATCGAGTTCTTGATAAGTTCTGTCGTTGTGCTTGCCGCCTCAGCAACCTTGCCCGCAAGATTTCTTACCTCGTCCGCAACAACAGCAAAGCCCTTTCCTGCGTCACCCGCTCTTGCCGCCTCTACCGCCGCATTAAGCGCAAGTATATTCGTCTGGAACGAAATATCGTCTATCGCTCTTATTATCTTTTCAATTTCGCCGGATGTTTCTCCGATTTCCTGCATAGCCCCAAGCAGACCGTTCATCTGTTCGTTGCCCGATTCAACAAGCTTTGTAGCCTGAGCCGAATTCTCAGCGGCATTTTCCGCTCTCACTGCGTTACGGTTGACCTTTTCCGCAACCTCGGTAAGCGATGCCGAAAGTTCCTCGACCGATGCCGCCTGCTTCGCCGCACCGCCCGAAAGACTGCCTGCCGCAGATGCCACCTGCTCAGAGCCTGTAGCAACACGCTGACCTGCCTTGCTTATTTTGTCCATCGTCTTATTAAGTGAGATCATTATAGATTCGTATGACTGCTTGATAGGCGCAAAGTCACCGAGATAAACATCGGCCGGCTTATATGTAAGATCGCCGTTTCCGAGCGTTCTGAGCATAGTGTCGATGTCGGATATGATTTCGTTTATATTCTTGCTGATAAGGTTCGTGCTTTCGCTCAGCTGAGATATTTCCTTGTCAATTTTCATGCCGAAGTCAAGCTCCTGCTGATGAAGATCGCCGTGCGACAACGTAACGATTCTGTCCGAGCACTGCTTTACGGGCGAAATTATCTTTTTCACTATCGTTATTATAAGCAGTACCGACAGTGCAAAGCATACAACCGCTACAATAGTGCCGATAACGACAGAATTATAAATGCTCTGCGTATGCTCAGACGGTGTCGCAACCATTATACAGCTCCAGCCCTCCGCATTGCTTATAGGCGCATAGCTGACATATTTCGAAACGCCGTCAAGCGTAACCTCACCGAATCCCGATTCACCCGCAATTGCCGATGAAACGCAATCAGCCATAGTCTGATATGAGCTGTCCTGCGAAGCAAGACTGATATAATTCATCTGCTGCGGTATCAGTTCCGAGTCCGGATGTGCGATTATATTACCCTTAGCATCAACCACCATCGCATAGCCGGTATCGCCAATCGAAATCTGACCGATAACATTCGAGAATACATTCACGTCAACGGTTATACGAAGCACCGCTCTCAGCAGCTTATTTATATCGTTTGAAATTATCGGCACGGTAACGTCCATAACGACCTTACCCGTCTTTTCGTAGAAATAAGGCTCACCGACAACCGCTTTATTGGTTTCTATTACCTCGCGATATGCAGGATCGTCCGACCAGTTGAGAGAGTCGTCGTTAAGTCCCTTGCCGTCCCTGTCCGTCATATCGACCTTGACATACATAGAATTATCTCTTGCGACAGAAATACATTTTGAGCGTATCGCAGATACATCTGCAACGTCAGAAAAATCTGCGTCGGCAGAAATCTGCGTTATTGCGTTTACAACGGATTCAAGCTGGTTTGAAATAGTATTCGATGCGGTATGCGCTACCTCGTCCATCTCATTCACAAGCGCCTGCTTAAGATATGTATAGCTCAGCAGTATATTGATTGTGCAGACAAGCATAAGCGAACCGCCGACAGCAAGACACATCCACCTGAATATTCTGCCGGTAAGAGATTTCCCTTTCTTATGTGTATTTTCAACGTTCTCCGGAACCATTTCAGCCCCGTCATATACATTCTTGTTCTTCTTCATTCCGCTACCTCACACAAAGGATAAACAATACGGTTTTTTGACCGTCTTTATATAGGTTTATCTTATCACATTGTGTAACTAAAGTCAAATTTAAATCACGTTTTCACATCATTTTCAACAAAACCGCCAAATAATTATCGGATTTTTTGTGAAAATGAATAAATAAAAAGCAAATATATATACCGATTTTACGATATTATCACTTCCCCGTCCCACCACCCACAACCCTCTCAAAAGCACACCCTCACCCTGCACCAGCTCTTTCAAAACCGCACTGTCCCTCGTGCTTCTTCCGTTGAATCGTAGTTATTGATTTTCTCAGCTATTTATGTTTTGTGAGGGCAAGCACGGCAAGGACAACTTAAGCGTGTGCATCCAAAGCTTTGTACATATGCAATGACAATTATATTGATTCGAATAGCGAACCCGAGAAGTGCTGTCCTATGAAAAGAACTATCGGTAGCTTACGATCGTATCTCACTTTTCGTTCCATTTCTGTGTCCTCACTTTCATTTTTTGTGTTTATTTTTCTGACGATAGTCATCAAATTAAAGGGTCTTAGGGAAACGGAGCGTCCCTAACAAGCTGATGAACTGCGAACGAAGCGTGCCACGTTCATCGTTGCTTGCTACTCTGAAATCATTATATCATTTTAGTCTTTCCCGATGTATTAACAAAGTGCGACGATTTATGTTAGCCGTTCGTTTTCACCTTATTTTCCCTCTCACCTTATATGCAAAAAATCAGCAAAACGCACCCTGTTTTTAGCAGAGTTCACAGAATGTTCATAAATATTTTTGTGAAATGTTGATATAGCAGTACAGACAAATTTTTTCAAAATTCATCTTAAAAATCTTGTAATGCTTTTTTCAAAATTTTCTTGGGGTAGCTCCAGATTTAATGTTGATGTATTAAAGGAGCAAGTTATTATGCTACCAACGAAATGTGACTCCATCGACTTTGAATTTATGGAAAGCTTTATAGAGGAGCTGGAAGCGGAGCGTATAGAGGAGCTGGAAGCGGAGCGTATAGAGGAGCTGGAAGCGTATCTTTCAGTCTCTGGACTGAAAGATACGCAACTGACAGCTGATGAGCTGTCAGCTGTCAATGATTTGATTTCAAAAAATATTGAGTTTAAACCTTTCTGTTACGATGTAATATTTGATAAAATTGTACAAGGAAGAAGACTGAAAAAAGATGACCAAATAGCAGGAGATAATCCTTTTGTAATGGCAGGAGTAACAAATACAGGTGTAGTTGGTTATATTTCTAATCCAGTTGCAAGTTTTCCAAAGAACTCAATTACAATTGATATTTTCGGAAATGCATTTTATAGAAATTATGATTTTGGTGCAGGTGATGATACTGGCGTTTACTGGAGCGAGAAAAGTGATTATTCAAAAGAAATTATGCTTTTCTTAACCTGTTCTATGGGAAAGTCCATTGAAAATAAATTCTCATATGGTAAGAAATTACGCAGTTCACAAAGCTTTAAGTTTAAAATGCAGTTACCTGTAAAAAATGAACAGCCTGATTATGAGCTAATGTCAACTCTTATCTCAGCAATACAGAAACTTGTCATTGCTGATGTTGTAAAGTTCAGCGATGAGAAAATAAAAGCTACAAAACAAGTTGTAGGATAATAAAAATCGCAAGTTATTCACTTAGTGTTGAGTGATTTAACTTGCGATTATTTTTTATGTCGAATATAGCTGTTTGGGGTGAAGTATACTTATTTGGTGCCCACTTACTTTAATATAGGCGCAAATCTGATACGGATATTCGGCATCTTCGTGATAGTCGAATAAGTGTTCAGCATCCAGTCCTCACTGCCGTCGTTTGCATTCTCACCGCTTGCAGGAGGCGCAAATATCTTAAGCGTCATGTCTGCTTCGCTTTCAAGAGGCTTTTCAAAGAACGCCGACATGAAATCTATCGTCTTTGCGTGAGGTGCCTTGTAGAACCACTTGCCGTTTATCTCCATCATAAGATTAAGCTCTGCGTCCTCGTCCTCAAATGTGATTTCGCAGAATGTGGGATTCTTTTCAAAGTGCAGAGGTATCTCGATACCCTCAGCGTCCTCAGAACCGCCCCAACGTAATTTTACAGGGAACTGTGCGTCGCCCTCGCTCTTCATTTCGGGATAGAAATATTCATCGTGAATAATTTCCTTGTAGGTCTGCATTACAGGCTGCTCAATACCGCAGTCAGCATTGTTCGGATCCTCGATTTCAAGTCCCAGTCTGCCTCTGTCACGGAACTGATAGAATGTAAAGCCGTTGAACCAGCCCTGATCCTTGTCGTTCTTGAGCATATCGCAGAATTCCTTTACCATTTCTGCCTGCTCGTAAGGTCCCGTTACATCGCCGTCAGCGTTGAATTCGCTCATTACCATAGGCTTCTTTACTCCGCCGCAAAGTTCTCTGTAACGCTTTTCCGACAGCTTGGTAAGATTATATGTATCCGCTACCTTGCTTCTGCCGAAAGAGTTTCCGCCCTCGTCCGCAACATCAAAAGGCCAGCCCCAGTGGAGCGCCATGTACTTGTCAACAGACCATATATCCGTTGCTCTTACAGCGTCGGCAAATTCCTTCTCCATCTCGATTTCTCCGCCCTTTTCGGGATGCTCCACACCGCCGATACAGAGAATAGTCTGTACGTTGGGAGCAAACTTCTTGATTACCTCACGGGCGTGGATGTAGAAATCAGCCACCTGCTGATATGTTGCACGCTTTGTAAACGAGAACCAGTTACCTGTAGCTTCGTGGTTGACTCTCAGCTGCATACGGCCGAATGTCGAAAGCTCCTTGCCTATCTGTTCAAGATGCTCGTCCGTAACATTCGGATCTATCGTCATTGTAAGTATAACGTCCTGTCCGTGACGTCTTACATCACGCATACAGGTGAAAGGCTCGTCGTCGGTTGTTCCGCCGATACCGCCCTTATATGTAAAATAGTCGTCATAGGGATAATCCCACTGGAATGTGATTTCCTTGTCCTTGAAAGCGTTTCTCGCTCTTGCAGGCCATGTTTCGTCAAGCGGATAATAGCAATACATAAGGCTTACCGCTCTGTGAGGTCTGCCCAGCTTGTTCAGGATATAATCCTGGTTTACATACTCTCCTCTTTCACTTCCGTCGCCAAGGTCAACCGCACATTTAGCAGGACCCATGTGGATCTTCTTGATCTCGCTCATGTTAATAAACTCCTTACACAACTTTTTTCTGTTCAGAAATACTGATTTTTAAGACTTATCCGTCCTTTCCGGTAATTCGTTTGTCCGCCGCTATGCACCGCCCACAGACAGCTTACCGGAATAATTTTGTGAAAACCTGCGTTTTCACCGAATAAATTGAGTATATCATAAAATGAAAACGATTTCAAGGCTTTACAAAAAAATTTTTTTGGTATATAATAAAGCAGTATTGCAAAATTGAAAGGAACGGTAACCTATGTTAGAATATGATGAACTCAAAGTTGAGTTCGAGGGCTATGAGCCTGAGCTTAAAGAGCTTGCCGGCGCACTTGACCTTGATAATCTCAAAGCAGAAATAGCAAAACTCGAAGAACAGAGCGCACAGCCTGATTTCTGGAACGATGTAGAAAATTCTCAGAAAATTTCTCAGAAAATAGGCGAAGATAAGAATATAGTACAGAGTTACGAAAAGCTCCGTGAAAGCTATGACGATGTAATTACAATGCTCGAACTTGCTCAGGAAGAGGATGACGAATCTATGCTTCCCGAGATACAGGAGCTTGCAAAGCATTTCAGAACAGAGCTTGAATCGCAGAAGCTTGCTACCCTTCTATCAGGCGAATTTGACCATAATAATGCGATTCTCACATTCCACGCAGGCGCAGGTGGTACAGAGGCTCAGGACTGGGTCGAGATGCTTTACCGTATGTACAACCACTGGGCAGAACAGCACGGTATGAAGGTTACCGTACTCGACTACCTTGACGGTGAAGAAGCAGGCATAAAGAGCGCCAGCATACTGGTTGAGGGAAGAAATGCCTACGGCTATCTGAAGAGCGAAAACGGCGTACACAGACTTGTCCGTGTATCTCCCTTTGACAGTTCAGGACGCCGCCACACCAGCTTTGCTTCTGTAGAAGTAATGCCTGAAATCAATGAAGATATTGACATTGAGATAAGCGAAGACGAGATTAAGATGGACGTTTACCGTGCAAGCGGTGCAGGCGGTCAGAAGGTCAACAAGACATCCTCCGCTGTTCGTATCACGCATATCCCCACAGGTATCGTGTGCGCCTGCCAGACAGAGCGTTCACAGCATCAGAACAGAGAATACGCTATGCGTATGCTGAAGTCAAAGCTGCTTGAGATCAAGGAAAGAGAACACCTCGACAAGATTTCCGACATCAAGGGCGAACAGCTTCAGATTGCCTGGGGCGCACAGATACGCTCGTATGTATTCATGCCCTACACAATGGTAAAGGATCACCGCACAGGCTACGAAATGGGCAATATCGGCGCAGTTATGGACGGCGACCTTGACGGCTTTATAAACGCTTATTTAAAGGCACTCAGCTTAGGACAGATATAATGAAAAAGAACGACATCGTTGAAATTGAGATAACGGCTCTTTCAAGCGAATGTTCCGGTATAGGCAAGAAGGACGGCATGGTTATTTTCGTGCCGTTTTCTGCTATAGGGGACAAGCTTGAAGTAAAGATACTGAAAGTAAACAAAACCTACTGCTACGGCAAGATAGAGAGAATCATCGCCCCCTCTCCCGACAGGGTCACTCCCGACTGCCCCGTTTACACAAGGTGCGGCGGCTGTTCTCTGCGGCATATTAACTACGAGGCTCAGCTCAGAGCCAAAGAGCAGTTCGTAAAGGACGCTTTCACCAGAATAGGCGGTCTTTCGCCCGAATTTTTGCCGATAATCCGCAACACCAATATAAACGGCTACCGCAACAAGCTACAAATACCCATAGGCACCGATAAGGACGGAAATCTTATCGCAGGCTTCTATGCCTTCCACTCGCACAGAATCGTTCCTTGCGAAAAGTGCCTTTTACAGCCCGACATTTTTTCGAAAATCACTGCCGACTTTCTGAGAATTTCAACCGGGCTTAATCTGACCGCTTACGATGAAATTACGCACAAAGGTATATTACGCCATTTATATTTAAGAAAAGGCTATTACAGCGGAGAAATATGCCTTTGTATAGTAGTGGCAAAAAATGTTCCGGAAATTAAAATTCTCTCGGACAGACTTCTTGAAAAATATCCCGAAATAGTAAGTTCTGTAATCAATGTAAATAACAGGGATACTAATGTAATTTTAGGCGATGAAGAGATAGTATTGACATCAAAAAACTACATTTGTGACATCATGTGCAAAAACGCCGTAAACATAGCTCCCAAGGCGTTTTATCAGGTTAATACTCCCTGTGCGGAACAGCTTTATTCATCAGCCTGTGATTTTGCGGAGCCAAAGGGCAAAACCGTGCTTGATCTGTACTGCGGAGCAGGCACGATCGGACTTTCCATGGCACGCACGGCAAAGAAGATAATCGGTGTCGAGATCGTCCCCGAGGCAATCGAAAACGCAAAACAGAACGCCCTTGCAAACGGCATAACAAACTGCGAATTTATCTGCGCCGATGCCGCCGAAGCCGCACGGATACTGCATTCACGCAGCCTCCGCCCCGACGTGATAATGGTCGACCCTCCCCGCAAGGGCTGCGGCAGGGACGCCTGCGAGCAGATAGCCGCCTTCTCCGCCCCCCGCATCGTCATGGTCTCCTGCAACGCCGCCACCGCCGCCCGTGACTGCGCCTGTTTCGCCGCCCTCGGCTACTCCACTGACAAGTGCGTAGCCGTCGATATGTTCAGCGGCACAAACCATGTGGAGACGGTCTGCTTGATGTCTAGGAAAGAGAAATAAATAGCGAAAAGTAGCGTATTTACGGGCTTTTTTGAGATTAGGCAATAGCTCAGGAGAGTCCGTATTTCTTATATTGAAACATATCCACTGTAAAAACGGTCAGAGGGTTTAGGCTGTGGATTAGATGTAGTGGGTTGTGGCACTAGGATAGATGTTATCTAGGGTGCAAACTCAATTTGAGTGAGTGATTTAGATGTTGTCTAATCTGGCAACTCAACTGTTGGCAATATAGCAGGCAGTGGATTAGATGTTAAGGAAGGAGCGAGGAAACAATGAAATGTGCGTATTGTGGAAAAGAAGCTAAAGGTACAAAAGAGCATATCATTTCCAGTGGTATTCTCGGATTATTCCCTGAGTGCTTTGCGACAATAGATGGTGAAAGGAAAGTAGTGCATCAAGGTGACCCAATGGTTAAAGATGTGTGCGCCGATTGCAATAACAACAAAATTTCTTATATAGATTCCTACGCCAAGGCATTTATAGAAAAGTATTTTATTAGGAAGTACACCAAGGACGAGATTTTGAAAATAGAATACGATTACTCTATGATTCAAAAAATGTGCTTGAAATATGCGTTCAATGATTTGCGTTCGAGAAAGAAGGACACTTCATTTTTTAGTGAAGAAATTATTGGTTTTCTTTTAAATGAAAACGAAACAGAGCCATTAAGAAATGTAACAGTGTTGGCTGGACTTGCAGTAAATACTTCTCCTATGCCAGATTATGTTTTCGGTAATATGAAATTACGTTGGAGTGACTCACCAATGTTTTGCTCGAATAGTATTGCAATGAATGTTGATTATGATACAGGGAAAATAACATTACGAGATAAGATGGAAGTTCAGGAGTTTAAGAATACCGCATTATCATATGTGTTTAGATTTAACAGTCTCCAGATATTGTTACTTTGTTGGGATAAAGAAATCACAGATGCGGATTTAATGGAAAACAAGATTGTTTTAGAGCATCAGTATCCGTATAAGATACTGGAACCTGTAGGTAATTCTGAGATATCAAGGTGTACTAGTGAGGCTACATATCATCATGAGAAAATAATTGATGTAACATGGGGGCAATCAATTATGGATGAAATAAGTTTTATGAGAGGCACATTTACTGAGGAATATCAAAAATATATGTCTTTTGTTGAGTCTGAATGGAGTAAAGAAGAAAAGCATTTAGCAGAAGAACATCCAAGATAATTCGCGAAAATTACAAAGCCTATTATAGAAGCAATAGGAGGTTCGAAACATATGGAATACATAGGAATTGGTATTGTCATAGCTGTAGCAATAGCAGCAGGCATTATCATCTATACAAAATTTAATAAGCGTGAAGCTATTCCATCAGGAGATTTGGTATCAGTGTCAACAACCAGTGGAAAAGATGAGCTTGCTGAGATTCATCAGGAAAATGAACTTATTATTCAGATGGAGATGCTCCCGGCTGAAGCTATTGATGATGAAACTAAGCTGGTAGAAATTACCGATAGCAAGGTTCTTGCTCATGTCAATAATCTGGTTCCGGGATTGGCTCAGGCTGGCAATGCAGTAAATAATGCTGCGCAGGCTGTTCAAGCAGCGAATGGCGAAGTGTTGTATCGTGCGGTTATTCCAGCAGGTGCCAAACTGACAAATTCTAAAGCAATGGAAGGTGCTGTACGCGGTATCTATCATGGTGCTGATGGAATTAAAGGTCATGCCAATCTTGTGGCTGTAGAAGCACAAAAAGGAACTGCGGTAGTTGCTAATACTGCAGCAGCGGCAATGGGCGTTGCATCAATGGTTGTTGGTCAGTATTACATGACTCAGATAAATGCTGAGCTAGGTGAAATCAGTGATGGCATTTCTCAGATACAGGATTTTCAGGATAATGAGTATCGCAGCAGAGTATTTTCGCTTGTAGCTCACGTAAAAAAGATTGCTGATTTCCAAACTGAAATTTTAGAAAACGATGAGTTACGTCTTTCAAAGATTGCGCAACTTGATAGCTTGGAAGAAGAATGTACACAGCTTCTAGGACAAGCAAATCTTACACTCGCAGGTTTCGCAAAGAAAACGGGTCTAGATTATGAAGCTTATGAGAAGGCATTAGGTAATGCGCAGAACTGGTTTATGTATCAGAAGTCATTATTGGATGTGCTTTACAAGATATCTGATTTGAGATATACATTGCACTTGGGTGCTGTATCAAGAGAACAGTGTGTTGCTTTATTACCAACCTACACTAAGCAAGTAAGTGATACTCAAGAACGACTTACAGCATGGCATGATGGAACAACTCAGCGCTTAGGCATCGAAACTGATGAAATTCGCAGAAAAAGAGCTGGATTTGATAGCGTGATTCATTTCATACCGGGACTGTTTAACGATGATTTCAATTTCCGTTCAATAGAAAAGAAAACAGCAAAAATGATTACTGCGCAGGCATCTGGTCATGAATCATTACATGTTGTGGATACATCAGAGCTATATGCAGAAGATGTTCAACTAATTTCAAAAGATGGAAAGATTTATTATCTTCCTGAAAGTAAAGCAGAATAATAAAAATAACCCTCTCAACCATCATGGCTGGGAGGGTTTCGTGCGTCTTGGGCTATCTTTCTACATCGACCTTAAGTCCGGATTTTAATTCTACGGTGCAGTGGGTTGGCCAGATTGTGATTTGCTTAAGCCAGCGTTTTACAAGTGCTTCATGAGTTTTCGGTTAACAGTATTATGAATCGGATCATCAAATCTACAGTTGAACTTCTCCTTTGCTCGAATATATCGAAACAGCGCAAGAAAAATCTCAGGAAGTTAATGGTGTATTTCAGCGAGGTGGATTTTATTGATTTGTATACGGTAAATTGGAATATTCAGTACAATCGAAATAACCAAACCTATCGCATGTTGATCTCGATATGTTATCTGGTAGTAAAAGGGCTGTTGCAAACTCAATCAGACGGAAGCACCAAACTGATGGATTTTCTGGACGAGCAGTGTATGTGCCGGTTGTATGAAAAGTTCATTCTGGAATACTACAGGAGGGAGTTTAAAAATCGGATTACCGCAAATGCGTCACAGATTCCTTGGCAATTGGATAACGACGAGAATTCTATGCTGCCGGTGATGCAAAGTGATATTATGCTTCGGAGTGATGATAGAGTTCTTATCATTGATGCAAAGTACTATGAGCATAGTATGCAGGTACAGTTTAACAAGCATACACTTCACTCGGCTAATCTTTATCAGATTTTTACTTATGTGAAGAATAAGGAATACGAATTGAGAGAGAAGGATCATACGGTTTCAGGAATGCTTCTGTATGCAAAGACCGATGAAGAGATATATCCGGATAATGTATATCAGATGAGCGGTAACCGGATCACAGTCAGGGCTCTGGATTTGAATTTACCTTTTACAGAAATAGCAGAGCAGCTTAATTCAATAGCAAAATTGCATTTCAGTTTATAAGGGCGAAATCCTATTTGAAACAGGAAAAACGAAACAACTATCCGTTCAAGTGCCGCAGACAGACAAATGTCGCTGTCTGCGGCGGTTCTTTATTTACTGTCATATTTACACATAGATAAGCAGCCGTTTACCTCTTTGAATCCGACTTTGGTGTACAGCTTATACGAAATGCTGTTTCTTTTTGTTTCTAAAGAAAACACGGCATTTTCAAACAGCTTGAAAAATTTGTTCATCATAGCAGTTCCATAGCCTTTATTTTGACATTCAGGTGCAATGGCAACCGTGTCAATTTTGATATTCCTTGATAATATTCCGGGGATCTCACAGGCTGTCAGGAAGCCGACTATAGCATCTTTTTCAATCAACGTATACATAAAACAATTTTCTGTTTTTATAAACCGTTCAAGATACTCCGCAACCGCTTCGCTGTACAGTTCTCCGATCGGTCCTTTTTTGTCGAAAGCATCAAGATATATATGTGTGCAAACGTAAATAGCGTTTTGCTTTGCCGTAACAAGTTCTGCCATCAAATCTCCCTTTCATAACATAATAAGATATGTTCATTATAAACAGGCAAAAATCTCTTGTCAAGAAGCATCGTTTGCATAGGCTTATTGACAAAACTTCTTTCCCGTGCTATAATCAAAGTAAATAAACGGCAATTCTTAATTGCAAGCAAGCCGCAATACAGGAGGATGAAAAAATGGCTAAAAACAAGTATGCAGGCACACAGACCGAAAAGAATCTTCAGGAAGCGTTTGCCGGAGAATCTCAGGCAAGAAACAAGTATACATATTTTGCATCCGTAGCGAAAAAAGAGGGCTATGAACAGATGTCCGCCCTTTTCCTGAAAACTGCGGATAACGAAAAGGAACACGCTAAGATGTGGTTCAAGGAACTTGCAGGAATAGGCGATACAAAGGCAAACCTTGAGGCTGCCGCAGACGGCGAAAACTACGAATGGACAGATATGTACGAAAACTTCGCCAAGACAGCCGAGGAAGAGGGATTTCCTGAGCTTGCCGCTAAGTTCAGGGCGGTAGGCGAGATTGAAAAGCACCACGAGGAAAGATACCGTGCGCTGTTAAAGAACATAGAAACCGCACAGGTATTTGAAAAGAGCGAGGTCAAGGTATGGGAGTGCCGCAACTGCGGTCATATCGTAGTAGGCACAAAGGCTCCCGATGTATGTCCCGTATGTAATCATCCGCAGAGCTACTTTGAAGTACACGCTGAGAATTATTGATGGGAGTACAAAACACATTTAAACAGACAAGCTTCCGTTGACGGCATATAAAAACCGCCGGCGGAAGCTTTGTTTTCATCCGCTGTATATAAAAGGAGCATATTACGAAAAACTACAGCCGGGCGGTACCGGGTACAGGTGTTATAGCCAATGAAACAGCCGCCGCAATGCTAAAAAACGGAAGAAATCTGTTTGCCGTAGGTAACAGGACGCACGGCAAGGCTGTGGCTTTTGCCGAAAAATATAATATCGGCAGGGTGTATGACAGCTATGACGAAATGTTCACCGACCCCGATGTCGATATAATCTACATCACCACTCCGCATAACACGCATTACGGCTTTATGAAGAAAGCAATTTTAAATAAAAAGCATATTCTTGTTGAAAAGTCGATAACATTGAACAGTGACGAACTCGGTGAGCTTATCACACTTGCCGACGAAAACAACGTTGTAGTCGGTGAAGCTATGACGGTTTATCATATGCCGATATATAAAAAGCTGAATGAAATTCTGAAAAGCGGCACACTCGGCAGAGTGAATCTTATCACAATGAATTTCGGCAGTTTCAAGGAATACGATATGAAAAACCGCTTTTTCAACAGAAGCCTTGCAGGCGGTGCAATGCTTGATATAGGCGTGTATGCCCTGTCTGTTATCCGTTGGTTTTTCGATTCAAAGCCGGATAATATGCTGTCACAGCTTAAAACCGCACCGACTGGAGTTGACGAACAGGCGAGCCTTTTGCTGTCGGACAAGGAGGGACAGATGGCAACCGTTATGATGTCGCTCCATTCAAAACAGCCCAAGCGTGCTATGATTTCCTGCGAAAACGGCTATATCGAGATCATGGAATATCCGAGAGCGTGGGAAGCAAAAATAACCTATACAGACGGCAGGACGGAGCTTGTCAGCGCAGGCGAAAATTCCGATGCGCTTTACTATGAAATAACCGATATGGAAAAGGCGGTAAACGGCGACAAAAACGTAATGTGCCTTGACTACACCGCCGATGTTATGGAGATAATGACAAGGTTCAGGCAGGAACACGGCATAATTTACCCGGAGGAAGAATAAATGGACAGATGTGAAAAGCTGAGGGATAATCTGTACGGTGTCAAATTGCTGACAGGTTCAATTACGCCTGTAAAGGAACATATTGCGCTGATATTCTATATTGTAAACAACACCGATAACGGCGAATTTGTCGAAAACGAGGCATTGCAGATGATAACTCAGTTCGGTAAAACAGAGTATCATTTCTGCGGCAGACACAGCGAATTATGGCAGAGAATCTTTAACGATACCGCACTTAAAATTTATCCGACAGACAGCGAAAAGGTCATTACCCGTAAGTATGAAAGCACGGAGAATTTTGCGGATAAACTAAGCATAGCATTGCAGGAAAAATATTTTGTTCCGACCGACTTTTATCTTATTTATGACGATAAGGAAATGTATAGGCAGGTTGTGGGAATGACGGAATGATAAACAGCATAATTATGCGGTAAATTTCGCCTTGACTATTTTTATTCAAGGTGATATAATCTGTAACGCAAAATTGCAGTATATTATTTGAAGGAGCGATTTTAATGAAGGTGTTGATGCTAAACGGCAGTCCGAAGGCGAACGGCAATACTAATGCCGCACTGCTTGAAGTCGGCAGGACGCTTGAAAACGAGGGCATTTCATATGAGATATTCCAGATGGGCGGAAAGCCTGTCAGAGATTGCATAGGCTGCGGACAGTGCAGTGAAAAAGGCTGTGCTTTCAACGATGACGATGTTAATGAGTTTATAGCAAAAGCTAAAGAAGCGGACGGATTTGTGTTCGGCACGCCGGTATATTATGCTCACCCGAGCGGACGTATACTGTCATTCCTTGACAGAGCGTTCTATGCGGGCGGTGCGGCTTTCAGATTCAAGCCCGGTGCATCGGTTGCGGTTGCAAGACGAGGAGGCAGTTCAGCATCGTTCGATTGCCTGAATAAGTATTTCGGCATAGCACAGATGCCGGTTGTCGGCTCTACCTACTGGAACATGGTATACGGCAAAGTACCCGGTGAAGCCGAACAGGATCTTGAGGGTATGCAGACAATGCAGAACCTTGCAAAGAATATGGCGTGGATGATGAAGTGCTTTGAGCTTGGAAGGAAGAACGGCATTGCACTGCCCGAGACAAGTGCGGTTGTAAGGACGGATTTTATAAGATAACTTAATATTCATAATGTAATAATAACAGGGCTGAACTGCTTAGTTGCAATTCAGCCCTTTTATTATTCCCTTACTCTCAGCTCTCTGAATGCGACAGCCGCCGCCGCACCGACATTGAGCGAATCGACACCGTGATACATCGGTATCTTTACCGTATAGTCACAGCCGTCTATAGTCTTCTGCGAGAGTCCGTAGCCCTCAGAGCCGAGTATTATAGCAAGCCTTTCCTCGCTCTGAAGCGTCTTGTCATCAATACTTACCGAGTTATCCGTGAGCGCCATTGCCGCTGTTTTAAAGCCCAGCGAATTAAGATAAGCGGGGCCGTGCGATTGCCACCAATGCTCATCCTCGCCAATATATCCCCACGGGATAAGAAATACCGTTCCCATACTTACTCTTATGGCTCTCCTGCAAAGAGGGTCACAGCAGGACGGGGTAATCAGCACAGCATCTATGCCGAGTGCCGCCGCAGAGCGAATTATCGCTCCTGTGTTGCTGACATCGGCTATATTTTCGAGTACGGCAATCCTGCGTGCATTTTTGCAAAGCTCCTCTGCCCTTTTCGGCGCAGGGCGCTCCATAGCGCACAGCATTCCCCTTGTCAGCTCATAGCCTGTAAGCCCGGACATTATCTTGCTGTCGGCGGTATATACCGGAATATCACCGCACCGCTCTATTATGCCGTTTGCACGGTCATTGATATACTTTCTGTCTGTGAGCATCGAAATCGGCTTACAGCCTGCATCAAGGGCTACTTCTATAACCGTCTGACTTTCGGCTATGAATATTCCGTGTTCATATTCGTATACCTTGCGAAGCCGTGCATCTGTCAGGTGAGTGTATATTTCAAGCTCGGGTATATTTATATCGGCAACATCTATTATTTCAGCCATATTGTATATTATTTCCTTTCGGGCGGACTTTTTCGTGTTGCAAATAATATCGAAAAGTGATAGAATATTATCACAGCACGTCCGCTTGTCGCACTGAATATTATAGCGTATCGGGCGGAGGTTGTCAAATTTGGCGGTACTAAAAACATTTGACCCGAAAAGGCGGCAGTTATGGATTACTTATACAAAATCACGGTAGAAATAGATAATGAAAAAGTGCTGAGCTTACAGCAACACGATTTGGATGCGGTATATAAGACAGTAAGAGAAGCGTTTGCAGGGTGTAATTTTAAAGAAGTGCCGACAGATAATAAGCGGCTTGCTTTTGTTATCGGGGACGGTAACGATTCTTTCAGCGAAGTCGGAATCGTGGCAAATGCGCTTCACGACAGCTGGCTCGGCAAGTATCTGAAAAAGATGGAATGGTATGATATGAGCGATGACAGCACTGAGGATATGCTCAGAGAAATACAAGAGTTCGACAACGAATACGGTAAATAAATTTAACGGAGAACATTATGAAAACAGGACTTGTGCTTGAAGGCGGCGCTATGCGTGGAATGTACACGGCAGGCGCACTTGACGTACTTCTTGAAAACGATATAAATTTTGACGGGATAATAGGAACATCGGCAGGTGCGGTGTTCGGAGTGAATTTTCTGTCAAGGCAGGACGGCAGGGTCATCCGCTACAACTGCCGCTTCAACGGCGACAGGAACTACATGGGGATAAAGCCGTTACTTAAAAGCGGTGACTTTTTCAACACGGAATATGCCTATTACAAAGTGCCGAATGAACTTGACATATTCGATGACGAAACCTATCAGAAATCGGGCGTGCCGTTTTATGCAACGGTGACCGATGTAAAAACGGGAAAGCCGGAGTATCTGAAGGTAAAAAGCGTACTTCGGGATATGGAAATGCTCCGTGCTTCTGCTTCGATGCCGTTTATATCAAAGCCTGTAATAATCGGAGGCAGGGCGTATCTTGACGGAGGGATTTCCGACAGCATACCGTTTGAGCATTTTTCCGAAATGGGATACAAAAAGCAGGTGGTAATCCTCACCCGTGATATGAGCTACCGCAAAAAGCCGATGAACAAACTGCTGATACGCTCGTTCTACGGTAAATTTCCCGACTTGTGCAAGGCACTTGAAAACCGTCACAATGTCTACAACGAAAGCATAGACAAGCTATGCAAACTTGAACAAAGCGGCAAGGTGTTTATTATCCGCCCGTCTGAGCCGATAACGATAAGCAGAACGGAGAGAAATCCCGACAGGCTGAAAAGCGTTTATGAGCTTGGACGAAAGGATATGGAGATGTGTCTTGAGGGGCTTGAAGAATTTTTGGAGAAAGAAAAGGAAATATAAATGGCAAACAAGAAATGTCCCGTTGCGAAAAAATGCAGTGGCTGTCAGCTGTCCAACATGACATACGAACAGCAGCTTGAATGGAAGCAGAAGGATACCGAAAAGCTGCTCGGCAGTTTCGGCAAGGTATCTGAAATTATAGGTGCAGACGACCCGTATAACTACAGAAACAAGGTGCAGGCGGTTTTCCGCTCTGACAGAAACGGCAGGATAATTTCGGGCGTGTATCAGTCGTCCAGAAACGGCATTGTCGGAATTGACAGCTGTATGCTTGACGATAAACGTGCGGACGAGATAATAGTAGGCATAAGAGATCTGCTCAAATCGTTCAAATTACATCCTTATGACGAGGGTACGGAGCGTGGATTTTTACGTCATGTGCTTGTCCGTGTCGGAAAGAATACCGGAGAGATACTGGTTACTCTTGTCGGCGGAAACTCAATGTTTCCTAAAAAGCACGACTTTGTGAAGGCGCTTGTAAAGCGGTTCCCTGATATTACAACCGTGACATTCTCGGTAAACCGTACTCCCGAAATGCTTCTTCTCGGAGATAATAACGAGGTGCTTTACGGCGAGGGATACATTACGGATATTCTTTGCGGAAAAAGGTTCAGAATATCTCCGCACTCATTCTATCAGATAAATCACGCACAGACCGAAAAGCTGTACGACTACGCTATAAAGGCGGCAAAACTCACGAAGAAGGATGTTCTGCTTGACGCATACAGCGGAATAGGCACGATAGGCATAATTGCATCTGACTATGTAAAGCAGGTACAGGGCATTGAATACAACGCATCAGCCGTCCGTGACGCAGTAAAAAACTGTCACGAAAACGGGCTTACCCGTAACATTGCTTTCAACCGGGGCGACGCAGGCGAGTTTCTTGAAAAGAAGGCAAAGCTCGGCACGCATTATGACGCAGTGATCCTCGACCCTGCAAGGACGGGAGCGGACAGAAAATTTTTGAACTCGCTCGTTAAAATCGCACCGGAAAGAATAGTTTATATTTCCTGCAATCCGGCTACGCAGGCGAGGGATCTGAAAACGCTCACGAAAAAGTACACAGTGACCGATATTCAGCCGTTTGATATGTTCCCGCATACGAGGCATGTCGAGTGCGTAGTATTGCTGTCAAAAGTACAGAATTGAATACCGAAAAAGGCTTGAAAATAAAGCATTTCCGAGAGTTGGGAGTACGTTTCTTATCTGCTCTTTTGGAGAACAAATGACCCTTGCCTTGTAATAAAAACAAGGGTTGAGTTGACAGGTTGAAAATGGGCAAAGTTGAGTTGATAAGATGATTTTGTAATAGGTCGAGTGGATAAGACGATTATCTTGCGACAAGGAGGAACAGTACCGTGATAAACTTAGGAAAATTAAAAGAAATAAAAGACTTACGAAAGGTCTGGCCGCATGAAGCATTGGACTTTACTCCTTGGCTTGCGGAAGACGATAATCTTACCCTGTTGGCAGATGCCGTTGGATTGGAGATAACCGTTGATGAGACGGAGTCCAGTGTTGGTGACTTTAATGTGGATATCTACGCAACAGAAACCGGAACGGACAGAAAAAATATCATCGAGAATCAGCTTGAGGATACGAACCATGACCATCTGGGAAAGCTGATTACATATGCATCCGGGAAATCTGCTGATATCGTGATTTGGGTTGTAAAGAGAGCAAGAGAAGAACATCGCTCGGCTATCGAATGGTTGAATAATCACACCGATGAGAATATTGCGTTCTTCCTTGTTGAAATCAAGTTGTATCAAATCGGCAGTTCTGATATTGCCGTTAAGTTCGAGGTTGTAGAAAAGCCGAATGATTGGACAAAGGAAATCAAGCGTAACACCAGCAATTCCCCTACACTGCAGGCAAGATACGATTATTGGGTTGCTTTTAATGATTATGCTTTCCAAAATAATGCATTTTCAAAACAGTTCAATAAGAGAAAGGCAAGCACTGACCATTGGATGACGTTCAGTGTCGGCTCCTCTGCTTGCCACATCAGTATGTCGCAAATAAGAAAATACAACCACGCTCTTGTGGAATGGTATATTTCCGATGACAAGGAACTGTATCATAAGTTCTATTCCAACAAGGCTGCTATTGAACAGGAGATGGGGGTGCAGCTTGAGTGGAATGAACTGCCGGAGAAAAAAGCAAGCCGCATCCTGGTATATAAAACAGTTGATTTTGATAATAAAGATGACTGGGCAGAGCAGTTTGATTGGATGATGGATATGGCTATAAAAATGAAAAAAGCTTTCAAAAAATATTTGTAATCAACACAAACTGAATACCGAAGTAAATCTGAAAACACTGCAATCCGAGAGCCGGAGGTATTCTTCTGGTTCTCGGATTTTTTATTGTGGTTTCTTTACTCGAAACATCACCAAACATCAAGAAACATCACATAACCTATTGAAAAAAGATGAAAATAGTGATATAATATAAAAAGGAGTTTTGTAACCATCAACATTTGACGAGGTGAAAGTAGTGAATGAAATGATGAATGACAAATGGATAGGCATTGAAGAAGCCGCAGAATATGTCGGTGTTAATGCGGCTACCGAAATATACAAACGAGGAATATGCCTTGAAGAATATCTGGGAGAAACAAACTAAGAGGGTGAATTTATGAAAAGAAAAAGACTGACACAGGTGTTCCCAAAGAAATCTTGGAAAAATGTATACAACTTGATTCTGCATACAATTATGTAGAATATCCCGAAATAACGAATCAAAACGATATAGATAACCTTATGCATACGGCCGGAGGCTTCCACGATGCTAAAATTAAGAATATGAAAACGAATGATGACGGTGTTTTGTATATTTTGTTTGACGGTGCGTAGGGCTGTAAAATAGAGATGTGGCTCGAAAATGATGTATCATACAGCACAGAAAGTCGGAATCCAGATTATGAAGACCCTTACCGGTCTGAATCGTCAATGGTTATTGAAGACGGTTTTATCTACTTCTATGATTGTGACGGTATCAGTCCCTCTAAGCTCAGTGACAAATATTGTTGGTTCAAAGCAAGAAAAATCAAATACCACATTATTCTGGACTAAAATAATAACAAATCCCTCCGGACCCAAAAGTCCGGAGGGATTTTCACTGTAAGATATATATTGATTTTACTTGCTGTCTTATGCGGTGGCTGTCTGACCGCCGTTCATATCGGGAGGATTGCCTCCGCCAAAGCCGCCCTGATTGTTACCGCCCGGACGGTTACCGCCGCCGAAGCCGCCGTTTCCTCCGTGCTGACCTCCGCCCATGCCGCCGAAGCCGCCGCCCATGCCGCTACCGTAGATGTAGCCGGACATTGTGATTTCCTGCGTGCTGTCGCCTACTGTAAGTGTGTATGTTCCGTCAGATGTGATGTCGGGAGTGCTTATTACAACTGTCCGGAACGATACAGTGGGCGTAAACTCTGCAATTACGTTGCCGCTTGAATCGGTCAGCTTTACTGCTGTTCCTGCACTTGCGTTACCTGTGCTTGCAAGTATCGAGCCTTGCGTTGACTCCGAGCCGAAGTTCATAGCCATACCGCTTGAGCCTGCCATAATTACCGTACCGCCTGTTATCACAGCGTTATTTTCGTAATCAAGCGAGCCGTTACCATCGTTTGTAGGACCGTACACATAAACCGTACCGCCCGATATTTCAATATCGCCGTTTGAGTCAAGTCCGTCGCCGCTTGCATTGACGTGTATTTCACCGCCTGTTACAGTAATTTTAGCGTTGCTGTCGGCTGAGAATGAGTCGGGGCCGAAGCCTCCGCCCACGCCCTGATTGTCGCCGCCTGCGGCATTGATTCCGTCGTCAGATGCAGTAAGAGTTACCTTGCCGCCGCTGACCGTTACCGTCTGACCTTCAAGACCTTCATAGCATTTTGCAATGTTAATCTCGCCGCCGCTGACAACCGTGTTGTTGTCGGAGTGAACGCCGTCATCGCCCGTACTTATACCAAGTGTACCGCCCGATACCGTAACGTCTGCATTGCTGTGAATTGCGTCGTCAAGCGTATCAATATCAAACGTACCGCCCGATATTGTCAGCACACCGTCAGCCTTTATGCCCTTATATGACTCGGTACTGTCGCCTGTTGTCTTTTCGGACGAACCGCCTCCTGCCTTAAGGGTGAATGTTCCGTCCTTTATGTCAACCGTACCCGACGCATCAATGCAGTCCTTGCCGCTAGTGATGTTCAGCGTACCGCCGGAAATATATACATATCCCTTTTCGGTATCGTCTGTGTTTTCGCTGTGTATTCCGTCTGTTCCGGAAGTAACAGTAATATTACCGCCTGCGATCCTTACGCTGTCCTTGCCCGAAAGACCCTGTGATGCGGAAGTGATGTTATATGTTCCGCCCGTTATCTTGAGGTCGTCCTTTGTTACAATGCCGTGCTTGCTTTCGCACTTTACGTTCAGAGTACCGCTGCCGTTGAAGGTTATATCCGCTTTTGAGAATATCGCACCGTCAACGTTTGTTTCATCATCTGATGAAGCAAATTCGCCCGTGCTTGAAAGCGTGTTCTCTGTTCCCTTTACCGTTGTCACAAATACCTTGTCGGCATTTATGATATAAAGCGCCGCACTTCCCTCTTTGGTTACACTTGCATTGTCAAGCACAAGCTGTACATTGTCGCTGCCGCCGGCATTTACGATTATCTGACCCGTGAATGTTCCGCTGAGCTTATACGTTCCGGCTTTGGTTATTGTGACCGAGCCTTCAGCAACCGTTACAGAGCTGTCCGAACAGCTTGCGGTGCTTTTATTTAACGTAATATCGGTGCATTCCAAGTAATCACCCGACAAATCACGGTCAGAGAACATATCGTCCGCCGTAAGCTGTTTATCGCTGTCGGAACTGCTGTCCGAAGTGCTTTCCGATTTATCGGAACTTGTATCTGTGCTTGCCGAAGAACTGTCTGAATTACTTGCGGCACTGCTTGTGACCTGTGATGACTGCGAATCCGATGATGTGTTGTTATCGCACGATGTAAAGCACGAAACTATAAGCGCTGTAGCAACTGTTACAGCTAAAATTTTCTTTTTCATAAAATTACCGCCTTTCGTATCATAACGTTTTTCAAAGCTGTTCTCTGCCGTCTGTAGTTTGTGAAGTTATGTTTATTTCAAGATTGCCGTTTCTGCATCTCAGCTCGTCTATCATCTGCTTTTCACAGCCTGCCTTGCCGAGCGTGATGTTATAGGTCAGCTTGTTGAGGCTGCCGAGATTTGTTGTTTTCACCTGAATCATTTTGTACTGCGATAAGTATTTTACAAATATATCGTCAAATATTCCTGCATATTCAAGGTCCTCCGGAACGGTTATATGCAGTACCCTGTCAAGCTCGTTTTTCTTTGATTCTCCGAAGGGGGTAGCGGTAAGCACTATGTTTGCAACTCCCATCATCACCGCAAAGATAAGTGCGTACAGCGGATAGCCCATTCCGCACGCAAGTCCTACCGCCATTGCAAGAAATATCGAACCTATTTCCTTTGCCGTACCCGGTACAGAACGGAATCTTACAAGAGAGAATGTTCCTGCTACCGCAACACCTGCGCCTATCGAACCGCTCACCATCATAATCACTATGCTGACTATTGCAGGAAGTGTGGCAAGAGTGATAACAAAGCTCTTTGTGTATTTGTTTTTGTACATATACATAAAAGCCATAGCTATTCCGAGTACCAGTGCCGAGCCTACGCCGATAAGAAAACCGCCCAGTGTTATATCAGCCGTACTGCTGAAAATTCCTTGTATTACCGTATCAAACATTTACTGTTACCTCACTTTTTACTTTTTTTGTTCTTAAGCCCATGCTTCGTCTGAGCATTGTCATATATGCCATTCCGTATTTTGAGAACGATGTCTGTTTTATACCGCCCTGCGCAAGAAGTTCTGCAAGCCATAAAGGCATCGAGCCTGCCGCTTTAATTTCCATCAGCGAATATCCTCTGTCAAGAATCTGCTCGCCGTACGGCTCGACTTTAAGGTCAATATCTTCCGTTCTCCAACGTATGTTGCGGTCAAACGTAATTCTTAAATCCGAATCGTCCGCTCCGAAATATGCTGTTCTGTCGTAGCAAAGATAGACCGCAGGGAAAATGTCCACGTAAAAGTCAAGAAAATAGTTGATTTCCTTTGCTATCTGGCTGTTTTCGGTAAGTCTTTCGCCGTTTTCAAGAGTATCCTGCGCTTCATCGCAGTCGAGCGATATACGGCGCTTGTAGACGATACCCTTGTATTTTTTCTTCAGCTCAAGAAAAACCTTTTCGTCCTTTGACGCAGTACCGTAACTGCGAAGCCTTAGCTTCTCCTTGTAAACGGGCTTTTCAAGCGATCTTCTTATAAGCCTGAAATCAGGAGTATCATAATAGATGTTGCATATCGTGCTTTCGCCGTGTTCGTCGGGAATCATATACCGTGCGAATTCGCTTTCGATAAACTCCCTTTGCTCAGCGCTCACAAGATATTTAAGCTCGTGACGTTTAAAAATGCTTTTATCCATTTATCTCATTCCTTTCGGTTTTTTTCGGTGTTGTTCTTTGTCTGTGCTGTAATGATAACTCTTTTGCCTTAAAGAAACCTTAGAGAGTTTTACAAAAACTTTACAAAACGGTGAAAGTATTGTGAAAACGTCATTTTAATGCGAAATTACGGCTGTGATATTATTGCGTATGCTTCAAGGCTCTTGATTTTTTGCTTGAATTATGAGATAATATAAAATAGGAAAGTTTATCCGCACCGCTATAGACGGAGCGGAACGGGAAATAAAACGACAGATAAAGAAAAGAGAAATATGGCACAGTTTTTAAATTTCAAGGGAGATTATAAGGGCCTCAGCGAAAAGAAAGCCTCCGATAATCTCAATATGTACGGAAATAATATTTTTACGGAAACCGAAGACAAGAGCTTCAAGGCATATCACTATCTGCTTGACCCCACGGCAGTTCTGCTGTTGATTTCAGGCTTACTTCAGATATTTACATTGTCGCAGTATGTCACAGGCATAATGTGCATAATAATGGCGATAGCACAGACGGTTACGCTTTGTGTGATATGCCAGAAAAATAACGAAAATATCCGTAACCGTACCCTGTCCGCAAAGATGAAATACAGAGTGGTGCGTGACGGGATATTACTGCTTATTCCTGCAGCTGAACTTGTTCCGGATGATATAATAATTGTTCAGGGCGGTGAAATAGTTCCTGCGGACGCACATATACTTGAGTATATCGGACTTACCGTTGACGAGAGCAGATTTACAGGCGACAATACCCCTGTGCAAAAGCATGACGGGGCGGATCCGAAAGCGACCGGACTTAAGAAAAGCTGTATATATGCTGGCACAAGAGTGCTTAACGGCTCTGCTGTAGCGAGAGTAGTGGCAACGGGAGAAGATACATACAGAGCAAGACAAGGTGAAAAGCACGGAAAAGCGGCAGATCCGAATTTCTCACGCTATGAGAAAACCTGCGTCAAGCTGAGGCTTCCGCTTGCGGTAGCGGCAATACTGCTTTGTGTTATCGGTACGCTGGCACAGATTTTAACAGGAAGAACAGACAATGTAACCGGTGTTATCGTAAGCGCCTGCGGTTGGCTTATATGTATGTTTATGCCGTTTGTAGAACTGTATATAAGAATGTACAATATGAATTTTGTACGCCGTGCCGAGCTAAAGGGGGCTGTCATAAAAAATCTGACCGTTCCCGAAAAACTCAACAGCCTGTCCGTGCTTGTCATTGATAAATCCGCTGTTGTAGCGCCTAATACGCTTGAGGTCGCAGGGATATACAGCAAGGATACAGACCTTATGACAACGGTAACGGTGCTTGCGTGCGATAAGGACGAACCGACGCTTGCAGAGCAGGCATTCCTGCTTAATGCGGCTCTGGGCGGAACCGATGTGGCAACGGTAAAAAGAAACGAGCTTACAGCACAGTTTCCTTATAACGACGCCGACAGAATAGGCGGAAATATCTATAATATGGGCGGAACTCATCTTGTGTGCGTAAAGGGTGCTGTGGAAAAGGTGACAGGCCTTTGCAATATGAGCCCCGAAGAGATGTTCAGAATAACCGCTCGTGCGGCGGCTCTTGCAAAACGTGGACTTGAAGTATGGACGGTTGCATATTATATAATACCTGAGGGCGAAGAAATACCCAAGAGCCTTTACTCCGTGCAATATAATTATATGGGGCTTGTGTCTTTTATGAATGCGACAAGAGATATGATACCTCTTGCATTGCAAGGCTGCAAAAGAGCGGGAGTAAGGCTTGTGCTGACTTCCTCTGACAGCCCCGAAACAGCAAGTTCAATGGGCAGAAAAATTGGACTTTCAGACGCAGGAATGATTTCCGGCGATGAAATAGCAGAAAGTACTGTAACGGGAGAACCGCTTGATTATAAGAAGGCCGAGATATTCTGCCGTGTAAATGCGGCTCAACGTGTGGATATTATAGAAAAGCTGAAGGAAGCGGGCGAAACAGTAGCAACTGTGGGTTACAGCGACAGCGATTACGACCTTGTCGCACATGCTGATCTCGGCATAACATCGCTCGAAAATACGACAGGAAGCGTTTATGAGGCGAGCGGTCTTATCGTCCGTGACGATAATTTCTCATCGGTCGTTGAAATGATAAAAGAGGCAAGACAGCTTCACAGAAACATCAAACGCTGTATATTTATTCTTCTGTCAACGCTTGTAGCGTTTGCCTGCACTGCTCTTGCCGATATGATAACGGGATACGGCATAATTACCCCTATGCTTGCGGCTGTTCTTACAGCGGCGGTGATACCTCTTTGCTGTACAGGCTTCAGAAACGTAAAATCGGATATTAAGGGCAATATGACCCCGTCGGGCTTCATTTCGCAGGGAAAGCCGGATAAGAAATTCTTTTTAAGAAGTGCTGTTTGCGGACTTATCTGCGGTGCAATATCCGCTCTGTTCCTCACTCTTGCAGGAGGGGTCATGTCAGCGCAGCAGGTTTCATCGGTAATGCTTACACTTCTCACGGTTATGACAGGCACAATGTGCCTTGTTATCACAGACAAACGTACAGGAGCATTCAAAAACGGAGCCGTACCAAAATATATGACGGTTACAGTAGCGGTTACATCGGTAGCGTCTGTACTGTTGCCGTATATTCCGTTTATAAACTCGCTGTTTGGCTTTGCGGTGCCGAATCCGCTTGCAAGCATAGTAGCAGTGCTTGCAGGAATCGCACTTCCCGCAGGGCTTCAGATAAAGAAACACCTCAACAAATAAGGACATAAGTAAGGAGTAAATATGATCTCACATCTACTGAATATCGTTTACGGTATCGTATTCGGCGTGGCGAATGTTATACCGGGTGTAAGCGGCGGAACTATGATGGTGGTTTTCGGCGTGTATGACAAGGTGGTAGACGTTCTGACATTGAAATTGTCGGCTATCAAAAAGAACATCAAATTTATCGTCTTTTTCGGAATAGGTGCAGTTATCGGTATACTCGGCTTTTCGTTTGTGATAACGTGGCTGTTTGATAACTTCCCTGTGGCAACGAATATGTTCTTTATGGGACTTATCATCGGCAGTATACCGCTCATTTACAGGAATATGACCGTCGGCGGCAGAAAAATCACACCAAAATGCCTTTTTGCGTTTATTCCCGCACTTGCGCTTGTTGTCGGTATGACATTTGTAAATAAGCTACCTCAGAATGAAAGCTTCACTGTCAATGCCGTTCATAATGCCGGTAACTGCACGGTGACTATCACAAACAACGGCTCTTATGATATTAAATCTAACTGGCAGTTAAAGGTCAACGGCAAGGTAGAAGGAGAGCTTACCGGCTGTGTAGTAAAGAAATCCTCAGCCGATACTACCGTCCTCACAGGAACGGAAAACAGCGCTATCGCAAAGGGTGAGAGCATTACGCTTACTCTCCCCGAAAGCATGGATATTGATTCAATACAGACCGACAGCTTCACCTCTACCTATAAGATGAATCCTGTGCTGTTCATAACGCTTCTTCTCGGAGTTACCGTGGCGGCTGTAGCTATGATAATCCCCGGCGTCAGCGGTTCGTTTGTAATGGTACTGCTCGGTTTATACACTACGGTCATCGGTGCGATAAAGAGTCTGGACTTTATGATCCTTATACCTACGGCGATAGGAGTATTCATCGGTATCGTATTCGGTGCAAAGCTGATTTCGGCGCTTATGAAACGCTATTCTCTGCTTGTTTACAGTGCAATTATGGGACTTGTAATAGGCTCGCTGTACGCTGTGTTCCCTGACGGCTTCGGCTTCAACCTTGAAACGCTCGCAGGCTTTGTCGCACTTATCATCGGCGGAGCAATTGCTGTGCTTGTAGGAAAGAATACAGAAGTAGAAGAGCAGTAACGCTGTCAAAAGAAATATATCCGTCGGCTCGAAAACGGTCGGCGGATATTTGTTTTACCCCGTTTTGCCTTTATGTGAGGTTGACCTGTAAGCAAAATCGGGGTATAATATAATAAAAAACTGCGAGGTAATAATGGAGTACTTTTACGATCTTTTATTCTACTTTATGATATATTCTTTTGCAGGCTGGTGCGGAGAGGTTGTCTTTGCAACTGTGCGGCACGGAAAGTTTGTAAACCGTGGAATGCTGCACGGCGCATACTGTCCGATTTACGGCTTCGGACTGATTACGGTCATCGTCTGCCTTACACCGATAAAGGATTCATGGCTTCTTCTGTTTGTCGGTTCGGCAGTTCTTACAACCGTGCTTGAGTTTATAACGGGCTTTGTGCTGGACAAGATATTCGGCAGACGTTGGTGGGACTACAGCGACCAGAAGTTCAACATCGGCGGTTACATCTGTCCGCAGTTCACGGTCGTGTGGGGGCTTGCCTGCCTGCTTATAATGAAGGTGGTACAGCCTGCGATAGCTTTTGCCGTAGGGCTTATCTGGAAGCCGATAGGCATAATAATTCTCTGCCTGTTCTATGCGGCGATAATAACAGACGTTATACTGACCTTCCCCGAAGTAAAGAAGCTGAGAAACGAAATCAGGCTTATAGACGACCTTGAAAAACAGCTTACCGCCGTATCCGACGCTATCGGTTCAGACCTGTCCGATAAAACTGTGCAGGCTGTGGAATTTACAAAGGAACACAGAATCACGGCGGAAGAAATGCAAAAGAGGGCGGATATGTTCAAGGCTAAGCTGGAAACAGCCTCAGACGGCGTTAAACAACGCAATTCGGAACGCCTGAGTGAATTAAAGGGTAACGCTTCGGAACGCAGGGAGGAGCTTACAGCACGCTTTAACGAGCTTAACGAAAAGCTGTCCGAACTGAAAGCAAAGCATAAACGTCTTTACAAGGCATTCCCGTCACTTAAAAACGGCAGAAAAAAGCTGAAGAACGCTATTTCAAAACGCAAATAAATCAAAAAGCTACCCACCAAAGCGGGTAGCTTTTTCTCATTCCTTATTGATAAACTTATCTATAATGTATTTCGGTCTTGCCTTTACCTCGGTATAAATCTTTCCGATATATTCACCGACAATGCCAAGCGCCATTATCTGAAGTCCGCTTAAGAACCATATCGAGCACATAAGTGAGCTCCAGCCTGCTTCGGTATTTCCAAGGCAATTCTGCACAATAGCGTATATTATCATCGCTATGCTCACAAGAAACACTAAAAATCCGACTACGGTAACAAGTCTTATCGGCTTTACCGAAAAGCTGGTGATGCCGTCAAACGCAAACGCAAGCATCTTTTTAAGCGGATACTTTGATTCTCCGGCAAAACGCTCACTGCGTTCATAATATACTATGTCGCTCTTGAAGCCTATCTGCTTTACTATGCCTCTGAGGAACAGATTGACCTCCCTGAACTGTGACAGCGCTTCAAGCGCACGCTTCGATATAAGTCTGTAATCGGCGTGGTTGTCGATTATATCGACACCGAGAAGCCGCATCAGCTTATAGAACATTCCTGCTGTTCCACGTTTGAAAACAGTGTCCTTCTTTCTTGAAGAACGTACTCCGTATACTATGTCACAGCCCTCGTGATACTTGTCTACAAACTTGTCAACTACGTTTATATCGTCCTGCAGGTCTGCATCCATTGAAATTGATATATCCGCAAGGTCCTTTGCTGTCATAAGGCCTGCAAGAAGGGCGTTCTGGTGACCCTTGTTGCGTGACAGCTTAAGTCCCGAAAACAAATCGTCGCCTTCGTGAAGCTCCTCGATTATTTCCCACGTTCTGTCTTTGCTTCCGTCATCCACGAATAACACACGGCTCTTGTCGGATATTTTTCTGTCGCTTATAAGAGTCGTCATTTTTTCCCTGAGTCGCTTTGATGTTTCGTGAAGTACCGCTTCTTCGTTGTAACAGGGTACTACAATGTATAGTATATCGTTATATTCAGTCATTTGCTAAATTCCTTTCGTAGCTTTGTCGATTTTATCCGACTGTTACAGTATACCCCATTTTTACGGATTTGTAAAGCATATAATGTGAAAATATGACGAAAAATCGGTAAATATCGCTGTTTTGAAAAGATTTTTACAAAGAAAAGCGGCTATGACACCGAAGTGCCATAGCCATAGGAAAAGGGTGCAGATTATCTTAAAGGGTAAAACCCCTCTAAGCCGTTTTTAAAAGCGTATCTCTATAATTATACGTTGAACAGAAGCTCCTCGTAAGTCGGGAAGGGCCAGTATTTTTCACCGACGATTGTTTCAAGCTCATCTGCAACAGCACGAAGGCTCTGCATTGTAGCAAATACTTCATCGTGGTAGCACTTAGCGGCTTCATAAACATCCGAAATGCCCTGTGCCTTAACTATTACGCTGTCAAGTTCTGCTATCTTGGAGTTCAGACTTTCAGCAAGAGAATCAATCTTGTTTGCGATAGACTGCTCAAGGTTATAAGCAACGCCTGCGTTCTTCTTTGACAGAAGCACATCGCAAACCTGCTTCTCGTAAGCCATAACGGCAGGGAGAATTTCCTTTGTAGCCATCTCTGCTGTTGTCAGAGCCTCTATATTGATGGTCTTGCTGTAGTTTTCAAGCAGAATCTCTGTTCTTGAGTGCATTTCAACTTCTGTGAATACCTTGTGCTTTGTGAACACCTTGACATTCTTCTCGTCAAGGAAATGCGGAAGTGCGTCTACTGTAGACTTAAGCTCAAGCAGACCTCTTACCTCTGTAGCTTCCTTTACCCAAGCGGCATCGTAACCGTTGCCGTTGAAGATTACTCTGCTGTGCTCCTTTATTGTCTTTACGAGCAGTTCCTTAAGAGCCTTCTTGAAGTCGTCAGCCTTTTCAAGCTCATCGGCGAACTGTTCAAGCTCTTCTGCTACAATTGTGTTAAGAACAATGTTGGGGCCGGAAATGTTGAGTGAAGAACCAACGCTTCTGAACTCAAACTTATTACCTGTAAATGCGAAAGGCGATGTTCTGTTTCTGTCTGTTGTATCCTTGGGGAACTTGGGCAGTGAGGTTACGCCTATATCAAACTGTGCGTGCTTTGATTCTACGTTTGTACCTGCAACAAGTGCATTGATAACATCGTTCAGCTCTTCGCCGAGGAAGATTGAGATGATTGCAGGAGGTGCTTCGTTAGCGCCGAGTCTGTGGTCGTTGCCTGCTGTAGCTACAGAAAGTCTGAGCAGATCTGCATATTCGTCAACAGCCTTAATGATTGCGGCAAGGAATGTTAAGAACTGTGCGTTCTCCATAGGAGAATCGCCGGGGTTCAGAAGATTCTGACCGTCATCTGTTGAGAGTGCCCAGTTATCGTGCTTACCTGAACCGTTAACGCCTGCGAAAGGCTTTTCGTGCAGTAAGCATACCATATTATGCTCAAGAGCGACCTTCTTCATCATTTCCATCATAAGCTGGTTATGATCGGCAGCAAGGTTTGCTGACTCGAAGATAGGCGCACATTCGTGCTGAGCGGGAGCAACCTCGTTATGCTTTGTCTTTGAAGAAACACCGAGCGCCCAGAGGTGCTTGTCGAGGTCCTTCATATAGTCGCTTACTCTCTGCTTGATAACACCGAAGTAGTGATCTTCAAGCTCCTGACCCTTTACAGGTGCCGCACCGAAAAGTGTTCTGCCTGTGAAGATAAGGTCTTTTCTCTTATCGTATGTCTTCTTGTCAACAAGGAAGTATTCCTGCTCGGCACCGACTGTAGCAACAACGCTCTTTGCTGTGGTGTTGCCGAAAAGTCTTAAAATTCTTAATGCCTGCTTTGATACAGCGTCCATTGACTTTAAGAGAGGTGTCTTCTTGTCAAGTGCTTCTCCTGAATATGAGAAGAACGCTGTGGGTATGTATAATGTGTTATCCTTGATAAATGCGTATGATGTCGGATCCCACGCTGTGTATCCTCTTGCCTCGAATGTAGCACGAAGACCGCCTGAGGGGAATGATGAAGCGTCAGGCTCGCCCTTGATAAGCTCCTTGCCTGAGAACTCCATAATAACCGTACCGTCACCTACAGGTGAAATAAAGCTGTCGTGCTTTTCGGCTGTGATACCTGTCATAGGCTGGAACCAGTGAGTGTAGTGTGTTGCACCCTTTTCTACTGCCCAGTCCTTCATTGTGCTGGCAACTACTTCGGCAATGGGAAGTGTAAGCTCAGCATTACCGTGCATTACCTTCATCAGCTCCTTGAAGATAGCCTTGGGGAGTCGTGCCTTCATTACTGCCTCGTTGAACACGTCCGAGCCGAACAGCTCCGTTACATCATAAGTTTTCTCTGCCATTTTCCTTTTCCTCCTACTTTCGTTAGATGTTCTTTGAAAAATAAGAAAAGGACGCTTTGATTCCTCAAAACGTCCTCGTTTCTGATTACAGTTATTATAATACACTATCTCGGCTGATTTGTCAATATGTCATTTTGCACAAATTTTGAAAGTTTGTCTGTGTGATAATTCAAAATTGCATAAAAAACACTGAAAAACCGTTAATTTTTGCAAGTCTTAAAGCTCAATCTTGCCGTAGAGCGTAGCGTTTCTTTCTGTTTCAACCGCTTCCTTAGAGAATTCGCCTGCGTCTGATGCAGTATTTTCAACAGCAGTCTGTGAACGCTTGTACTCTCTTTCGAAAGATGTCGAGAAACCGGTACTCTGCTTGTATGAGCGGTTTGCGCCGTTGCCGTTTCTTCTTCCGCCCTTGCGGTCGTTTCTTCTGTTGTTATCTCTGTGGGGCTGAGAAGCCGAAATAACGACCTTTCTGTAAGGCTCTTCGCCTATAGAGTTGCTGTATACGCCTTCGATCTCAGCGACCTTGCTGTGAATGATACGGCGTTCATAAGGATTCATAGGCTCAAGGGTAATGCGTCTGCCCTGGCGGAGTACCTTATTAGCGGTGCGCTCTGCAAGCGACTTGAGAGTTTCCTCTCTCTTATCCCTGTAACCGTTGCAATCAACTGTGATACGGCAGTAAGGCTCATCGTGACGGTTGCTTGCAAGAATTGCAAGGTACTGTAAAGAGTCGAGTGTTTCGCCTCTCCTGCCGATTACGATACCGAGTTTTTCGCCTACTATATCAAGAACAGTTATGTCTTCCTTTTCGATTATGTTTACCTTGAAGTCCTCAACGCCGAGAGCGGTAAGAACCTTTTCAAGATAAGCCGCAGCCATAGCTACCTTTTCTGTGTGGTCAGCATCTGTTACTGCAGGAGCGGCTTCAGCGGCTTCTGCCGGAGCCGTATCATCGGCTGTAGCAGGAGCGGCTTCAGTCGCAGTTTCGAATTCAACCTCTATCTTATAGTCGCCCTTCTTGCCGAACAGCTTCTTGACCGGTTCTTCAACTACGGTTATCTTTATGTCAGCTTCATCAACGCCGAGTTCCTTGATTTCTGATATGGCAAGCGCCTTGAGTTCGTCAAGTGACTTACCTGTATATATCTTTTTCATAAGTCCGTCCTTTCCGTCGATTCTCAATCGTCGTCTTCTTCGTGGTATTCTTCGCCGTATTTTTCGGCATCGGCTTTTCTTGCCGCCGCCAGCTTACGTCTGTTGATTTCCTTCTGTGAAAGTGTTTCTGTCTTTGTTACGGTCTTTTCTTCGCCGCTCTCGGCATCTGTAACAACAGCGGTCGTTGTGACCTGTCTTTCCTTGAGCTTTCTTTCCTTCATCTTCTCTTCAGCCTCGGCTCTGAGCTTTTCAGGGCTGTACAGCTTCTGCATCAGCAGTGACTGCACAATGCCGAGCGCATAGTTGACACCCCAGTAGAAACCTACTCCGGCAGGAACGCTGAACGAAATCCACAGTGAGAATAAGGGCATGATATAAAGCATTACCTTCATACCCGCACCGCCTGCGTTTGCCATTTCGGGATTGTTCTTCTTGTTTAGATACTGGGAAAGTACAGTCTGTACAAGAGAAAGAACGAATGCAAATATCGGTATGATTATCAGCGGCTCGAAAGCAAGCTTGGGTGTTGAACCAAAGTTCAGACCGCAGAACATCATATTGTGTGACAGTGATGCAAGTCTGTCCTTTACATCTTCTGAAAGTATATTACTTTCCTTGAACGTATCGGGATACTGCTCATAAACCTGCAGAGCAAGAAGCTCCATCTGCATACCCTTGTACTTGCCTGCAACAGCCGCAAGTCTGTTCTTTGTTTCAGCTGTAAGTCTTGACTTATCACCTGTTAAATCACTGTACTGCTCGGCAGAGAACGAACCGTAGGTTTCTCTGTCTGCCGTGCTGATAGTTTTGGGATCCTTATCGGCGTAATTGTTCTTGAAATTCTCGTCATCCTTGAACTCGTGCGTCAGCTGAGCGCCGTCATTGGATTCCGAAACGAAAATTGCGTCCTTATCGCCGTTCTTATACTTTAAAATAAGCTCGGCATCCTGCTTGTTGTATTCGTTTAAGAATATCTTTGCATATTCAGTTTCTTGAGCTACCGTTATGGTGCTTGAAATGTCAGACGATGACAGATGCTCCATATGTGTCATGGGCTTATATACAACGTCGATGACACCGAACAGTATTATCATTGTCAGAACAAGAGGTCCGCAGCCGCCGGCAGGGTTATAGCCCTGTGCCTGCAGCTTCTGCATTTCTTCTGCCTGCTTATCACGGTTGTTGCGGTATTTCTGCTGTATTTCCTTTACCTTGGGAGCAAACAGCTGAGAAAATGCCATATTCTTCTGCTGCTTTATCTGAAGCGGCAGCATTGCTAATTTGACTATTACAGTGAATATCAGTATCGCCCAACCGAAATTCTGTAAAAGAAGATAAATAGGCCACATAATGTAGCCGAGAGGCGTACCGATTATGGTGTATAAGAAATCTATGGAAATCACCCTCCGTTAGTAGTGCCGATATTACGGCTTGGTCCTTTTGAAAAAATAAAATTGTTCGGGTACATAGTCATAGCCGCCCTCAGAAAAAGGGTTGCATCTGATAATTCTCCGTATAGCCAAATAGCTGCCCTTTACCGCACCGAAGCGGCGGAGTGCGATCATCGCATATTCCGAACAGCTCGGAGTAAAGCGGCAACAACGAGGCAGCCATTTTGACAAAGTCATTCTGTATATCTTTACGAAAAATAAAAGTACATATTTCATTTTATTTTTGTATTTTGTCCGGTTGATTATTCACCGGTGCGGCATATCTTTTTCAGCAATTGCTTTTCCATCCGAAGATATACCTCTGTCGATTTCATCGCAGGAGTTTTTGCTCTTGCAACGAAAATAAAGTCGTATCTTTTTTGTGTCTTTTCACGGAGCAGGGGTTCAATAAGGCGGAACGCTTCTCTTATGACTCTTCTGGCACGACTGCGTTTTACGGCATTGCCGACCTTCTTGCCTGTAACGATTCCTATGCGGTTTACCCGCCTCTTGCTTTCCCTTGCGTAGCATACGAATGCATCGGTAACAATACTGTCACCTTTTTTGAACAGGAATCTGAATTCCTTGTCCTTTTTTATGCAGACGTATTTCTTTGCATACTCATTCATTGACAGAATCAGTAGCTTAAGTGCTTTCTGCCCTTTGCACGTCTTCTTGCGAGAACCTTACGTCCGTTTCTTGTAGACATTCTTTTTCTGAATCCGTGTTCTTTCTGTCTCTGGAGCTTCTTAGGCTGGTATGTTCTTTTCATTTCTTTCTTCCTCCTGTTATTACTCGGCACCGATGTGTGCCTGTCTTGCGCCTATGCAATTAAATATTATACCTTAATCGGTTGCCGATGTCAAGTCATTTTTGAAAATTGTCTGTTCTGACGGTTGCAAACGTTCAAATAATGAGGATATGACTGTGCCGGCGGGCTTAGTCGGGCAGTTATTTATAACTGAGAGTTTCCTTTATTGCCGCTGCGACCTTTTGGGAAACCAGGCTGTGCGTCCTGGGGCTGGGGTGCCAGTCCGCCACTATTCCGTCAGCGTTCTCGTCCTGCATAGTAAGCGGAATAAACGTGATTCGTTCGTCGCCTGTTTCAGTGATATATTTTCTGCGGACGTTTTCGATATTTTCCTCAAGCGAAGTTCCCATTACGCCGTAGGTCTGGAATATATAGGAATCGGGGTTGAGCGAGCGCACCTTCTTCAGAAAATCGAGATAACCGTCTTCGAATTCCGCTTTTCTCTCATCTGTTGTCGCATAACTCATATCGTTTGTTCCGAGATTGATAACTATAATATCCGGCTTGTACCTTTCAAAATCCCACGGGGTTTCTGAAACCGTGATACTATCCGCAAACTTATTATACGAAAAACCGAGTTTGTCATAGTATTGCGGTATTGTCTGCTGCGGGATCTTGTTCCCGTCATTCGTAAAGCCGGAAATAATTCCGTAGCCGCTCACCGAAACCATACTGTAGTCGGCATTCAGTGCAAGAGCCGTTTTATACGCATACGCTTTTGTGACATCTTCTGTGGCTGTTTTGAAATGATGCTCCTTATCGGGATCGTCGACTCCGTATCCGCAGGTGATAGAATCGCCTATAAATTCCATCTTTATATTTTTTGCGGGCGCAGGCTCTATCTTTTCATCCTCCGCAATCATAACGGGCTTTATCCCGAATGTTGACATTGCACACTCGGACAGCTTGATTACCCTTACATTCCTGCATTCTGTGCTTTCGCTTTCAAGCACCTTGTACGTTTTTTCCTTTTCATCGAGCATATCGTCTACAACCTGTTCATTGTCGACATATATTGCGATTCTTGCATAATTCTCGTCATTGCCCGCTGTCGATGCAAAATCGCCCGTAACGGTGATTTCGAGTTTTTTACCCGTGAAAATGAATTCTGCACCCGCACCGGAAAACGCCACCCACAGCGTATCGTTATATAAATAGGTTCTTCCGATCGTTTTTACGGATTTATCGTTAAGTACAATTGCCTTTCTGTTGTTCATGGTTACTCCTCGCTTATAATTCTTATTTTATCGGGTTAATTTCAGCTTTGATCTGAACTTAACTCTTTTATCGACATTGCGGTACGGAACAGTTCGTCCCTGCCAAAACCGGTAGCTGTGATATGGAACATATACTCGCCGTTATCCCACATAAGAAATGCCATACCTTTTTTGGAAACGCAATACATTGCGCTTGCATCCCCCAGTTCGACTTTTTCGGGAGGAATCTGTGCATCCTGTGTTCCGATCTGTGCATTTTCCATCTGTTGTCTTGTACATTGAGTAAAAATCAGCTGTTTGCCGTGCTTATTTATGTATTCGACAATATAGGCATATTCGGTTTTTTCTATAAGCCGTGTGGCGTATGCGGTTTTGTCGAGATCAGGCTCATAATACCGTGTGATACGCTGAGGCGAATTCTCAGCATCGCTTATCAGTATGACCGAGTATTTGTCATTTTGCTTGACCGCAAACGTATCCCAGTGCTTGAGCAGGATAGTTCCGCCTGTTGCCAGAGCGGCAGTAGCGGCTATTATCACGGCAATTGCCAGCCTCAGCTTTACTCTGCGGTGCCTTACCGTTTTTGCGGTGTCGGTATATGATTCGTTTATCATTTTTTTCATCCGTCTGTCGAATCCGGGTCTTATCCTTGAATTCGGGAGCATCTCAAAAACAGACAGTTCGGACAGATAATCGCTTTTTAATGCTATGGCGATTTTTTCATCGTTGGTCATATATTTTTATCCTTTGTATCGAGCAGGATTTTTCTTATTCTTGAAACATACGCATAAACCGTATTTGTGTTGATATTCAGCATTTCGCCAATCTCTTTAGGGCTTAGCCGCTGTACAAAAAACAGGAATGCTATGTTTTTCAGCCTTGGCGGCAGCTGCTTCAGGTTTTTGATAATCTGTTCGTATGTCGCATTGATGTTTTCAAGATCCGTATAGCTGTCCTCAAACGGAATATCCTTGTCCTCAAGTTCTTCGTCGTTGTGATTTCTGCGTATCATATCAAGGCAGACGTTTTTGGTGATAACAGTTATATAGGATTTTGTTTTTCTGGAAAACGGATTGTTTATCTTATCAAGATTGTCAATAATCCTCACAAACGAATCCTGCACGGCGTCCTCGGCGTCTTCACGCTTTCCGAGAATCGACATACTGATATTGTACATAAATTGCTTATATGTATTGTAAAGCTGTGTTATCAGTTCTTTATCGGTCGGGGAATCGACCGTTGCGATTAATGATGATAGCAAAATTTCACACTCCGGTTTATATTATATTTCAATTGTATCATTACATTGGCTTAATGTCAATATAATAAGGAAAAATGCCCCCGTCTGAGCGGGGCATACATTGCTTATTTATCTGTTTCAGGCGTTTTCTTCGTCCTTGAAGGAGAACTGACTTACCAGCTTCTGAAGCGTCTGTGCCTGTGCCGAAAGTTCTTCGGATGCGGCGGCGCTTTCTTCTGCGGTAGCCGAGTTTGTCTGAACGACATTTGAAATCTGCTCGACGCCGATATTTACCTGTTTTATCATATCCGACTGTTCAAGGCTTGCGGCGGCAATCTTGTTTACGATGTTGCTGACACCGCCGGACCTTGTTTCAACCTCGGCAACAGCCTGTGCGGTTTCGTTTGTAATGTTGTTGCCGTTTTCAACTGCGGCTATAGCACGTTCGATAAGAACGGTAGTATCGTGAGCCGCATCTGCGGATTTACCTGCAAGATTTCTTACTTCATCTGCAACAACAGCAAATCCCTTTCCTGCCTCGCCTACTCTTGCGGCTTCTACTGCGGCATTGAGAGCGAGAATGTTCGTCTGGAACGCTATGTCCTCGATAGTCTGAATAATCTTGCTTATTTCATCGGATGCGTCGCTTATATCCTGCATAGCGCCTGTAAGACTGTTCATCTTTTCATTTGCCGCATCAATATATTCGGCTGTTTCGCTGACAAGCTGTTTTCCTCTCTGGCAATCCTCTGCGGTAGCTTCAATATGAGAGTTGATATTGTGGATAGTAGAAGCCAGTTCCTCTACCGATGCCGCCTGTTCGGTTGCTCCCTGAGCGAGCGACTGTGCACCTGCTGATACCTGCTGTGATCCGCTTGAAACCTGCTCGCCGGCAATGCTTATCTGACTTAACGTTGAGTTCAGCTCGTGGTTTATCTCCCTGACAGACTGTATCAGTACCTTGTAATCTCCACGATAAATTCCGTCTGCGTCGGCACTGTAAACATCAAAATTGCCCTGCGCCATATTGCTTAAGATGTTGCCGATATCGCTTATTATTTCACTCTGTCCTGTTACCACCTTATTTGTTGATTCGGCAAGAATCATTACTTCGTCACGGGATTTTACTGTGGGTACAGGACTTGTAAGATCGCCCTCGGAGAGCTTTTCGATACGCTCTGCGCAAAGCTTTATGGGTCTGCCTATCTTACGGCTGATAAGGCCTGCAATTATACCGCCTGCTACCGCTGATGCGGCACAGATTATTGCAAGCACCAGAAGTCCCTTAAGACAATGTATGGTATAGTCGCTGTCGTATGCTGTTACTGCGATAGACCAGCCGTTTGTTTCGGGTATGGGCGCATATCCTATATGTTTTGCGATGCCGTTTGTTGCGTACTCGGCTGAGCCTGTTTCACCGGCCTCCATTTTTTCGTGAGCCTGAGCAAGTGCCGCATAGCTTGAATCTTCCTCGGCTTTTTTCTGTATGTTCTCTCCGTCCTTGACAAGCTGCATATCAAAATCAGCGATCGTGTTGCCGTTCTTGTCAATTATGTATGAAGCGCCGTTTTCGTTTATCTTGAGCGTGCGCACAATGTCATTCAGAAATTCCTCATCAGGTACAAAATATACACAGCCCTCAACCTCCGAATTAAGCTCGCCGTTCTTCCATAAAGGAGCGGCGATTATAACGCTTAACTTACCGTTTGATCTGCCTATCATAGGCTCTGTTATTGTCGTTTTGCCCTCAAGAGCCGCCTTGAAATATTCACGGTCGGAGTATTCGTTGCCGTTTGTAGCCTGACCGTTTTTATCAATTACAGTTCCTCTGTCAAGGCCGAAGGTCGAAGCGATCGAGTCTATTTCGCTTTGCTTCTGACCATTGGAATATACTACCGATGATAATTTCGGGTTACAGCCTGCCTGTATCGCAACATTAAGCATTGATTTCAGTTCCCAGGAAACTCTGTCTGCGGCTACTATAGCTGTTTCTGTGAGCGTCTGATCGGTCAACGCTTTTGTGGTATTGTAAATGATTCCCACAGATGCAAATGTCGCTATAAGAAGCGAAATGATTACAAGTAATACTGTGAACAGTGTCATTTTTTTGCTGATAGATTTCATAAGTGTCTGCCTCGATTCCGTACCCTCATCGAAGATACAATTTTATTTAACACGTTAATTATAACACTTGCGGTAAAAAATTGCAATATTTCACTGCTTATTTTGGCAATATCAACAAAAATCCGGTGGAAATTTTTAGTGCCACACCAAATTTGCAAATTTTTTGATTTTTTGTATGGACATTTATCTTTGCTACGGTGTATTATGTATGAAGATGTACATTTTCGACAAAAAGAAAAAAGGGAGGGGTTTTATGTCGGATTATTCTTCTGAAAATATAAAAGAAATATACGAGCGGCACTTTGTCACAGTGTACAGAGTGTGCTTTATGTACCTTAAAAATGTACACGATACTGAGGACGCAGTACATAATACTTTTATGAAGCTGATTGAAAAGCAAAAGTGCTTTGAAAGTACCGAGCATGAAAAAGCATGGCTGATACGGGTATCTCAGAACGTATGCAAGAATATGCTCAGGGCGAACAGCAGACGGCGTGAATCGCCTGCAGGAGATATTGCGGTGAATGACAGCTCTGCGGTCAGCGATGTAATGATTGAACTGTCGGCTCTTCCCGATGAACTTAAGATACCCGTGTATCTGTTCTATTGTGACGGCTATAACAGCAAAGAAATCGGCAGTATGCTTCACATAAGCGCATCGGCGGTGCGTTCAAGGCTGCAGAAAGCGAGAGAGCGTTTAAAAGAGCATTTAGGCTCGGAAAGGAGTATAGTATGAGTATTAGAAACGAATTTGAGAAAATCGATCCTACGGAAAAGCAGAAAAAAGATATTTTCAAGCGTATAGAAGAAAGCAGTAAGCTAAAGACGGATTTCAGGCATCAGGTTATTCGCTACACATCGGTTGCGGCGGCAGCGGTCGTGGTTGTCGGGGCTGTGACAGTCGGCGTGCATTTTGTGACAAAGGGCAACGGTATTGATTATACTGTCAGCACTGTCAGCGGCAGTTCATCGGGTGCTGTCAGCGCTGCCGATGCTTCTGCAAGCAAAGCGGACGACCGTAAAGACAATGTGCAGGACGGAGAAAATATCTCAAATGTCAAAGACAGTTTAACAGACAACTCAGGCTCTGAAAACTCAGCAGGGGCATCTGCCAATGACGATTATACCAACATAAACAATGACGTTATGTGGGGAATAGGGAAAACCGTTTATGAAATCGAAGAAAAATACGGTGTTGCCACGACTAAAAACGACAACGTGTATACATTTGAAAACGGATATGGAAAATACACATTCGGTGACAGCTGTAAAGCCATTTGTGAAATTTCGGCAAGGAATTTTCTTGTCGGTGATATTTCAACGGTAACACTTGAGAATTTCGCTTCAAAGTGCGGTTTTGAAGCTGTGACGCTTAGCAATGACAACGACTCCGATACAAAGTACGACGGCTTGAAAATAACATACTACAAGCATCCGTCCTACGAAAATGTGACTTTTATTATGCTCTGCAAGGAAAGCGGATTTGACGAAACCGCCACATTTGACATTCGGTGCGACGATGCGGCCGATACCAAAACTGAGCCTGAAATAACAACGGACGATAACGGAAATTGCCTTATCAACAAGGCATTTCATGATAAAATAATGAATGATGAACTTACCGATGACGAATTCACAAAGTTGATTTCGTATGTGTATACGGGTGATGTAAGCATCAATGAACAACCGAATTCACTTGTAAAAGCAAGAACCGAATATAACAAAACGATACAGCGGACGTTCAACAGATATATATTGTCCGGCGGATATGAAAATGACGATGAATGGCATATTACACCTGCGACACCGGGCAACTGCCATAGCATGAAAGAATGGTACGATACCGCCTGTACGTTGTATGCCGATATGCCGGATTATGATACATTCCTGAGCAGATACAGCGAATATTTCAAATTTGACGGGCAGGGAAATTTCTACTATGCGACAGGCAGACCCGATGAGCAGTTGATTGGTAGCAAAATGCCGTTTAACGCACCGTCTTACAGCATTTTTGATGTATCACCACGCTGTTTTACAGTGAATGAGAGCACAAGCGGCGGAACGGGACTCAGCATCGGCGTTCTGTATTTTTACAGCGTAGGTACAGATGACACGACTTACGGCGTAAACGTTGCTTATTTTGATGTAAAGGAAACATCGGAAGGATACAGATTTATAACAAATGAGAACTGATAAAACGGCAGAGCTTCGGCTCTGCCTTTGCTGTATCCCGATTGTATTTTTCTTCCGCCTTACACGGCATGGTTTAAAATCATAATGTCAGTGTAATGACATCGGCAACTTTTTCAAATCCGATTTTTTCCGCCAAGGCTTGAGAAGCAAGGTTATCAGACGAGGTCGACCATATCGGGCATAAGTCGTTTTCTAATATGTTGGAAATACATTTTTTACAGCACTCTGTTGCAAACCCTTTGCCGTAAAAATCGGGTAACGTATTAACTCCTATTTCTGCGATCTTATCATTCATATACGGCATATCAGGAGCGTCTGTACAGCTGACAAGTGTATTGTCAAGGAAAAATCCGCAGCAGAAGCGCTTTTCTGCCATCCCGATAAAATAATCATATAACCAGTCGCCTGCCGTTACATGATGGCATTTTTCAAAAAACTCTTTATATTTATGAAAATCCGATGCTGTAAGGGTAACGGCACTCGTATTGAGATTTATTTGCCTGCTGTATACATATTTGATATTGCGGACAGGCTTGACATGAAAAATTCTTTCGGCGATGTTCCCGATTTCATCAATCGTCATGTTTTCGTCCAGATTATCGGCAAATGTGCTTATATATTGCTTTGCGTTGCTTCCGTATGATATAACCGTGCGCTCCGGGCTTTTGAAAATATATATGTCGAACGGAACGCCGTAGCCCTGCTGAGTTTTATTGCGTTCTTCCGAATATAGAAATTCAATACCTTTTTTATTTTGCAGAAGAATATTTTCTTGCCCTATCCAAAGCGAATAATAGGCAAGTGTAGTGTCGGATATTTGCTTTAAATTCGGTGAGTTCATATTATTGTTCTCCTTTTACGATAGGCGCTTGCGGTATATCGTTAATTCAGTCTGTAGTAGCAAGTGCTTTTTCCTTTACCTTCTTTTTTCAGCTCACCTGTTGCGACAAGCTTTCGCAGTGCGCCTTCGATAGAGCTGTCACTGATTGTAGGACAGAGCTCCCGTATGTCCTGTTTGTTAAATCGCCCGATTTTGTTTTTGCTTGCCCTTCTGACCATTTCGGTAGTTGTCAGTTTTGTTTCCACAAGTGCCATACGTTCCTCAAAATCCTTATATGACGCAAGAATTGTACCGAGGATATATTTGATAAACGGCACAGCATTTTCATTGCCCTCATACCAACCGTTCTGCGATTTTGCGAGTGAATTATAGTACAGGTCTTTGTTTTGGGCTATCTTGGTTTCAAGTGAAATATACCTTCCTACATAAAAACCGTTACGATACAGAAGTAATGCGGTCAGAAGCCTGCTCATTCTTCCGTTTCCGTCGTTGAAAGGGTGAATACACAGAAAGTCGTGAATGAAAATCGGAATAGCAATCAGCGGTTCCAGTTCCATATTTCCGATAACACGGTTGTATTCTTCACAAATTCTGTCAAGTGCTTCGGGTGTTTCGTATGGGGCAAGCGGTATAAACAAGGTTTCGGTGTGACCGTCAGGGTAGGTGGCGCTTATATAGTTCTGTACGGTTTTAGTGCGTCCCGCAAGCGGATTATTCATGTGACTGTACAGTATTTTGTGAAGTTGAAGGATATAATTTTGTGTGATAGGAATAGCGTCAAAGCTATCATGGATGATGTTCAATGCGTCGCGGTATCCCGCTATTTCCTGTTCGTCACGATTTTTAGGTGCTGTTTTTTCGTTGACAAGCTGACGGATACGGGTATTTGTCGTGACAATGCCCTCAATGGCGTTGGATGCTTCTGTGCTTTGTACTTTGGCAATGTCAATCAGCTTTTCGAGTTGTTCGGGGCGTTGCTTCAGATATAATTCCTGCTTTCCCGCTTCTTTATATATGGCGGCAACCAACCCTAAGATCTCCGAATCCCATTTTTGTTCCTTTATTGCGGAATAATTAAACGCTCTCATTCTCTCACCTCCATCGGTTTTCCCTTAAATAGTAGCACAATTTAAGCGAATAGTCAATCGGGTAAGCAAAAAATCCCTTATTATTATGCGCATATTAAAGGAAATCTATACGGCGAAAGAATATAGTGTACATCGCTCAAAAAGGAATATGTCAAAACAGCAAGGTTACATTACCACCTTGAAACAAACTCCAATGTTTTAACAAGCGAGTCCATACATACAAATTCTATCTGATGTCGTTCTTATCTTCCTGTTTTCAGCACATTTCATTACCATATTTATTATACCACATATCAATGAAAAAAGCCAAGCATCTCTGCTTGACTTTTTCGACAGACTGAGGCAGAGCTTCGGCTCTGCCTTTCAGTATATGTTTTACTTTTTGCCTTTTCTGCCTTTTTTGCAATTGCTACAATTATTACAGCCCTTGCACGCCGAACAGTCGCCGGAGCAACCGCCGTTTCTTATAATATGTATGATCACAAGCACGAGAGCGATTACTATCAGCGCAAGCAGAATAATGCTCGGTATATTCATCTCATCCATAATTTCACCTTATGCAATGCCGAAAATCATTCCGACACAGCGTACAAGAAGCGCCATTATCCACGCAATAGCACACTGCATAAACACTGTTACTGCGGCAGAACGTACACTTCCCAGCTCACGCTTTACCGTTGCTATAGCGGCAACGCACGGGGTGTACAGCAGAGTAAATACGAGGAACACGACAGCCGTGAACGGCGTGAAAAGCGTCTGTATCTGCGAAACATCTCCGCCGAGCAACAGAGTAAGGGTGGAAACAACGCTTTCCTTTGCGGTAAGACCTGTGATAAGAGCAGTCGAAGCTCTCCAGTCGCCGAAGCCCAGCGGTGCAAATATCGGCGCAAACAGACTGCCGAGCATCGCAAGCAAGCTGTTTTCGGCGCTGTCAGCCACATTGAGCCGTATGTCGAATGTCTGCAGGAACCATATAACGATAGATGCCGCAAAGATTACGGTAAACGCTTTCTGGATAAAGTCCTTTGCTTTTTCCCATATAAGCTGACAGACGCTCTTTGCTCCGGGCAGACGGTAGTTCGGCAGTTCCATTACAAACGGTACAGGTTCGCCGTGAAATACCGTCACTTTAAGTATAAGCGAGTAAAGAATACCGCAAATTATGCCGAACAGATACAAGCCTACAAGCACAAGCCAGCAGTACTGCGGCTCGAAGAATGCGCCTGCGATGGTAGTATATATAAGTATCTTTGCGGAACAGCTCATAAAGGGAGTGAGCAGTATAGTCATTTTACGGTCACGTTCACTTGAGAGCGTTCTTGTTGCCATTATCGCAGGTACGGAACAGCCGAATCCCATCAGCATAGGAACAAAGCTTCTGCCCGAAAGACCCAGCTTTCTGAGCGGCCTGTCCATTACAAACGCAACTCGTGCCATATAGCCCGTATCTTCAAGAATAGACAGGAAGAAGAACAGCGTTACTATAGTAGGCAGAAAGCTCAGCACACTGCCTACGCCGGCGCATATTCCGTCTATTACCAGCGAATGCACTACAGGGTTTATTTCAAATGCCGTAAGTCCTTTGTCGATAAGGTCGGTGAGAAAATCTATGCCCATTTGCATAACATCGGAAAGTGCCGCACCTATTACAGAGAACGTCAGGAAGAACACAAGTGCGATTATCCCCAAAAAGCAAGGGATAGCCGTGTATTTTCCCGTCAGCAGACGGTCTATTGCCATACTGCGTTTATGCTCCTTGCTTTCGTGCGGACGTACTACGGTTTCACGGCACAGCTTTTCAAGGAAGGTGAAGCGCATATTGGCAAGCGCCGCTTCTCTGTCCATGCCTGTTTCCTGCTGCATTATGGAAACAAGGTGGTCGAAAGCGTCGTGCTTTTCCTCGGGAATGGTGATTTTTTTCTTTATCTGTTCATCATCCTCAACCAGCTTCGTTGTGGCGAATCTTACAGGAAGCCCTGCCGCCCTTATATCCGGTTCAAGCAGTGTTGCGGCTGAATGTATACAGCGGTGAACAGCGGCAACCGGATCGTGCGGATCGTCGCTGTCGGTACAGAAGTCCATACGGGCGGGCTTTTCGCCGTATCTCGCAATATGTATCGCATGGTCGATAAGCTCGTCTATACCTTCGTTTTTCACGGCGGAAATCGGCACTACGGGTATTCCAAGTATCCGTTCAAGATCGTTTACACGGATAGAACCTCCGTTTGCCTTTACCTCGTCCATCATATTGAGTGCAAGCACCATAGGTATGCCAAGCTCCATAAGCTGCATTGTAAGATAAAGGTTACGCTCGATATTCGAAGCGTCAACGATATTTATGATACCGCTGAGATTATTGTTCAGCAGAAAATCACGGGTCACTATTTCTTCGCTCGAATAAGGCGAAAGCGAGTAGATGCCGGGCAGATCCGTAACGGTCGCTTCCGGGTGATTTCTGATAGTTCCGTCCTTGCGGTCGACTGTAACGCCGGGGAAGTTTCCGACGTGCTGATTTGAACCTGTCAGCTGATTGAACAGCGTTGTTTTTCCGCAGTTCTGATTTCCTGCAAGAGCAAATGTAAGCGGTGCGCCTTTTTCAAGCACTATTCCGTGTTTCAGATGCAGTTTCTCGTATTTGGCAAATTCTCCGACTCCGGGGTGAGGCGTGTCATTTCGTCTTGATCCTGCGGCTTTAAGGGGGCTGTCTTTCTTATGTACGTTTTTTACAGTGACCTTGCGAGCCTCCTCAAGTCTCAGGGTAAGCTCGTATCCACGCACCTCAAACTGCACCGGGTCGCCCATAGGTGCGACCTTCTGCAAGGTTATTTCAGCATCGGGTGTAAGTCCCATATCAAGCAGGTGGTGACGTAATGCTCCGCTTCCGCCGACCGTTTCGATATATGCGCTTTCTCCCGGTTTTAATTCATCCATTGTCATTTTGACAAGACCTCCGTAAACATTATGCTCTGTTCCGATTGGTTCTGTAATCTGTATGTCTTAAGCGTTATTCAGCACTTTCGCAGGCTTAAATATAACCTGTCAGAACAAAACCTCTATCGTTGATAAAAATGGGGTCGCAGGGGCGTAGCCCCCGTACAGGTCGTCAGCCATTTGTGCCACTGCATCGTGCAGTGGCTTTGTGTGGCTGACTGCAAGCTTCCTTGCTTGGTCTAGGGGCGGTAGCCCCAGTAATATAGCCCCTTCCCACGGGGAAGGGGTTTGGGGTTAGGGATAGAGAAATTTCACTATTCTTTAAAAAAACAGACTTTTTCTACAAGCTGCAAAACCGACAGGTTTTAATATCTGCGTTTTACTGCGACAGAACAAAATGTTAAAAATACTGCGGCTGTTAGATATAGCTAATCCAGCCCGATTTAAGTATATCACGGTAAAACGGTGTAGTCAAGAAAAAAATGGTTAGAAGTGGCTAACCAAATGGCTTTGTTATGCGGAATTTCGGGCTTAAAACGGGCGGAACATTACGGTTTTCAGTGTGAAATTTTATATTCTGTGATGAACCGGTTATGTTGTAATTTTGAAAGCGGTTTATCCGTGAACGGATTGAAGGTTTTATATTCACAGATACAATCAACCCGGCATTGAACATTGCAAGATATGTGACTTATGCCGTAGAATGAAGTATGCCTGCGGAGAAGTGTCTGCGTTTCCGGACAGGCTCTGTTATGGAGATCATAATTATAGATAACAATGTCAGCCAAAAAAATACGGCTGCCGCAAGATACGACAGCCATAACAATATTTACTTTTTCGCAAGCTCGTACGCTCTTGCGGTACAAGCCTTACAGCATTCACCGACCGTATCGGTGAGTTTACCCTCATACAGCTTGTCAAGACCCGCTATAGTCGTTCCTCCCGGAGAAGAAACCTGCTTTATAAGCTCGTCTACCGTCATACCCGAATCTGTGAGCATCTTTGCCGAGCCGACAAGCGACTGTGCAAACAGCTTAAGCGCCGCATCGGGATCTATGTCTACGCTCTTTGCGTAATCTACGAAGCCTTTTGCAAAAAGATAGATGAAAGCGGGAGAACTGCCGTTTACGGCGATTATTTCTTTCATCTTGTTTATCGGCACTTCCTCTGCGATACCGCAGCTTTCGATAACCGACTTTGCAAAAGCAAACTCTTCATCGGTCACACCGTCCGCTCTTGATATTGCGCTTGCGCCGAGCCCGAGCATCATAGGTGTGTTCGGCATGACAAGCACTACCTTTGCGTTGGGTATTGTATGACTGCGGATAAAATCCTCGGATATTCCCGCACAGATAGAGATTATTACCTTATCGTGCGTTACTTCTTCTGCGACAGTGTCAAGCACTCCGCCAAGCACCTGCGGCTTTACCGCAAGCAGTATATAATCGCACTTTTTAACAAGCTCACATTCGCTCTTGCAGGGCTTTACTCCGAATGCCGAAAGTGCTTCGAGCTTTGCCGTATCCTTGTCATACGCCGAAACGCTTATCTGCATATCCGATGAGCAGATGCCACGCATTATCGCACTGCCCATATTACCTGCGCCTAAAAATCCAAGTTCAGTCATACTAAGTCCTCTTTTCTTGTATCAAGCCGAGCGTTTTTCTCTGAATGCCGCACGATATGCCACCATAACAGGATAAAGCACCAGCAGAAGTATGAATACCTCTATAGGCAGCATCGTGAGGTTTTTTACTATTCGTGTCGTTATCTTTACCCAGAATACCTCCGGTGCAAAGTAGCCCATTATCACCATTGCAATTGTATTCAGGAACACATTGCAGAAAAGATTGACGCAGAACTTCGCCATAAATATTCTGAACACCTGAAAGCCGTTTGTCTTAAGTCCGCCGAAAAATGCGGATCTACTTGAAAAATCAAGCTTCACGGGATTAAGTCCGTACAGGAATATACCGTAAATCACAGCACCTGCGACTTCGACCAGTGTGAATATCGGTGAAAACGCACCGGTAGGCTTTACAAGAAAGCCTACTACATCGGTGACAACGCCTGCAAGTCCTGCCACAACAGGGCCGTACAGCATACCGATAGCCGCAAGGCCTACAAACGCAAAGCTTATCTTGAGCGTTTCACTCGGCATAATCATAACGAATTTCAGAGCTACCGAAACACCGATAAGAAGCGCCGTTACTGTAAGGCAACGAATAGATTTCAGTTCCTCGAACGACTTTTTGAAATTACGAAAAAACGCCATATTTACCTCCTCAATGACGCAAGCTGACGCAATCGCATAATGCGGGATAAATACGGCGATTATCTCTTATATGCAACAGCGAGATGCGGAAAACGTACCGCCACCTTTCAGTGTTCGTCCTGAGGACAACTCCCCGTCCCTCAGGCACTTTACGCACGTTAACCTACTCTGTCGGCCGCACCGTTAAAATTTCGGCGCAGTCTTTTTATATAACGGAAAACCGTTATAAGCATTTTTTAAATCAGAAGCTGATCTCATTAGCGATCTTGTACAGATCGTGAGGGAATTCCTTCTTCATCTTGAGTGCTTCCTGAATGTCATAGTCTACAACTTCGTTATGCTGAAGACCTACAACACGGTTGCCGATGCCCTTTGAAAGAAGATCAACGGCATAATAACCGAGCTGGCTTGCTGCTACTCTGTCCTGAACTGTGGGGCTGCCGCCTCTCTGAACGTGACCGAGAATTGTAGCACGGCTCTCAACGCCTGTTGCCTGTTCGATTTCCTTGGCAAGCTGTTCGCTTCCGCCGATACCTTCTGCAACAATAACGATGAAGTGGTGCTTGCCGCTCTTCTGTCCTTCGATTATCTTAGCGATAACATCGTTTACGGTGAAAGGCTCTTCCTTAGTGATAATGTATGTCGCACCGCAGGCGATACCTGCATTGAGAGCTATGTATCCTGCATTTCTGCCCATAACCTCAACTACGGAGCATCTGTCGTGTGACTGTGCTGTATCACGCAGTTTGTCAACCATTTCAACAACTGTGTTCATAGCTGTATCATAACCGATTGTGTATTCGGTCATAGAAATATCGTTATCTATAGTGCCGGGAACACCGATACTCAGGATGCCTCTTGCAGAAAGGTCAGCCGCACCTCTGAACGAGCCGTCGCCGCCGACAACTACAAGACCCTCAATACCATTCTCTTCGCAAGTCTTCTTAGCCTTCTGAAGACCTTCTTCATATCTGAACTCTGCACATCTTGCCGTGTAAAGCATTGTGCCGCCTCTCTGAATTATATCAGATACGCTTCTTGCATCAAGAGGAACAATATCGCCGTTAATAAGTCCGTTGTATCCTCTGCGGACACCTACGACTTCCATTCCCTTTGCAATAGCAGCTCTTGTTACCGCACGGATAACGGCATTCATGCCCGGTGCGTCGCCGCCGCTTGTTAAAACGCCAATCTTTTTCATAATATCGTACATCCTTCCTTAGAGGTCACCCTCCGAGATTATTTACACACATCTTAGTTTACTCCTAAAATGCAATTTAGTCAAGGGGTAATTTCATTTTTTCGACTTATTTTATAATTATATTGTTTTTGCCGCAAATCCCGTTCAATTTTTGTATAAAATCACTGTTCAAATCAACGGAAAGAGCGAGCGGCAAGGTTATGGTTTCCCTTGTATCCTCAAAGCATATCTTCGTAAGAGTGTTACCTTTGTTTACTTTAAGAAGTGCCTTTACAGCGGGAATATTGGCATCATTACGGGAGGAAAACCTTATATACAGCACAGCCGCCTTATTCTGCCCTGTTTTTCGGCTTTCGTGCATTTTCCGCAGCTTAGCAAGATCAGGCTGTGTTATCACATTTATCAACAGCTTGGGGTCTCCCTCGTCCTCCGCAGATACCGTACCCTCGAAAGCGTAAACATTACCGGTCCTTAGCATTGACGAATACTGCTCGTACAGCTTCGGGAATACAAGGCACTCGATTTCTCCGCTTGCGTCTTCTATTACGATGAAGCCCATTGTCTTTCCCGATTTCGTGATATGGTTGCGGACGGATGTAAGCAGTGCCGTTACCCTGACATTTTGTTTATCCTTGTTGTTTTCAAGTATACTGCCGATATTTTCATATCCGGATTCACGGGCAATCCTGTAAAACGGATCTGCAGGATGTCCGGAAATATATATTCCGAGCATTTCCTTTTCGTATGACAGAAGCTGTGCATGTGAATATTCATCGGCAGGCTTTATCTGAAACGTGCCTTCGTCCGCCGCATCATCTTCGCCCATAAGGCTCATCTGTCCTTCAAGATCGTGGCGCTGTGAAAGCGTATCAAGCATCAGCTCAAGGGAAATCATCATTTCACGGCGGTTATTGCCAAGTCCGTCAAACGCTCCGCACTTGATAAGCGATTCAAGCGCACGTTTATTTATATTCTTGTCCGACATTCTTTCGCAGAAGTCAAACAGCGATTTAAACGGGTGCTTGGTTCTTTCTTCGATAATATCGGCTATCATATTAGCGCCGACATTTTTTATTGCAAGAAGTCCGAAACGTATTCCGTCGTTTTCGCAGGAAAAGCCGGTTTCGCTGTAATTCACATGGGGTGGGAGCAGTTTCAGCCCGTGCTGTGCAAGGTCACCGATATATTCGGCGGTCTTTCCGCCCCAGCCTATCACGCTTGTAAGCAGGGCGACCATATATTCCTTATAATAATGGCACCTGAGATATGCCGTGCGGTAAGCGAGCAGTGAATATGCGGCGGCGTGGGATTTGTTGAAGGCATAGCTTGCAAAACTCATCATATCGTCGAATATTTCTTCGGCTACCTGTCTGTCAACGTTATTTGCGACAGCGCCCTCAACGAATGTTGCACGCTCCTTTACCATTACCTCAGGCTTTTTCTTTGCCATAGCTCTGCGGACAATATCGGCTCTGCCGTATGAATAGCCGGCAAGCACCCTGCATATCATCATTACCTGCTCCTGATATACGATACAACCGTAGGTTACGTCAAGAATGCCCTTTAAAAGAGGGTGCTTGTAGCGTATTTTTTCGGGGTTGCGGCGGTTTGCAAGATAGGTCGGGATCGAATCCATAGGTCCGGGACGGTATAACGACAATGCCGCAGTAAGATCCTCAACAGAGCGTGGCTTCATACGGGATAAAAGCGAGGTCATTCCGGCACTTTCAAACTGGAATACTCCGAGAGTGCCGCCCGATGACATCATATCGTATGTTTCAGCATCGTTTTCGGGTATCTTTTCTATGTCAAAACCGGGATTGTTTTTCTGTACAAGCTTACAGCAGTCCTGTATCACGGTAAGATAACGAAGTCCGAGAAAGTCCATTTTCAGCAGTCCGAGCCGCTCTATAGCGGTCATAGTGTACTGCGTCATAACTTCGCCCTCGCTGTTCTGATACAGCGGCACATAGTCTGCTACAGGGTCACGGGTAATTACTATGCCTGCGGCGTGGATAGACGTGTTTCTCGCCATACCCTCTATCTTTTTTGCGGTTTCTATAAGCAGGCTGACTTCGTTATCGGATGACGCCAGCTTCACAAGCTCCTTCTCGCTTTTCAAAGCGCCGTCAATCGTGGAGTGCATCGACATCGGTATCAGCTTTGCTACGGCATCCACCTTGCCGTAAGGCAGACCCATAGCCCTGCCTGCGTCACGGATAGCGCCTCTTGCCGCCATTGTACCGAATGTTATTATCTGTGCCACATGATCCCTGCCGTACTTTCTTACGACATAGTCTATGACCTCCTGTCGTCTTATATAGCAGAAGTCAACGTCAAAGTCGGGCATAGTCACACGCTCGGGGTTTAAAAAACGTTCAAACAGCAGATTGAAGCGTATCGGGTCAATATCGGTTATCCCAAGACAGTATGCACATACGCTTCCTGCGCCCGAACCTCTGCCCGGACCTACTGCGATGCCGTTTCTTTTGGCATAGCCTATAAAGTCGGCTACTATCAGGAAATAGTCGATAAAGCCCATTTTCTTTATTACCGACATTTCGTATTCGGCACGTTCAAGAACCTCTTTCGGTACGGGATCTCCGTAGCGTTTTACAAGGCCTTTTCTTACCTGAGCGTTAAAGTATATTTCGTTGTTGTCATAGCCTTCCGCCTTGAAAAACGGCAGGATAGTATGTCCGAAGGTGAAGCTGACATTGCACTTTTCCGCAATTTTTACGGTATTGTCATAGGCTGACTGCGGAAAGCCGAGCGCTTTCATCTCATCCTCGCTTTTGAGGTAGAATTCATCGGTGGCAAACTGCATTGAGTTCTTATCGTCAAGGGTCGTGTTGGTGGCAATGCAGGTCAGCACACGCTGTACATAGCTGTCCTCTTTTTCAACATAATGAGCGTCATTTGTTGCGACAAGCTGTGTGCCGGTATCCTTCGCCACACGCAGAAGATACGGCAGGATACGCTCCTGCTCGCTTATGCCGTGACTTTGAAGTTCTATATAATAGTCCTCTCCGAATATCTCCCTGTACTCTTTTACAAGCGTCACAGCATCCGCAAGCCTTCCGTCAAGAAGCGTTCTTGCAAGCTCTCCCGAAATGCAGGCGGAAAGGCAGATAAGCCCCTTTGAATAACGCCTTAAAAGCTCTCTGTCCACTCTCGGCTTATTATAAAAGCCCTCTGTATAGCCCAGCGTCACCAGCTTTGAAAGGTTTTTATAGCCTTCGTTATCCTTGCAAAGAAGCACAAGGTGGTGAGGCTTCATATCGGACTTTGTGCTTTTGTCGAATCTTGTACGGGGTGCAACATACACCTCGCAACCGATTATTGCCTTTATGCCGTTTTCGACGCATTCGTTATAGAAGTCGATACTGCCGTACATTACGCCGTGATCGGTCAGTGCTACGGCTGTCTGTCCCATTTCCTTTGCACGACGGACAAGCCCTCTTATACGGCAGGCACCGTCAAGAAGGCTGTATTCGCTATGAACGTGCAGATGTACAAAACCGCTCACTTTTACTCTCCCCGATCATCTTCTCCTCTGAGTGTATCTGCTATGAGGCTTATCTTCTTGAGCCTGTGGTTTACTCCGCTCCTGCTTATAGGCGGTTCAAGCATTTTGCCTATATCGCTCAGCGACAGTTCAAGTGCGGTAAGGCGGATTTTCGCTACCTGCAAAAGCTCATCGGGCAGATACCCCTCTCCTCTTTTTTCGAATATGTAATTAATATCGTCCGCCTGCTTCTGTGCGGCGGCGATAGTCTTGTCAAGGTTAGCCGCCTCGCAGTTGACGCTTCGGTTGACGTTATTGCGTACTTCCTTATAGATTTTTACGTTCATTATCTCCATTGCCTGCATCATAGCGCCCATATAGGTCAGCATATCGGAGATCTTTTCGCTCTCTTTGATATAAAGAAAGCTGCTCCCTCTGCGGCTTGACAGCTTTACTCCCATACCGTGTTCTTCTATCATGGAAAGCAATGTTCTGCATTTGCTCTCATCGTGCAGGAACAACTCAAGCTGATAGCCTTTTTCGGGATTTGCGACCAGTCCGCAGACAAGGAAAATCCCTCTGAGATACACGCCGAAAGCGTCATCGCCCGAACAGTCGGGCATAGGGTAAGCGTAGCTTTTATCCGCAAGAGTAACCGTGTAAAGCGTTCTTCCTCTGAAGGTGCTTTCACCGGTCGAATATTCCTTGCCTACCAAGTCAAAGGCATCGGCAATGCTATCGGCTACCCTTTTGTTTTCCGTATTAAAAAAACAGCCTTCGCCGTCTTCCGTCATGGCATACGCCGCTCCCTTTGACAAAAGCTCAAGCTGTTTTCTGCTGTGTTCCGCCTTGCACAGCTCATTTTTCACATCGGCGGCAAATGACATCAGAATCGCTCCTTTATCCTGCCTATTTGATTAAAGCTTTATTTCCGGCATAGCACTCAGTATCGCATCTTTTTCGCCGGGATTGATATAGTTCTTATTCAGATGCGATTTATCGTATTCAAGATAGGTATCTTTTGTTTTTTCTGTCAGCACTGCCGTGAAAAATCTCTCCCAGCTGAAATACTTGCCGCTTTCTATATAGTCATACGGCTTTTCGAGTATTGCTTTTATTTCCTTATCTTTTACGATACCTGAACGCAGAATGACCCACTCGAAAGATTCGGGCAGAAAAAGCACGATATTTTTCGCTTTCCTGAGCAAAAGGACACGCTGTATCTCCGGACCGAATGCGGCTCCGTCTGCAATTACCAGTACCGTTTCGTACTGCCTTGTTATAAGCTCGTTGTATATTTTCGCCTTGCTTGCGGCTGAAACGCAATTAATTCCGTACTCCGAAAAATAATTCTCAAAAAAGCGATAACCGCTTTTTGAATCCTCAGTTATAACCAGATCGGGCTTTAACGAAATGTCGGTATCGACTCTGCAAAGCGGGTAAAACTCTGCATAAAGCCGTTTTGTCCCTTGAAATCTGTTACCCGATACGTTTTTTATGCCGTATATTTCTTTCACGCTGTACGGCAGATTGAAAAGCGGAGTTCTTGTTGCGATTACATAATAATTATCGGTATTTTTTATTGCTTTCGCAAAATCCTCAGAGGCAACGAATTTATCGCCCTCGTCAATGAATACAATGCTGTCGTGTATAAGACTGAGATTTTCCTGCCAGCGTATGCCTGTAAGCACCGTGCATTGCTTTTTGCTTATTACCGTAACGCCGCTTGCTTCGCCGTTTTCCTGATATGCGGCTATCATATCTATCAGGGTGGTCTTACCTGTTGCACTGTCGCCACGAAGTATCGTGATATTTCTTATAACGGAAAACTTATACTGTACACGGCGGCTTTTCACCACCACCTCATATTTACCTTTCACAGCGACACCACCCTATAAATACAAGCCTGCATTCATTACATATTCCTGAATATTGTGAACCGTTTTTCCGTTATTGAGTATCTTTATCTCAAACGGCTTATCCCCGAAATCCATAACGTGCCTTAAATTGATAACAATATCTTTTTTGGATTCCTTAGCTATGCGCAGTATCCATTTTGCACAGTTGTCACCGCAGGTCGAGGCATTGAAAATCTTTGTATCATCGTGCCGCAGAAGCAAAAGCGTTTTCAGCCCTCCGGATATTTTCGTTACGGGAATAACTCCGAGAGCCTTGCTGTCAACCGCATTCGGACTAAGCACCACAGCCTTGTCCACGCTTTTTATCATTTTAACCGAAAGGTCGTCGGTAAGCCAGTTATCAAGATAGGTATTGTCAAAATACATACTGGTGTTATAGACGTATTTCTTCTCCATATCTTCGGGTATTTCTCCGAAAATAATACACAGCATACCTTTCCCTCCGTTAAACGATTTTACTTCTTATCCTTATTCACATCTCTGTGAAGCACCCTTGCTTTAAGGTGATTTTTACTGAGATGCAGGCACATATTTTCCGCAAATGTCGCACTGCGGTGCTTGCCGCCCGTACAGCCGAAAGCTATTACAAGCTGGCTTTTTCCCTCGTGAAGATACTGAGGTATCAGAAAGTCGATAAGGTCGAACAGCTTTGTCTGCAAAGTCTGCGAGCTTTCAAAACTCATCACATAATCCCTTACCTCTTTGTCAAGTCCCGACTTTTCCTTAAGTTCGGGTATGTAATACGGATTCGGCAGGCAACGCACATCGAAAACAAGGTCTGCCTCATTCGGCACACCGTACTTGAAGCCGAAGGATATACAGCTTATAGTCATACTGTCAGACGGCGTGTCAAGGAAAATATTAAGCACGTTTTCCTTCAGCGTAGAGGTTGACATCAGACTTGTGTCAATGTAATAATCGGCAATTTCACGCAGAGGCTCGAGTATCTCCCTTTCTGCGTCTATCGCCTTGTCTATGTCGCCGTTTGTCGCATCAAAAAGCGGATGCTTACGGCGTGTTTCCTTATAACGCTGTTTTACTACATGATGGTTTGCGTCAACAAACAGCAGTTTTACGTCAAGCCCACGCTTTTTCAGTTCCTCTATGGTGGCGTTGAGGTTCAGAAACATAGTTCCGCCACGAATGTCGGTAACAATAGCGACCTTTGAAATATCATCGTTTTCTTCGCATATCTCGGCAAATTTCGGTATCAGCTGAGGCGGCATATTGTCTATGCAGAAATAGCCTATATCCTCCATAACGTTTACCGCACAGGATTTGCCTGCACCCGAAATTCCCGTTACTATAACAAATTCGGTTTTCATTTGTGTTCCTTTCCCTGCGCCCTTTATCTCTTTAATGAATAATGAATGATTTTGGTGTGCCGTTTTATTTATATACCCGTCAGCTTCCGATAAAGCATTGTCTTATCTCGCCCGGTCACATATCTAAGGCACTTATCCGAAAAATTCACTTCATTATAAGCACTTCGCATTCAAGCGTTACGCCTGTCTGCTCTTTCACCCTTTGCTTTACTATATCCACAACGCCCATCACATCGTTGAACGTTGCGTTGTCTTTATTTATTACAAATCCGCTGTGCTTTGTGCTGACCTCTGCGCCTCCGCAGGCTGTACCTTTAAGTCCGCAGACCTCTATAAGCCTTGCGGCAAAGTCGCCCTCAGGCCGCTTGAATGTACTGCCTGCGCTGGGGTATTCGAGCGGCTGTTTATCCTTACGGCGCTCCATCAGCGTATCCATACGGTCTTTTATCTTTTCACGCTCGCCTTTTGCCAGCTTCATTTTTACGGATGTTATACAAAGGTTACGCTCCGAAAAAAAGCTGTGTCTGTAGGAAAGCTCCATTTTTTCAAGCGGGATTTCCTTTATATCGCCTTTCTCGGTGATATATCGGCAGGATACGACCACGTCCTTCATCTCGCCGCCGTAAGCTCCCGCATTCATAAAAATAGCACCGCCGACAGAACCGGGTATACCATATGCAAACTCGAGCCCCGTAAGTTCGTTTTCAAGAACCACAGCACAGACAGCCGCAAGCGACGCACCTGCGTTGCACTCTATATATTCGCCGTTTACTCTCACCGAGCCGAAGTCGCTTCCTATAAGCAGTACAACTCCCTGAAGTCCCTCGTCACAGACAAGTATATTGCTTCCCCTGCCGACAACATAATATTTAATATCGTTCTCACGGCACTGCTTTATAAGCTCACACAGCAACGCCTCGCAATTTATCTTTATCATAACATCACACGGTCCGCCGATACGGAACGAGGTGTGATTTTTCATAGGTTCATTTTTAAGCACGACTGCGCCGTATTTCTCGGCGGTCTGCTCCAATATGCTGTAATCGTTCAAAGCATACTCCTTGTAAATTTATTTTTTTGCGGTATTCCGCCAAATAAACTTCCCTTTATACAGCTTGTAGAAAAAGTCTGCTTTTAGAAAAATAGAGCAAATTCTCTATCCCTAACCCCAAACCCCTTCCCCTCGGGAAGGGGCTGAGTGTGGGGCTGCCGCCCTCACCCCGCTTGGGGCTACGCCCAAAGCAAGGATGCTTTGGTTGCTTGCCAAAAGTTTTGCACGATGCAAAACCAGCAGAGCAAGCAACGCTAAACACCCATTTTCAAAAATTATATAGGTTTTTCGACAAACTTTCCCTTATGAGCCTTTAGTCTTTAAGTCTGTAGAGATTTGCCGCTCCGACGATACCTGCGTCATTTCCGAGCTTGCATATGCCGAGAACGGTCGAACGCTCGGGGTTTATGCAGTAGCTCTCACGCTTTATATATTCCTCGAGCGGCTTTGTGAGATAGTCGCCCTCCTTGCAGATTCCTCCGCCGATAAGCAGCATTTCGGGCTGGAATGTGTTTACTACGTTTGTAAGTCCGCATCCGAGATAATTCAGGTACTCGTCAACAACAGCTTTACCGCTCTTGTCGCCTGCTCTCATAGCGTCAAACGCAGTCTTGCCGTCAACCTTGTCAATACTGCCTGCTATATTCCACATTGCGCTGTCCTTATCCTCTTCCATAGCCTTCTTTGTGGCTGTGATGAGTGCGGTAGCCGAGCTGTATGCTTCAAAACAGCCCTTTCTTCCGCAGTTGCACTGTCTGCCGTTATATTCGATAACAACGTGACCAAGCTCCGCACCGCAGAAATTGAAGCCCGTGTATATTTTGCCGCCGATTATAATTCCGCCGCCTACACCCGTACCGAGTGTGATTACGACAACATCTTTATATCCCTTTGCCGCTCCGCCGAGAACCTCTCCGTATGCGGCAACGTTAGCATCGTTTTCAACATATATGTCAGTGCCGAGGCGGTGCTTTAAAAGTCCGCCGAGATCGGTATTGTTAAATCCCAGATTGCAGGAATAAAGCACTACGCCCGTGTTTCTGTCGGCAACTCCGGGTGTTCCGATACCGATGCTGTTGATGTCCTTTACATCAATCCCTGCTTCCTTGCAGGCAAGCTCAACACCCTTTGCTATGCTGTCTGCGATTTCTTCGGCAGGACGGGGCAGGTCTGTCTTTATGTTTGATTTTCCTACGATTTTGAAATCGTCATTTACCACTCCTACTTTTATGTTTGTTCCGCCAAGATCAATTCCTATGTTGTACATTATGTTATATTTCCTTCCGATATTTAATATATTCCTTGCTTTTTATGCTTATTCGCCGTCAGTCTTCATCCGGCTCTATTTCGGCATTTGTCTTTATTCCTCTCAGCCTGAGAAAGTTTTCAAAGCGTTCAAGATCGGCATTTACTATCAGCTCTTCGGGAAAATCAATATCCTTAAGAAGAGTCTCAGCTTTTTTAAACGCACCTATCTTGTCGCAGAAATGCGCATCCGAGTCAACGATAACATAACAGCCGTTTTTTGCGCAAGTCGGCAATATAATATCGTGCAGACGCTGTACCGATGTCTGACTTCTGAAACGGCTGACGTTGAACTCCATACAAACGTTCTTTTCTTTGCACGCTTTTGTCACCGCATCATAATCATACGGATAATCCGCCGATTCGGTATGTCCGAGAACGCACACCTTCGGGTTTTCCATAACCTTTATATATGCGTTTGTGTGCTGTTCAGCCGTACCCGGTATTATGCAAGGGTTGTGCATCGACGCATTTATCCACTCAACGTTGTAATAAATATAATCGTTTATATCAAGCTCGCCGTTATATCCTGTAAGGTCTGCTTCAACGCCTTTTATAATACGCACTCCCGACAGGAAATGAGGTATAACGCCCATATTGCAGAAATGCCATATATGCGGCGAATCCTCCATATTTATGCAGTGGTCGGTCATGCCGAGATAACTCAGTCCTGCCTTTGCGGCTGAAGCGGCATTCTCGCTTATAGTCGAGTATGCGTGATCCGATGCCAACGTATGAGTGTGCATATCAGCAACGAATTTCATTTTAGGGTCATATCCTTTCTTTTGGTTGTTCTTACACTTTTATTTATCTCAGATCGTAGAAAAAGTCTTTTTTAAAAATAAGGTGCTAGTTTGCAATCCCTATCCCCAAACCCCTTTCCCCCGGAAAGGGGCTAAGTGTGGGGCTGCCGCCCTCACCAAGCAAGGACGCTTGCAGTCAGTCGCACACAGTCGTTGCATGATGCAACGACACCAACGACTGACGACCTGCATTGGGGCTACGCCCCAAGCCCCATTTTAAAAAGTTATATAGGTTTTTCAACAGACTGTACTGCTGGTAGACGGCGGTTATATACATAAAACTTTGCGAGGGTAACCCTCTTTTGAAAGGAATGTCTGAATGACAGAGATAAACAGACTGTGTTTAGGTTGTATGAACGAGAAAGAGAGCGACGGACCGTGCGAGAAGTGCGGCTACAGCAATGACGCTCCTTATCTGCCGTCATATCTGGCACCGGGAACGATACTTAACGACCGTTATATTGTAGGAAAACTGCTCAGCTATAACGGCGAGGGCGCTACATATATCGGCTTCGACAAGGTGACGGGTGCTAAGGTCACCGTCAAGGAATATATGCCGGATACGCTTTGCTCACGCAAGAAGGGCGATCCTCAGATAGTGGTTGACGCTAACAGGCTTCCGCTTTATAAAACGTATATGTCGGAATTCGTTGAGCTTAACAAGGCACTGCTCAAGGCACGCTCAATGACGCATATACAGACGGTGCTTGATATTTTCCCACAGAACAATACGGCGTATGTAATATTCGAGTTTATAAACGGAATCACTCTGAAGGCTTATCTTGCGAACTGCTCGGGCGAGCTTACCTGGGACAGAGTAAAGGAGCTTTTCCCTCCGATACTGACAACGCTGAGCCTTGTGCATTCGGCAGGGATAATCCACAGAGGAATCAGTCCGCAGACCATACTTGTAACAGAGAAGAACGAACTTAAGCTGATTGATTTTCAGATAAGTGCAGGAAGAACAACAGGTACGGAGATCGCCTGCGAGATGTACCCCGGATATTCCGCTCCCGAACAGTATTCCTCCGCCGAGTGGCAGGGAACATGGACGGATGTGTACGGCATATCTGCTACTTTATACAGGGTGCTGACGGGCTGTGTGCCTACAGAATCTATTTCAAGGCTGGGAAATGATAACTGCCCCGAGCCTATGGTGATAAACAGAAATGTGCCGAGCCACGTTTCAAAGGTCATAATGAACGGTCTTAAGCTGAATACGTCAAACCGTATACAGACTATAACTGAGCTTGTTGTAAAGCTGTTTGAACAGCCTAAGTTCAACACGGCAGAGCAGGAGCCTGTGCGCCCCGTTCAGCGTGTCAGAAAGGTTGAAACGAAGGAAGAAGCAAAGCCTGCTCCCACAGGCACAAAATCGGCTAATGCAAAGAAAAAGAAGCAGAATAACAAGATTGCCGTTATCGCAACGATAATTGTATGTGCGGTCATCGTGATAGGCTTTGCAATAGCGATAACTGTACTTGCAATCACGGATAAGGGCAACACAAGCTCGACAGATCCCAATTATTATTCCGCTCCCGAAAGCACGACAACCTCGAGCGCTCCGGAAACCACCACGACAAATACTACGGTTTCCTCAGACACTGCGCCCGACATAGTTTACGGATGCCCCACCTTCACAGGTGCGCTGTTTACTTCTATCCAGGATACATATAACTTTGTTAAAATAACCGCAGAGTATAAGTTTGACGATACGGTAGCAAACGGTATTGTAATAAGCCAGAGCATAAAGCCCGATACCGAGATTACATCCGGAACGGAAATAAAGCTCGTTGTGAGCAAGGGTCCTGCTTCAATAAAGCTGCCGGATTATACCGGTCTTAAGGTTGACCAGTACACCGCTCTGCTTTCACAGAAGAATGTAAAGTTTGAGAAGAAGGCAACGAGCGATACGCACGGCGTAAAGGACGGATATGTTGTTAAATGCAGTAAGGAGATTGGCGAAACGGTAAACGTAAAGGATTCAGAAAAGGTTACGGTTTACTATGCAAAGTCGAGTGACTCTTCTTCATCTTCAACATCATCAAAAACGAACTGATAAAAAATTACGATTGTCGCAGGACTTCCTATAAGCTCTGCGACAATTGCTGTATAATGTATAAAATGCCGAAATAAAGAAACGGAGAATAAAAATGGATCTTGCGAACATAAGAAAAGAGATCGACGCAACGGACGATCAGATACTCAGCTTGTTCCTTAAGCGAATGGAACTTTGCGTAGGGGTCGCCAAATACAAGAAGGAAAACAATATGCAGGTGTTTCAAGGTAAGCGTGAGCAGGAAATACTTGAACGTATAAAGAGCGAATCTCCCGATGATCTGGCGGAGGGCGCAGGTCAGCTTTTCACCTGTATAATGGATATATCGAAGTGCTTACAGCAGAGAATATTGTCCGACGCACCCGTGCCGCATTTTGAAAGCCCGAAAGCACAGCCGGTAAGGATTGCCTGCCCCGGAACAAAGGGCAGTAATACGGAGGAGGCATCGATAAAGCTGTTTCCCGACTCCGAGATAGATTTTTATCCCGATTTTTCGGACGTGTTCGAGGCGGTTGAGAACGGAAGCGTGGATTACGGCGTACTGCCTATAGAAAACAGCACGGCGGGCGATATAAGGCAGACATACGACCTGCTTGCGAAGTACAACTTCTATATATGTAAGCGAACGCAGATAAAGATAAACCACTGCCTTGCCGCAAAGCCCGGTGCGGATATAAAGACAATTTATTCACACGAGCAGGCGCTCAAGCAGTGCTTCGGATTTCTTAAGGAATATCCTGCAAGGCAGGTGCCTTATGCGAATACGGCTCTTGCCGCAGAAATGGTCGCAAACAGCGATGATAACACGATAGCGGCGATATGCTCAGAAAGATGCGCCGAGCTTTACGGACTGGAAATAGTCAAGCGTGATATTGCCGACAACCCCGATAACACCACACGCTTTATCTGCATATCAAAGCGGCCTGAGGTGACACCGGACGCAGATATAATTTCTATCTGTATGTCACTGCCGCATACGACAGGCTCGCTGTACAGAATGCTGATACGTTTTGCGCTGTACGGTCTTAATATCACAAAGATAGAGAGTGCGCCCGTTCCGCAGGCAAAGCAGGATATAAAGAGGGAAACGTTTGATGTGGTGTTCTATCTCGACTTTGAGGGAAATGCGCTTGACCCCGAGGTAGTAAGGCTTATGACGATACTTGAGGAGGAAATGAAGTATTTCAAGTTCCTCGGCAACTATAAGCATTTTGACTGATCGTAAAGGAGACGTATGTTTACAAGTGCGATAATACTTGCCGCAGGGAGCGGCAGGAGGATGGGCTTTGACAAGATGACGGCACGGCTTTGCGGCAAGGCGGTCATACTGTACAGCATAGAACGGTTTGTTGAAAGCAACGCCGATGAAATAATAATAGCGGCAAGCGAGAATAATACAGATAAAATCAGAGAGCTTGTAAGCGAAAACATACATACCGATAAGCCGATAAAAATTATCACGGGCGGAGCGACACGCTTCGAGTCGGCGGTGAAAGCAGTAAGGCAGACCTCTGAGAAGAGCGATGTGGTGTCGGTACATGACGGAGCAAGGCCATTTGTGACGGCAAAGACGGCAGACAAGGTCGCACTGGAGGCATTTCGGCACGGTGCGGCGCTTGCGGCGGTAAGAGCGAAGGACACGGTAAAGATATGCGATGACGGTATTGTCACAGCTACTCCGGACAGAAGCGGTCTGTGGCTTGCACAGACTCCTCAGGCGGCAAGAAAAGCGGACTATCTTGCGGCGGCGGAAAAACTTGATGTGAATGACGCAAGGATAACCGATGACGCATCGGTAATGGAACTGTATGGGAAAAAGCCGTTTATCGTTGAGGGCAGTTATGACAATATAAAGCTGACCACGAAAGAGGATATAGCAATGGCGGAATATATTATCGGGAAAACAGGCACACCAAAACTTCGTGTAGGTCACGGATATGATGTACACAGGCTTGTAGAGGGCAGAAAGCTGATACTCTGCGGTGTGGAAGTGCCGAATAAGGATAATCTGGGGCTTCTCGGTCACAGCGACGCAGATGTTGCGGTACACGCACTTATGGACGCTATGCTCGGTGCTGTGGCTCTGGGCGATATAGGACGGCATTTTCCCGACAGCGACAACAGGTACAAGGGTATCAGCAGTATGAAGTTGCTCGAACACGTCAGAAAACTGCTTGATGAGAAAAACGCACACGTTACGAATGCGGATATAACGATAATTGCGGAAAATCCGAAGCTTGCAAAGTTCATCCCCGATATGCAAATGAGCATAGCGGCGGCTCTGGGACTTGACACGGACGATGTCAACGTAAAGGCGACTACCGAGGAGGGTCTTGGCATAGCAGGAGAGGGTATAGCCGCCCACGCTGTATGTATGGTCGAAAAGATCGGCTGAAATGTTCAGATGTTGAATAAATATTTATGAAAAATTCATAATCATAAAAGCGTTACGGGAATGTAAAAATCCCGCAACGCTTTTGTTTATGCCGATTTACAAGAATTCAGCCGAAAAGGAAAATACTTTATATGTCAGCTTTACAAATAATAGTATTGCGAAAATGAATAACGAGCCATTCAAAAAATTCATGGAAATTTGTCAAGAAAATTATCCACTTATAACATTTTTGTTTGGTGAATTCATAGATTTTGACGAAAAATTTTGTTTTAACATTCAAGGCAGATTGCCATATTCTAAATAGGTGTTATAATACGGGCATACAGAAAAAACAAGGGCTATATCGCACAGCTGCGATATAGCCTTTGTGACGAAAAGAAAAAGTAGAACAAACGGAAAGGAAGATGAATTATGGATTACACATATCTGCTTTATATAGCGATAATCCTCATTTTCACAAAAGCATTCGGACTGCTGTCAAAGGTTATAAAGCTGCCTCAGGTAGTCGGCGCACTGGTTGCGGGCATTATTTTAGGCCCTGTGTGTCTTAACCTTGTATCTCTTGACAACGCTCCGATACTCAGCAATCTGTCGGAGATAGGCGTTATCGTGCTTATGTTCGCCGCAGGTCTTGAAACGGATATCCGTGAGATGAAGAAGTGCGGACTTGCAAGCTCGATAATTGCCCTTATCGGTGTTATCGTTCCTCTGGTCGGCGGTGCCGCTACAGCGTTCCTGTTCGGTACGGCAGATCCCACTCTTTCGACATCGACATTCCTGCAGGATGTTTTCGTAGGTGTTATCCTTACTGCAACATCGGTAAGTATCACTGTCGAAACGCTCAAGGAACTCGGAAAACTCAATACAAGAGCGGGTAACGCAATACTCGGTGCGGCTCTTATAGACGATGTACTCGGTATCATTGCACTGACGGTAATTACATCGCTTGCAGATCCCGATTCAGGAAACATAGGTATAGTAATACTGAAGATACTCGGCTTCTTCGCATTCGCACTGCTGTTCGGTGTATTCTTCCACTTCGTGTTCAACAAGTGGACACAGAGAACGGAAGAAAATCAGCGTCGTTATGTTATCGTCAGCTTTGCACTCTGCCTTCTCTTTGCGTATGTTGCGGAGGAATTCTTCGGTGTTGCCGATATTACAGGCTCGTTCGTTGCAGGTCTTGTAATTTCAAGTACATCAAAGACGAAGTATATCGCACACAGATTTGATACAATGTCTTATCTGCTGTTGTCGCCTATCTTCTTCGCAAGCATAGGTCTTAAGGTAACGCTTACAAATATGACACCTACGATCATCATATTTGCCGTTGTACTGCTGGTAGTCGCTATACTGTCAAAGGTTGTCGGCTGCGGACTTGGTGCGAAGATATGCAGATACACCAATAAAGAGGCTTTGCAGATAGGCGTGGGAATGATTTCCCGTGGCGAAGTTGCGCTGATAGTTGCGGATAAGGGCCTTAATATGGGACTTATGAGCAGCGGACTTTTCGGCCCTATAGTAATCATGGTGGTTATCACTACTGTAGTAACTCCTATCCTGCTGAAGTTCGTATTCAAGGATAAGAATGATACTTCGGGAGAAATAAAGTCTAAGGAAACTGCAGAGGTTACAACTTCGGACGACAGTCTTGAGTATGTTCCCGGTCAGGATAACGTGTGATTTAAAAACAGAATAATATTCAGAGCCGCCGATGAGCATCAAAGCCGTCGGCGGCTTCTTTACACAAGTTTTTATTGACAAGAGGGCAGTTTTACTATATTATTATATTAGCTGCGTTTATTGCAGATATTTCTCCGAAAGGTTGTGTGTCTGTTGGAAAAAAAGCTGAAGCTGTACGGTTTCAACAACCTCACAAAGACTCTGAGCTTCAACATATACGATGTCTGTTATGCTAAAGGAGCAAGAGAGCAGAAAGAATATATAGACTATATCGACGAGCAGTATAACTCCGAGCGACTTACGGGTATACTGTGCGACGTTACTGATATAATCGGGGCAAATGTGCTTAACATTTCAAAGCAGGACTACGATCCGCAGGGCGCAAGCGTAACACTGCTGATAAGTGAAAAGGCTACGGACAGTATGGAAATAGACAAGTCGTGCAATAGAGGAATGGTGGACGGAAAGCCGCTCCATCCTCAGCGTAACGGTGCCGGCAAAGCGGCTCTGTCATCCGAAACGGTGGTCGCACATCTTGACAAGTCGCACGTTACGGTGCATACCTATCCCGAATATCACCCGAACAACAGTATTTCTACATTCAGGGTGGATATTGACGTTTCGACCTGCGGAGAGATTTCGCCGCTTAATGCGCTGGATTATCTTATCGGCAGTTTCGATTCCGATATTATAACGATAGACTACAGGGTGAGAGGCTTTACCCGTGATGTAGGCGGAAGAAAGCTGTATCTCGACCACGATATAACCTCGATACAGGATTTTATCAACGATTATACGCTGACGAAATATGACGCTACAGATATAAACGTGTACCAGGCAAACATATTCCACACAAGGCTTATGGTGCGTGAGATGGATCTGAAAAACTACCTGTTCAATACGGATATATATGACATTCCGCCTAAGGAGCGACTGAGAATTACGGAGAACCTAAGGCGTGAGATGATAGAGATATATTCGGGGATGAATATTTATGGGTGAGCAAACTTCACACTTCGTTCTATAAATCTACAAAAGACGTAATCAATAAATCTGCGGGAGGGGCAAGCCCTTCCCATACAAAATATCAATGTGATATTATGACAACATTACTTCCTTCCCGAAAGGACTGATGATATGCTCTCACAGGAGCGTGCGCCTATATATGAGGCGTTAAAGGAATACCGGGCAAAGCGCATAGTGCCTTTTGACGTACCCGGTCATAAGATGGGCAGGGGCAACCCCGAACTGACGGAATTTTTAGGCAGAGAATGTATGACGGTGGACGTGAACTCGTCAAAGCCGCTTGATAACCTCTGTCATCCGGTTTCCGTCATAAAAGAAGCGGAGCAGATAGCCGCAGAGGCTTTCGGCGCAAAGAACGCATTCTTTATAGTAAACGGAACAACAGCCGCAGTGCAGGCTATGGCACTTGCCGTTGCAAAGCGTGGCGAGAAGATAATAATGCCCCGTAACGTACACCGCAGTGCGATAAATGCGCTTATTCTCGGCGGAGCGGTGCCTGTTTACGTTAATCCCGGAGTAAACAAGGAACTGGGCATACCGCTCGGAATGACGGTCGAAGATGTTGAAAAGGCGATACTCGAAAACCCCGATGCAAAGGCGGTATTTGTAAATAACCCTACCTATTACGGAGTATGCTCGGATATAAAGAAGATAGCCGACCTTGCACACGCACACGGAATGTATCTTCTTGCGGACGAGGCGCACGGAACGCATTTCTACTTCGGTGACAATATGCCGCTTGCAGGAATGAAGGCAGGTGCGGATTTTGCCGCAGTAAGTATGCACAAGAGCGGCGGCTCGCTGACACAGAGCAGTTTTTTACTTACAGCGGACACGGTGAACGAGGGCTATGTAAGGCAGATAATAAACCTTATGCAGACGACAAGCGGAAGCTATCTTCTGATGTCGAGCCTTGATATATCAAGAAGAAACCTTGCGCTTCACGGCAGGGAGATATTCGCAAAGGTACAGTCCTATGCGCAGTATATGCGTGACGAGATAAACGAGATAGGCGGATATTACGCATTCTCAAAGGAACTGTGCGACGGCGGTGCGTTCTACGACTTCGATGTTACAAAGCTGTCGATACACACAAGGGATATAGGGCTTGCGGGTATCGAGGTGTATGATATTCTGCGTGACAGATACGGCATACAGATAGAATTCGGAGATATAGGAAATATACTCGCTTACGTTTCGATAGGCGACAGGGAGCTGTATTTAGACAGGCTCATAGGAGCGCTCAACGACATAAAGCGTATCTATTCGAAGGATAAGACGGGTATGCTTGACCACGAGTATATCAATCCTATAGTTAAGCTGTCGCCGCAGGACGCATTCTACGGAAACAAGAAAAGCGTACCGATCGAACAGAGCTCCGGCAAGATAAGCGGTGAATTTGTAATGTGCTATCCGCCCGGAATACCGATACTTGCACCGGGTGAACAGATAACAGACGAAATTCTCGCATATATAAAATATGCAGGGGATAAGGGCTGTTTCCTTACAGGTACACAGGACCTCGAAATAAAGAATATTATGATACTGGACGAATAAATTCGTCCGCCGTACCACATTGACTTATGCGTTTACAGATTGAAAGGACGGTAATACAAATGGATCTTTGGTTTACGGAAAATCACAGCGACAGTGTAAGATTTTCTATAAGAGTTGACAAACAGCTTTACAGCGAACAAAGCGAGTATCAGCGCATAGACGTGTTTCAGTCGCTTGAATTCGGCAGACTGCTTGCGCTTGACGGATATGTAATGATAACGCAGAAGGACGAATTCATCTATCACGATATGATAGTTCACGTTCCTATGGCGGTAAAGAAGGATATAAAGAACGTGCTTGTTATCGGCGCAGGTGACGGCGGTACGGTAAGGGAACTGTGCCGTTACAGCACTATAGAGCATATCGACCTTGTCGAGATAGACAAAAAGGTTGTCGAGGTCTGCGAGGAATATTTCCCCGAAATGACCGTTTCGATGCACGACCCCAGACTTGATATACATTTTACCGACGGACTTCGTTTTGTAAGACGCAAGCAGGGCGAATATGACCTTATAATAGTGGATTCTACCGACCCGTTCGGACCCGGCGAGGGACTTTTCACACCCGAATTTTACGGAAACTGCTACAATGCGCTGACCGATACCGGCGTACTTGTGAATCAGCACGAAAGCCCGTTCTATGTAAATGACGCAAAGGCTATGTGCAGGGCGCACGAGCGTATAAAGTCGGTGTTCCCCGTGTGCGCCGTTTATCAGGCTCATATCCCGACATACGCAAGCGGACACTGGCTGTTCGGCTTTGCGAGCAAGGGACTTGATCCGATAAAGGATCTTGACGAACAGCACTGGAATTCACTCGGAATTAAGACAAGATATTATAATACAGAGCTTCACAAGGGTTGCTTTGCTCTGCCGAGCTATGTAAAGGAAATGCTGGAAACGGGAGAGGTGCTTGATGTCCGCCGTTGATTTCAAGAGTGCCTGCGGGAAAGCGGGGCTTGCACTTATAATAATATTTGCGGCACGCTGTATTGCAGATGCGGCGGCGTGGCTTATAGGCACTGTTATGAGCGGATGCGACAGTCAGATAGTATCATCTGTGCAGTCGCTTTCGAGCATAATTATATTATACGGTCTTGCGATAGCCGTTACCGCAAGGGTTTTCGGTTATCGGTTTGACAAGACGGTGTACAAAAAGCCGAAAAGGCTCGGCAAGGCTATATCGTGGTTTGTACCTATGTACGGTGCAGGTCAGATAGCTAATATAATAGTGCTTGCAGTATCATTTCTGCTTATACACAATCAATCGGCGGTAGAGGATACGCTTACTCCGATAGTTTCTTCGGGAACGGGAAGCGGTGCGTGGTATCTTGCGTTTTTGTTCATACAGATGGTAATACTTGCTCCGTTGTTTGAGGAATACTGGTTCAGAGGTGTTATACAGACCTCGCTTATGCCTTACGGCAACGGCTTTGCGATACTTGTTTCCGCTCTTTGCTTCGGTATGGCGCACGGAAATATACACCAGTTCTGCTATACGTTTATAGTGGGTATCTGCCTTGGATATGTGAGATATGCGACAGGCAGTATTATGCCGACAACTATAATGCACGCAATGTTCAACTCGATAGCGGCAATAGCCGTTGTCGCAATCAAAAACGACATATTTGTAACGGCGATGTCAAAGGTGCAGAAGGGAAGTCCTGTGACAAGCGGAGAGGAAGCCTATCTTACTGTGCTGATGATTTATGTTGCGCTTGTGCTGATAATTGCACTTGTGGGTATGGGTGCGGCTATAGGAAAGCTGAAGAACAACCGCCTTTACCGTCCGGTAAATAATTACCCGGAGCTTTCAAAAAAGCAGAAATTTGCCGCAATTGCTAAGAATCCGATTTTTATCGTGGGATTTCTTGCGTGTACTGCGTATATAATAGTTGTGATGATTATTTAACGAAAGGACTCTGTTAAAATGCAGAAAAGCCTTATTGCTGTCATAGCGGACAGATACAGACAGCAGGATTTTGATACGCTTACTTCGAAGGACGATCTTAAGCCTGCGGATATACGCAGGATATGCTTTGATCTTGGAATAGCGCTTATCATATCCGTGCTGTTTCAGAAGGTAATATTTGTTGCGATGGTGTTTTTGCTAAGGGGCTTTGTTAGTGCAGGGCTTGACACGGGCAGTACACTGTTTACCGTACTGAATTACACTTTCAGCAATATATCGACATATCTGCCGAAAATGCTGGCGTTCGGTGCGGTCTATCTTAAATACCGACCGCTGAGGCGGCTTGATACGCAGTATGAAAACAAGTCGTATTATCCGCTTATATTTATCCCTGCGATGTTTGCCTTTGCAATGTGGGGAAGTAATATAACCACCTGCATAAACTATATTCTTCAGCTTCTGTTCGGCGTGGGAGAGATAGAGAATGTGATGGACGCTATTGCGCCGTCGAGTTTCTCATCGGGCATTGTAACGCTGATATTTACCGCATTCGTTGCGCCTGTATTTGAAGAAATGATATACCGTCATTTATTGCTCCGTTCGCTGAAACCCATAGGTGATACACCTGCGATTATCCTGTCGGCGCTGATATTCGGGCTTGCTCACGGAAATTTCGACCAGTTTGCGTATGCGTTTTTAAGCGGCGTGATCTTCGGACTTATGGCGGTGAGATATGACTCGATAATTCCCGGAATGGTGCTTCATCTGATAAATAACTTCTTTGTTACGGTCATAACGTATCAGAAACAGCTTACGGGCATCGGCGGTTTATGGGACGGCCTTGTAAATGCGGCGGCGGCACTGGGAAACATTATCGTGAATATCTCCTACTTTGCGGCACCGTTCGTGGCGGTACTGCTTGCGTTCTGCGGAGCGGCAAGGCTTTTGCCTGTCGGAGGAGAGCATAAGTACAAGAAGTTGCTGGCGGTATTTTCTCCGGTGCTTGTTGTGGCAATGGTTGTAATGCTGTTGCAGTTTAATTGAAAATAACGGCGGAATGTGGCTTCACATTCCGCTTTGCTATACCGATTTTCTTGAATGCAACGCAAAGCAGCACAGAAAAATAACGATTGTAAGCATATGTTTATTGCGGCTACTCGAAAAACAGGGTATGATATAGCTGTTCATAAAAGCCAAACGAAAACAGGAGGAAGACAATATGGATTTCAGTGAAAGTTAAAGCGGACAAGAAAGAGCAGGGCAAGCCGTTTGGACATTCTGACAATTCTTATTGGCTATATTTCACAAATCGGGGAGGGGAGAAATTGACATCTGATTAACTTCGTGATAGTATAAAAGCGGTAGATATACTATCAGTATCAATCTATACCTGCAGTTCTTATTCACAAAGCACAACTACACGAAAGGAAAAAATCATGAAAAAACTTACTAAAACAACAGCTCTGATCTTATCGGCACTTATGTTATTCGGTTGTGCAGGTAACTCTGTGCAGAGCGGTGTAGGAGATACTACACCGCCTGCGGAAAATTCGGTTACTGACAGTAAAAATGAAAGCTCGGCTACAGAAAACAGCTCTGCAACTGATAATACAAGCAAGGAAAGTGAAGAAAACCTTGTAAAGAATATCGAGGGGTATCAGACGTTTTCGTATGATGCTTCGGTCTACGAAATTACAAACGATAATAAATTTAAAAAAAGGCTGATTTCACCGTATGATTTTGAAGATTCGTTTGAGCCAAATTATACAAATTTAAAAAGGCTTATGAGAGCGCCCGTAGTTGTAAAGTGCCATGTAGTAGGTGACAGCTATTTCATATTGGAGGGCAAATGCGGAGATGTTGAATTCAACCGTGACGAACGTGACAAAGGCGTCTATACATGTATTTATACTCCGGTTATTATCGATGAAATCATTGATGATTTCGGTGTTAAAACCGACTATAACACAGGAGATATTGTATATGTAATGGAAGATTATATCCTTACTGAATCTTACAACAATAATAAACCTCTCGAATGGCTGGATAAAAGCATGAAAGATATGGAAAAAGTCATCGAAAATAATTCCGATAACTATTTGGCGGAACAATTTGGTGAGGCACTTGAATCTGATAAAAAATATCGTGACTATCTGACGTCACATCAGACTGTAATATCTACCAGAACGGTTTTATTAGAAAAAGGGCAGTCATATTTAATGATTTTTGATGAAAAAGCAAGGGGCTTTGTATTTGACAATAATCAATATGCCGCAAATTACACAGTGACTTTTGACCTTGAAAACGATGCGCCGAAAGTATATATGAGCGAGGAAGAAGATTCGGACTATTTCAATGGCTATTACCGTTACAGAGATCAGTGGAAATATCTCAAAGAAAAGTACGGGGAGCGTTTCAAGAGCTGATTACAATTAAATAATGCACAACAGACTGAGTGATTCTGCTTTTTTCCTCATATCTGCCCCTCTTCGCCTTCAATTATACAATATGCACAAAAGCGGCGATTTAATTTTAGCCATTTTCATAGAAAAAAAGATTGACAAAATGCGCTTCAAATTGATATAATGATATTGTTAAAAAAATAACAAATGGGTAAACCGCTCATCCCGTGGTAAACTATAACAGATTGCCGCAAAAACGGTACAATAAAGAAAGAACAGTTTAAAACATTCAGGAGGACAAAATGGCTAAGAAGCAAATCGTAAGCAACAAGACAGCTGAATCTGCTCCCGTAAGCCCGCTGATCGTTGACAATGTTGACGCTCTCAAGGCTCGTATGGCAGAAGTAAGAGCTGCACAGCAGGAATTCGCAACCTTTACACAGGAGCAGGTCGATAAGATCTTCCAGGCAGCAGCAATCGCCGCTAACCAGATGAGAATTCCGCTTGCTAAGATGGCAGTAGAAGAAACAGGCATGGGCGTTGTTGAAGATAAGGTTATCAAGAACAACTACGCAGCCGAGTACATTTACAACGCTTACAAGAACACAAAGACCTGCGACGTTATCGAAGAAGACAAGGCTTTCGGTACAATGAAGGTTGCAGAGCCTATCGGTGTTGTTGCCGCAGTTATTCCTACAACAAACCCCACATCAACAGCTATATTCAAGACACTTATCTGTCTTAAGACAAGAAACGGTATCATAATCAGCCCCCACCCCAGAGCTAAGAAGAGCACAATCGCTGCCGCTAAGGTAGTTCTGGACGCTGCAGTTGCTGCAGGCGCACCTAAGGGTATAATCGCCTGGATCGACGTTCCTTCGCTCGACCTCACAAACGAAGTTATGAGAAGCGCTGATATAATCCTCGCTACAGGCGGTCCCGGAATGGTTAAGGCTGCTTACTCATCAGGCAAGCCCGCTCTCGGCGTTGGTGCAGGTAACACACCCGCAATCATTGATACTACAGCAGACATCAAGCTCGCTGTTGCTTCAATCGTTCACTCAAAGACATTTGATAACGGTATGATCTGTGCTTCTGAGCAGTCAGTAATCGTACTCGACAAGATATATGACAAGGTTAAGAAGGAATTCGCCGCTCTCGGCTGCTACTTCTTAAATCCCGAAGAAACAGAAAAGGTAAGAAAGACAATCCTTATCAACGGCGCACTCAACGCAAAGATAGTTGGTCAGAAGGCCGCTACAATCGCTGAGCTTGCAGGTGTTAAGGTTGACCCCAAGACTAAGGTTCTTATCGGTGAAGTTGAAAGCGTAGACATCGAAGAAGAGTTTGCACACGAAAAGCTCTCTCCCGTACTTGCTATGTACAAGGCTAAGGACTTCGAAGACGCAGTTGCAAAGGCTGAAAAGCTCGTTGCAGACGGCGGTTACGGTCATACATCATCTCTGTACTGCAACGCTGTTACAGAGCGTGAGAAGATCAACGAATTCGGCAACAGAATGAAGACCTGCCGTATCCTCGTTAACACACCTTCTTCACACGGCGGTATCGGTGACCTTTACAACTTCAAGCTCCTCCCCTCATTAACACTGGGTTGCGGCTCATGGGGCGGTAACTCCGTATCCGAAAACGTTGGTGTTAAGCACCTCATCAACATCAAGACAGTCGCTGAGAGGAGAGAGAATATGCTGTGGCTGAGACTTCCTGAGAAGGTTTACTTCAAGAAGGGTTGTATGCCTGTTGCTCTTGATGAGCTGGGCACAATAATGAACAAGAAGAAGGCATTCATCGTAACAGACTCCTTCTTATATCATAACGGCAACACAAAGGCTATCACAGATAAGCTCGATCAGATGGGCATTTCTCATACAGTATTCTTCAACGTTGCTCCCGATCCTACGCTTGCTTGCGCTAAGGAAGGTGCAGAGCTGATGAAGCAGTTCCAGCCCGACGTTATCATCGCACTCGGTGGCGGTTCTGCTATGGACGCAGGTAAGATCATGTGGGTACTTTACGAGCATCCCGATGTTGACTTCCTCGATATGGCTATGAGATTCATGGATATCCGTAAGAGAGTTTACACATTCCCCAAGATGGGCGAAAAGGCTTACTTCGTAGCTATCCCCACATCTTCCGGTACAGGTTCTGAGTGTACTCCTTTCGCAGTTATCACTGACGAAAAGACAGGCGTTAAGTATCCTCTTGCTGACTATCAGTTACTGCCCAACATGGCAATCATTGATACAGACAACATGATGACACAGCCTAAGGGTCTGACAAGTGCTTCAGGTGTTGACGCACTCACACACTGCCTCGAGGCTTACGCATCAATCATGGCTACAGACTACACAGACGGTCTTGCTCTCAAGGCTGCTAAGAACATCTTCGAGTATCTGCCCAGAGCATACGCTGAGGGTCAGACAGATGTTGAAGCAAGAGAGAAGATGGCTAATGCTTCTGCTATGGCAGGTATCGCATTCGCTAACGCATTCCTCGGTGTTTGCCACTCAATGGCTCACAAGCTCGGTGCTTTCCACCACCTTCCTCACGGTGTTGCAAACGCTCTGCTTATCACACACGTTATGCGTTTCAACGCAGTTCCCAACCCCACAAAGATGGGTACATTCTCACAGTATGATCACCCCCATACTCTTGAGAGATACGTTGAAGTTGCTGAATTCTGCGGCGTAACAGGCAAGAACAACGAAGAAAAGTTCGAGAAGTTCATCGCTAAGATCGAACAGCTCAAGGAAACTGTAGGCATCAAGAAGACAATCAAGGACTACGGTATTGATGAGAAGGACTTCTTAGACAGACTTGACGCTATGACAGAGCAGGCATTCGACGACCAGTGCACAGGCGCTAACCCCAGATACCCGCTGATGAGCGAAATCAAGCAGATGTACCTCAATGCTTACTACGGCGTTGACGAAACAGTTTAATCGCATACTCCATAATGTTTTAAACTAATATAGAGAACCCCCTCAGGCGAGAGCCTGAGGGGGTTCTTGCTTAGTCTGTAAGAAATCTTGACAAAGTTGAATTTTTATGATATAATACGAATACAATAAAAGTGCAGTATACTGCATTTTGGCTTGGTCGTTACGATCTGGGCCACCGCAGACGGGGACACTTCCCCGTCATTTTTTTTAGATTTATGATTGCGGGATAACGAAAAATGGAAAAGATATTAAGCGTATTTGTTGATGAATCGGGCGATTTTGGTAAAGTGAACAACGCTTCGCCTTATTACATCGTAACATTGGTGTTGCATAATCAATCGGAAGATTTAAAACAGGCACTGGAACAACTCGAAAGCAGTCTGTCGTATATGGATCTCGACTTTTCTTATATACATACTGCGCCGATAATAAGAAGAGAGGTTCCGTATCATAATATGGCAATAGACGAACGCAGACAATTGCTTTATAAAATGCGTTGCTTTTTTCTTCACGCTCCGATAAAGCATAATTCAATTATAATAGACAGGAAGACTGCGGGAGATAAGTTCGCACTGAGTACACAGCTTTCAAAGCAAATAAAGTCGTTTGTCAGCAAAAATTACGACTACTTTTCATCTTTTGACAAAGTTAATGTGTATTATGATAACGGACAAACAGAGCTTAATCTTGTGCTTAATACTATCCTGTCTATGCTTTTGAGCAACGTTGAATTCAGGAAAGCTTCACCGGGTGAGTACAGATTGTTACAGTTAGCGGATTTTATATGCAGTATAGAATTGCTTTCGCTAAAGCAGCAGGAAAACAGACTAAGTAAATCGGAATCTTCATTCTTCTATAAACCGCAGGAATTAAAAAAATCGTTCATAAAGACGATAGCGAGCAAGCGTATGTAACAAATCCTGCCACAACCCCCCTCAGGCGAGAGCCGGAGGGGGTTCTTGCTTTATAAGAGCGGTTTCACTGAAAACTTACTCATATTTTCGACAAAGTTTTCATCAAAGATAAATCAGCCCCTTGCCTTTTTGCTAAAAACGGTGTATAATCATATTGAAAAGTAGCATAGTTTCTGTAGTAAGTTTTCAGCGGAGGTGTATTATGGAGATAAAACGTGACAGGTATCTTGAAAAGATAATTTCATATATGTGGGACGGACAGGTGAAAGTAATAACGGGAATACGCCGCTCAGGCAAATCATATCTTCTCGGTACACTGTTCAGAAAATATCTGCTTGAAAACGGAACAAAGCCGGAAAATATCTTCTCCTACGCATTTGACCTTGCAAGCGATATACGATACAGAAATCCTCTTGAGCTTGTCAGAGCCGTCCGTGAAAGAGTAAGGACGGACGGTGAGCAGTATTATCTTTTTGTGGACGAAATACAGATGTCGGACGAAGTGCCTAATCCTTATAATAAGGACGGTAAAAAGATTACGTTCTATGACGCTCTGAACGATCTGCGTTCGCTTCCCAACCTTGATATATACGTCACCGGAAGCAATTCAAAAATGCTGTCGGCAGATATACTCACACAGTTCAGGGGCAGGAGCGACGAAATAAGAGTGCATCCGCTTAGCTTTGCAGAGTATTATTCCGCAGTGGGTGGAGATAAGTATGAAGCATTTGACAATTATGCGTTTTACGGCGGTATGCCGCTCGTACTGTCAAGACCTACCGATAAAGCAAAGATGAACTATCTTGCAACGCTTTTTTCGGAGGTTTACATTAAAGATATAGTTGAACGCAGGAGAATAAAGCGTGAGGATATTCTGTCGGCAGTACTTGATTTATTGTGTTCATCGGTAGGTTCTCTTACGAATCCGACCAACATTGCAAACAGCCTTAATTCAAAGCAGAAGCTGAAGGGCGAAGGTGCGGTCGCCAATAATACGGTAAAGCAGTATATTGATAATCTGACCGACGCATATCTTTTCAGTGAGTGCAGGCGGTATGATGTCAGAGGTAAAGGCTATTTTGATTATCCGAACAAATATTATTGCGAGGATATAGGGCTGAGAAATGCACGGATAGGCTTCAGACAGCAGGAAATGACGCACATAATGGAAAATATCATATATAATGAGCTGATTATCCGTGACTGTATGGTAGATGTCGGAGTGGTGTATTCAAGCGAAAAGGACGACAACGGAAAGTTAAAGCAGGTCGCAAGGGAAATTGACTTTATAGCAAATGACGGAGAGAAAAAGCTGTATATCCAGTCGGCTTTTGCACTGCCCGATGAGGAAAAGGCAATACAGGAGAACAAGCCGTTTTCGCTTACAGGCGATTATTTCCCGAAGATAATAGTACGTCATGATATAACTAAGCGTTGGTATAATGAAAGCGGTGTTCTTAATATAGGAATAGTGGATTTTCTGCTTGACGACAGCATAATATGATAGTAAACCGATGTTTGTGTAACTCCGTTACACAATCCTTGTGCAAAATGCACCACAAATAGAAATCGCTTATATCTAAAATTCACTAAAATTGAAGATTAGCACAAAAATTAGCAATTTGGCTATTGCTTTTTTGAATGCGTTGTGGTATCCTTAGGATACAGAAAACACCAAGGGCAACAGAAAAGGTGCTGAGAAGAAATTCTTCGGCATATATTTATTCTGAAGTCCCACGGGGAATTTTGGATTTAACGGCGCAGACCGTTAAACATAAAAAACTTTTACATATTTCAAGGAGGTAATTTCCATGATAAAGAAATTACAGAAACTGAAAGCCAAGAAAGGCTTCACACTGGTCGAGCTGATCGTTGTTATCGCTATCATCGGCGTACTCGCAGCTATCCTCATCCCCACAATGCTGGGCTTCGTTACTTCTTCAAGAGTAACATCTGCTAACTCAACAGCAGCTTCAATCAAGAGCCAGATCGGCAACTTCTTAACAGATGCTGATACAGCAGGCTACGGTATGAAGCAGGCTAACAGCGCTAAGGCTTCATTCATTTTTAAAGTTGCAGAGGGTGAATGGTCAATGTCAATCGGTACCGGTATGACAGCTGACGGCACAGGTAAAGATGCATTTAAATCAGGCTCTAAGGAGTGGGTTGATAAAGAGGTTACAAAAATTAAGGCTAACGAAGGCAACAAGGCTACAGCACCAAATGCTAACACTCTCCTCTGCATGGAGATTGCTAACCTGTTCCCCGACATCAAGACAGCTTACATAGTTGCTCACTGCGAAGCAGGTAAGTGCCTCTACGTTGCATACACAGCTGATTCTTCAACAGCTATTACAATTCCTACATTAACTCAGTTCCAGAACGGCAACGCTCCCTGGGATACAAAGACAGCAGGTATCACATCTGACGGTTACACAGTAGGTACAGCTCCCGCTCTCGGACTTGGTACAGGCGCAGCATCATCATCAACGTAATAGTTATTGATAGATGAGTCAATACATTAAGTAAACTTGTTATTCCCCCGACGGGTGACTGTCGGGGGATACTTGTTATGGTGGGATATGAGTAAAAAGGAAAAATTGATTTTAATTGTCGGCATAGCGGTTATTCTGATATGCACTGTGTTTGTGCTGTTTATGCTTGACCGTTCTTCTGTAATCAGAATTTTCCCTCGTCCTGCTCCGAAGCAGGAAAAAGTGATACAGCTTGACAATCTCGGCTCGGCTGATACACCGACAGGAAAAACCGCAATAATCACAATATTCTGTGATGATAAGCTGACAAAGTGGGATTACGGCAAGGAAACGGATGCGGCACGGAGAAAAAATGTGTTAAAGTCTGTCAGAATCGCTTCTGAATGGCTTATGGAGCAGGCACAGAAATACAATAAGGACTTATCTGTAGCTTATCCTGCCGATGAAAACAGCGATTTATATTATCAGACCGCATTTGACGATGTGGTTTGCGACAGCCTTGCAGACCGTGAGAAAACCTCATATTATCAATACATAGAGAAGAATGTTGATGTTGACGGTATAAAAAAGAAATACGGCTGTGAGAATATAGTTTATCTGCTTTTCGCCAACGAATATGACGAAAGCAGAGAAGACGAGCTGAATATAGGGATAAATGCGTATGCTGTTCCGTTTTATGATAAGGAAAAAGAATATCCTTATGAGCTGTGCTGTATCCCGTCTGTGCTTGAAAATACGGAAATTGCACCCGCTGTTATCGCACACGAAATACTGCACTTGTTCGGCGCACCCGATTTATACGCTCCCGACGCACAGGATATAGGGTATCTGATTACTATGGGCTTTGTAGACTATTGTAAGGAAAACTATCCGCAGGACATTATGTTTTCAACCTATGACCGTGAAACAGGCGAGCGCTTACCCGACCGCATAACGCAGGAGATAACCGACATAACCGCCTATTATATAGGCTGGCTGGAAACAGCACCCGATTTTATAGATGAATACCTGCTTGTACACTCACAGCACGAGTACAAAAACAGAAAAGAGATAAATTTGCAATAATGTGAATTTATAATATTATTAATTATCTGTTGATTTCCTGCGTGAAATGTGTTATTATTAACTTAATAAGCTAACACGGAGGAAATACGATGTATACAATTCGGCAATTACATAAGAAAAAAGGCTTTACTATAGTTGAGCTTGTTGTGGTTATGGCGGTAATAGGCGTGCTTGCCGCAATACTTGTGCCTGTACTGCTCGGAGTTACGATAAGGGCGAATATAGGCTCGGCAAACAGCACCGCTTCGGAAATCAAGAAGCAGATAGGCTATTTTCTGACAATGGCGGACGCAAACCGCAAGAACTATATGCTTATGGGGGAAGATTGTCGAGAGGTGTTTACTCTGACTGTAAGTGACGGCAATTGGCATATAGATGCGGCGCAGAATCCCTCTGCATTTTCTCCGGACACGGTAACGTGGGGGAATGCCGCAGACGTTGACGAAAGCACAACCACCACATCGTCGCAGTACGGAGAAGAATTGCTCGGAATGTATCTGAAAAACTGCTTCCCCGAACTCAGAAACGGTGTAATAAGAGCCAACTGCATAAAAGGCGTATGCGTGTCGGTGTGGTATACGCCCGATACGACCGATATATCGGATATAAACGATGTTCCGCAGTTCGGCACAACTGTCGCCTGGGTCGATGAAAACGGCGATGAGATTACAAAGTACCGTTGGGACGGCACACAGGCAGGCGTAAGTGCGGACGGATATACGATAGGTACCGCACCGATGCTTGATCTTGGAATTTAAAAGCTGAATATATGCCCGATTGTGAATGCAGTCGGGCATATATTGACTACGGCAAAAAGGAGGGGTAAAATGGCGTACAGCGAGCTTATAAAGAACTTTGAGAAAATACGTTCATATATGCGTGAGTTCTATGTATTCGGCTTCAAGAGCAGAAACGGGTACGACAGGAAAAGCGCACGCTCGTATGACGATGAACGGCGCAGGGTAGAAAGCTGGCTCGGGGATTATATGCGCTTTGCAAAAACCAACGAGGGCAAGAATGTATTTCTGTCTGTAGACAGCCGTACCGCCTGTAAAAACCCTTTCTATAAGGCGTGGAAAGCAAAGAGCTTTACGGATGGGGATATAACTCTGCACTTTGCTGTGTTCGATATACTTTACACTCCGGATATAAAGCTCACCTTATCGGAGCTTGTAAATGAGATTGATTCATTGCTGTCGGGGGATTTTACGTTTGACGAATCGACACTCAGAAAAAAGCTCAAGGAATACACCGCCGAGGGCATTATCATAACCGAAAAGCAGGGCAGAAAGGTGCTTTACAGCCGTGCGCCCGATTTTGACGTGTCACAGCTATGCGATGTTGTTGACTTTTTCGGGGAAACCGCACCGTGCGGTGTTATCGGCTCGTTTATCTCGGACAAATTACCGCCGCACAATGAACTTTTCACATTCAAGCACCACTATATCACGCAGGCGCTTGACAGCGATATAGCGGCTATGCTGTTTGACGCAATGCAGAAGAAAAGCTGTGTCACTGTGGAAAATCTCGGCAGGCACACCGACAAGCCGATGTCGGTGCGGCTTGTACCGCTTAGAATTTATATCAGCGCACAAAACGGCAGACAGCACCTTATAGCCTATAATATAAAGCTGAACAGGCTGTTTTCGTATCGGCTTGATTACATATCCGATGTGCAAATCGGCGAACCGTGTGAAAGGTTTGACGAACTGAGGAAGAAGCTGAATGCGGCTGAAAGCTGTATGTGGGGCGTAAACGGCAGGTTTGATACCGACAGCACGGAACACGTTGAGTTTGATATAAGAATAGCCGATGATGAGCAGTATATCGTAAACCGACTTGAGCGTGAAAAGCGGTGCGGCACGGTTGAAAAAATCGACGATAACCATTACAGATACTCCGCCGATGTATTTGACACTACCGAAATGATACCGTGGATACGCACGTTTATCTGCCGTATAACAAGGCTGAATTTTTCGGACAGAACGGCTGAAAATAATTTCAAAGCCGATATAGAGAAAATGTATGAAATGTACGGCATAGAGGATAACACGGAGGATAACACGGCTGACAGCGGAGGTGAGAGCGATGATATTCAGTGAGCTTTACTCGGCATATTATAACACGGTAGCAAGGATAATCACCGCCGCATTCGACAAGAATACGACAGAGAAGGACCTTGACCGTATCGTGAGCGAAAACGCATTTTCCGAAAGCGTGCTGACAATAATGCCGTCGCTTAAAAGCGGAAAGTGGAAACTGCTTGACGGCAATTTAAGACCGCTTTTAAAGCACGAGCCGACAATGCCGCTGACATTGCTTCAGAAGCGCTGGCTGAAAGCCGTATCGCTTGATAAGAGAGTGAGGCTGTTCGATGTACAGTTCCCCGACTTATCCGATGTCGAGCCGCTTTTCACCGAGGATGATTATAAAGTATACGATAAATACTCGGACGGCGATGATTTTGGCGATGAGGGCTATATTGCTCGGTTCAGGCTGATATATTATGCCGTAAAGAACAATCTGCCGATAATCGCAAGGCTGAATAACCGCTATGGCAAGGAAGCAACGCTGAGATTTTTCCCCAAAGGTTTTGAATACTCGGAAAAGGACAACAAGATAAGAGTAATAATGGACGGCTGTAAGTTCAGGCAGTTAAATCTCGGCAGAATTATAAACTGTCAGCTTTACGCAGGCACAGGTCGGTGGGACGAAAAGCCGGAAACAATGCAGATAAGAGAGCTTACCCTGCAGATAACCGACGAGCGGAATGCGCTTGAGCGTGTAATGCTCCACTTTGCACACTTTGAAAAGCAGGCGGAGCGTGTTGACAATAATAAGTATCTGCTTCATCTGAAATATTACGCAACCGATGAAACGGAGATCGTTATCCGTGTGTTGTCCTTCGGCCCTTGCGTTAAAGTTATAAGTCCGGATGATTTTACAGAGCTTATCAAAAAAAGGCTGAGGGAGCAGATGGCGTGCGGAAAGGTGTGAATATTTATCAGCTGCGAACAAATACAGTTCGCAGCTTTTTTTCCGTGAAAAACCAAATCCCATCCTGTATAATAAACTCATGCGATGAAGGAAAGCTTCACCGCAGACAAAAGGCACTGACAGCAGTTTTTATTTAAGGATAAAACAGTGCCTTGCAGAATGTTAAGGCACAGACAGCAGTTCATATTATTTATATATATGGAAAATAAACAGTGCCTTGTAAAGACGCATACAGCAGCATTTTACACCCGTGTTTTTAACACTCTATTGCCGACCTGACGGCGACACAGCCTTACGGCTTGTTACAGTGCGGTTAAAGTCCGTGCACCCATTTTTAATTGCGTCTTGTTAACAGACAGCGTCCCTGCCTATTCCCATCATATTTTTTATAAGGGACGTTGTTCTTATTTTTTGAGAAAGGAGAGCAGAGATATGCTTGAAATCAAAGGGAAAATCAACACCGCAATATGTTACGCAAAAGTAGTCGAGGACGAAGCGATAGAACAGATACGCAGAATGTGCGACTATGAGTTCACCGCAGGCTCAAAAATCAGAATAATGCCCGATGTACACGCAGGCAAGGGTTGCACTATCGGCACGACAATGACGATAACCGATAAAGCAGTACCCAATGTCGTAGGTGTGGATATCGGTTGCGGAATGTACACAGCAGAGCTTGGAAAGGCGGAAATCGACCTTAGTAAGATAGATGAAGCCACACACTACATACCGAGCGGAAGAAATGTATGGGACGGACGTTATGAACGCTTTGACCTTACGGGACTTCGTTGCTACAGACATCTTGAACAGGCGAAACGGCTTGAAAGAAGCCTCGGTACGCTCGGCGGCGGTAATCATTTTATCGAGATAGACGTTTCCTCGGACGGTAACAAGTACCTTGTTATCCATTCGGGCAGCCGTAACTTAGGCAAGCAGGTAGCTGAGTATTATCAGAACCTTGCGATTGAGCTTGCGTCCGGCAAGGGCGAGCTTTTTGAAAAGAAAGCAGAGCTTATAAAGACATATAAGGAGCAGGGCAGACGCACCGAAATTCAGTCCGCATTAAAGGCGATGGAAAAAGAGTGGCAGGCGAAGGTCCCCGATACGCCCGCAGATCTCTGCTATCTTTATGATAATTACCTTGAGGATTATCTTTATGATGTCGAGATATGTCAGCACTTTGCAAAGCGTAACCGTGAGCGTATGGCTGAGATAATCCTTGACAGGTGCGGACTTACTGCCGTGTCTGCGTTCCATACGATACACAATTACATTGATACCAAGGAGCGCATACTCCGCAAGGGCGCAATTCCCGCAAAGAGCGGCGAGCTTGTGCTTATTCCGATAAATATGAGGGACGGAAGCGTGCTTGCGAGAGGAAAGGGCAATCCCGACTGGAACTATTCCGCACCGCACGGCGCAGGCAGGATCATGTCGAGAACAAAGGCTAAGGAAACGCTCGACATTGAGCAGTATAAGAAGAGCATGGAGGGCATATACACGACCTCGGTCAATAATTCAACGCTTGACGAAGCGCCTATGGCGTATAAGTCGCTGTCGGATATTATTGATGTTATCAGAGAGTCGGTAGATGTTATCGAAGTGCTGAAACCGATATATAATTTCAAGGCGTGTGAGTAACCTGCTCTGCGCCGCAGAGGAGGAAATCACAATGCTTGAATATTTAAAAGAAGAATCAAACATGACGCTGACCGAAAACGGCGCAACGACCTACATAAGCACAAAATCGCACTGCCTTGATCTGTTCGGTACGATAGGAGCGATTCGCAACAGCACCGAAAACGATATTATCAGCCACTTTGTAAAAGCGTATTCGGAGGATAAGGATCTTGCCGTAAAAACGCTTTTCTTCGCCCGTGATGCCCGTGAGGGTCTTGGTGAACGCAGAGTGTTCCGTGTAATACTGAACTATCTTGCAAAATATGAGCCTGAGAGCGTGCGCAGAAACATAGCGTATATCGCCGAGTACGGCAGATATGACGATCTGCTGTGTCTTATCGGTACGCCCTGCGAAAAGGACGCTTTGCGGATTATAGAAGGTCAGCTCAAAAAGGATATAGCGTCTGACACGGGAGTGTCGCTTCTTGCAAAATGGCTCCCCTCTGTCAATACGTCAAACAAGGAAACTGTACGCACTGCACGCCGTCTTGCACGTCTGCTCGGGATGAGCGAAAAGCAGTACCGTAAAACAGTTGTCGCACTGAGAAAAAAGATTGATATAGTTGAAAACCGTCTGCGTGTGCAGGACTATACCTTTGACTATTCAAAACTGCCCGCCCTTGCAATGCTGAAATATCGTGGTGCGTTCTATGAAAACGACTTTGACCGCTACTGCGAGTATATCGACAATGTGAAAAACGGCAAAGCGAAAATGCACACGGGTGTACTGACCCCGTATGATGTTATCGCTCCGTGCTTCAATTGGCGTTCAGAAGGGCTGTCCGCAGAGGAACGCACCGCAATGGATGTGACGTGGAACGCTCTCGAAGATTTCGGCAACGATGAAAACGCTCTTGCCGTGATTGACGGTTCGGGTTCGATGTATCCCAGAGCAATTGCTGTTGCGCTGTCGCTCGGAATATATTTCGCCGAAAGAAACAAGGGCAGGTTCCATAATCATTTTATAACCTTCTCTGAAAGACCTCAGCTTGTCGAAATAAAGGGAAGTGATATTGCGGAAAAAGTGAGATACTGCCAGCGGTATGACGAAGTCGCAAACACGAATATATCGGCTGTGTTCAATCTTTTGCTGAAAACTGCCGTAAAGTATAATCTTCCGCAGGAAGAGCTTCCGAAACGGTTATACATAATCTCGGATATGGAGTTTGACGAGTGTGCGGATAACGCAGGCAAAACAAACTTCGAATGCGCAAGGAGAAAGTATGCCGAAAAAGGTTATACGCTCCCCGAGATAGTGTTCTGGAACGTTGAGAGCAGAAAAGCTCAACAGCCTGTCACAATGAACGAGAACGGTGTTGCGCTTGTTTCGGGCTGTTCGCCCAGACTTTTCTCGATGGTGGCAAGCGGCGAGCTTAACCCTTACAAAGCTATGCTCGATACGCTTATGTCTGAGCGTTACGCTCCGATAAGCGCCTGATATTACCGATATTTTCTAATTCCCTATACGAATAACCGCCGTTTTTCAGGACGGCGGTTATTTGTATATAAAGAACAGCGGTACCGGAAAACCGATACCGCTGTCTGAAGGAAAAGATCTTCGTCACTTTAAACGTGACGTTAAGAAAAACAACTGTAAGGAGCTGTTGCTTTTAAAATTATTCTTCTACTGCTGTAGATGAGCCTATTTCCATAGTACCCTTCTTCATAACGTAGTCGTACTCTTTGCCGTCAGTGCCCTTGAGCTTGAAAGAGAGCTTGTCGTTTTCAAGCTTTACGCTCATCTGGATCTTGTCTGTGCTGCCTACTTCCATTATTTCTGCACCGTTGCTCTTGTACTGAACGTTGTGTTCTTCCGTAGCGGTAACTGACTTTATTATAACCTTATCATCTGTGAATGTCCATACGGATGCGAATGATGATTCGTCAACGCCGAGCTTAGCCGCATAGTCTGCTACAGAATCACCTGCGATAGTTTCGTAGATCCAATCGCCCTTCATCTTATCCTTTGCCGAGCCTGAGCAAGCTGCGAGTGCCATTACCATTACTGCTGCCATTGCAAGTGCAATGACCGACTTGATTACTTTCTTCATAATTATTCCTTTCTTTGCGGTATGTCCGCCTCTGATTATGTAATACCGGTTGTTTTTCCAACCTTAGCAAATTATACTCACCGAAATGGTTTAATTCAATTAACTGGCGTAAATCGGTTGTATTTTGGCATTATTCGGCGCAAATCGGGCTTGAAAAGGCAGTGCGGGGCAGAATTTTTATTGCACAAAAAGCGGAAATATAGTATAATCATAACAGGACATAATTACAGCGATGTAAACCAAGCAAAGCGGAAGGTACATAACCAATGGATCTCAGAATAGCAATTACGGACAACCTTAACTCAGAACGTGAAAAGCTGTCATCGGCAATAATCGCTCCGTTTTCAAAAGTGGGGCTGAACGTAGGCAATATAGACGAATATACAAGCGGCGAGGAATTGCTCGGGCAGTTTTCCGCCGGCAGATACGATCTGATTTTTCTTGACATATATATGGGCGGAATGAGCGGCGTAGAAACCGCCAAACGTATCAGGGCACTTGATAAGAATGTTATGCTGGTGTTTGTCACCACAAGCAACGAGTTTGCAAGCGAAAGCTATGCGGTAAAGGCGAACTTCTATCTGCTGAAGCCCGTAAGGGTGGAAAGCATAAGACAGCTTGCCGAAACCGTAGCGCAACAGCTTAATAATACCGGAAGTGCGGCGGCGCTCCCTGACGGTACGGTGATACCGCTCGCTTCACTGGTTTATACCTCGTGTTCCGGACATTATGTAAACGTATTTCTGGTCGGAAACGAGCCGCTTAAGATCCGTACAACGCATAAGATAATGGAAGAATCGCTTTCAAAATACGAAGGCGTGATTTCCTGCAACAAGGGCGTGCTTGTGTCGCTTGCAAATGTAGCCCGTATTGACGGCGAAAATTTTCTGATGATAAACGGCGATACTGTTCCGATAAGCCGCCGTAAGATGACGCAGATCAAAAACGACTATACACGTTTCGTTCTGAATCGTATTCAACGCGAATTTGAGAAGGATCAGGTGACTGTCAGATGAACGAGATGCTGAGTAAATTTATAAACGAGGCGTTATCCTGCCTTATAATCGTACCTGCGACGGCGCTTTGATTACTGCCTATGAAGGACAAGATGAAATATTCCCTCAAAAATGTCCTCCCGTTGTTTTTAGGCGTGCTTGTTATGGTGACGGTGATAGTTTCGGGCGTAACGGCATTGCTCCCCGTAGACCCGAAAGTAGTATTCTATATTATTCTGGTGCCTCTGTTCCTTGCGTACAGGGTCATTGTCGATGCGGATATTGTCAAATGCTTTGCAACGTTTCTACTGTCATTTACCATAATGAGCTTCTGCAAGAACTATGCCCTAATGTGTGACGCAGTTATACACCCTGAGCTTGGATCACCGTCCTTCAGCACGGATGGCGCATTGATACAGCTCGGAATATCCTGTGCGGTGACTGCCGTTATTGCTTATCCGGTAGCAAAATACGGCTCTCATCTTATAAACGGGCTTCCGTACAGAAGGGTATGGCTGATTTCGATAGTAATGTCGCTTATGTTTATCGGATTCAATTTTACGGTACAGCCCGTGCATTATCAGACGCTTTATCTTAACCGTGTTTTTCTGGTTTATATTCTGTTAACATTATGCTCGTGCTTATGTATACTGTGTTTTATTTCATAGCGTCCGCTTTGCTGAAAGCCGGCAAGGACAAGGAGCATATAAGCGTGCTTGAAATGCAGAAGAAGCAGTATGATGCCCAGCAGAAATATCTTGAGGACACCTCACGCATACGTCACGATTTCAAGCACTCAATCATTGCAATAAAGACGCTTGCCGATGACGGTGATATAGAGGAGCTGAAAAGCTATCTTGATAACTATATAGATACCTTTCCGAGCAGATCGCCCGTGCGTTACTGCGGAAACTATGCGCTCAACGCTCTGCTGTGTCACTTTGAAGAGCAGGCACAGCAACACGGCATTACTCTCAGATTGCGGATAGATACCGATAACAAGGAGGTCGTGCTGTCCGACGATGAGCTTTGCTGTATAGTCGGAAACATACTTGAAAATGCGATAAAGGCAAGTGTTGTACTGCCGCAGGGCAACAGGCTCATATCTCTTTCGGTAAAGGCGGACGATGCCTCAGGCAACCTTTACATAGTAGCCGAATATAATTTTAACGGTAAAGTACGTTGTGAGGGCGGACACTATTATTCCACCACCAAGGGCGGTAACGGCATAGGGCTTGAATCGGTGCTGTTCACAGCCGAAAAACACGGCGGTACGGCAACCTTCTATCATAAGGACAAGGTGTTCTGCTCCGATGTGGTCATACCGCTAAAATAAGCTGAAATAAGATAAAATAAGATAATATAAGAATAAGCACCCCCGTTCAACCGAACGGGGGTGCTGTTATTATTTATTCTGCCGATTAAAGCTCGATAACAATATCATTCTCAGCCTTTAAGATGCTGTCAAGAATGAGCTTGCCTTCAATCTTTTCACCGTTTACCGTTACACTCTTAACGCCGTGTTCACTGCCGTTCGGGTTCTTAACGGTAACATTCAGCTTCTTGCCTCTGAATGTCTTCTTCATTGTGTATTCCTTCCACTCTGAAGGGATAGAAGGATCAATTACGATACCCTTTGTTTCGGGGTTAAGACCGAGGATACCCTCTGTAGTACCTACCATAACGGTAGAAGCCGTACCTGTCAGCCAGTGTACATGAGCACGACCTGCGAAGGGGCTATCCTTGCCTTCAACGAACTGACCGTAAACATAGGGCTCAAGAACTCTGTGCTCAGCGTTTTCGTTGTAGGTTGCGGGAGCTGCTTCCTTCCAGTACTTATATGCACGGTTGCCGTGACCGAGCTTTGACTCTGCGAGTATCAGCCAACCCTGAGGCTGTGAGAAGATACCTGCGTTTTCCTTTGTGCACTTGTTGAAGCACTGCATAAGAGCGCCGTCAAAGCCGTGCTTAACATAAGGAGGATACATAACCATAGCACCGTAAGGAGTGTTAAGCTCTCTTTCTACGCTGTCCATAGCCTTTTCAGCCTGTTCCTTGCTTGCAAAGCCGGAGATGACTGACCATGACTGAGGATTGAGCCACATTGAAGCCTCGGGATCTGTTCTCTGACCGATAACAGTACCGTCTTCCTTGTAGCCTCTTATCCATCTGTCCTCGTTCCAGCAAGCTGAAAGTATCTCGTCGAGCTTAGCCTTTACTTCATCAAGGTACTTTGCGTACTCTGCGTCGTTCTTCTCAAGAGCGTATGTCTTTAAAATCTTTACTGCGTAAACAAGCTGGAATGCTACGAATGTAGATTCGCCCTTCTTGCCAAGACGTAAGCAGTCGTTCCAGTCAGCGTGAAGACCTGCGGGCATACCGTGGTTGCCGAGGTGGTTCATCGAGAAGTCGATAGCTCTCTTTAAGTGATCGTATACTGTGCCGGATTCGCCGTCGTTTGCATACGAGATAACTTCGTCAAGGAATGCGTGGTCGCCGCTTTCGGAGATGTACTTGTAAACTGTCGGGAACAGCCACAGAGCGTCATCTGCACGGTATGAGGGGTGACCTGTCTGCTTAGCGTATACGCTGTTTTCATCGTTTTCGTCGGGGTGGTTTTCCTGTCCTGCCTTGTGATCGTACTTAACGAGGGGCAGACCTGCACCGTTTGTAACCTGAGCAGAGAGCATGAATACGATCTGCTTCTTAGCCATTTCGGGTGCAAGGTGGATAACGCCCTGAATATCCTGTACAGTATCACGGTAGCCGAAGCCGTTTCTCAGACCGCAATACTGGAATGATGCGGCTCTTGACCAGATGAATGTGATGAAGCAGTTGTAAGCGTTCCATACATTTACCATATTGTTGAAGTCTGCATCGGGAGTATTTACCTGCAGATTGTCGAGCTTTGAGTGCCAGTAGTTCTTAAGTTCTGCAAGATCCTTCTCTACAGCGTTCTCATTCTCGTACTTAGCAATGATAGCCTCAATTTCAGCCTCTGTCTTCTGACCGCCGAGAACATAAGTGAGTACCTTTGTTTCGCCGGGCTGTAAAACGATGTCGCTCTGGAGTGCGCCGCAGGAGTTTGTGTTGTAGTTTAAGTCGCCCTTTAAGCCTTCTTCGATGCCCTTGGGGTTGTTGTATGTTCTGTAAGAGCCTACGAAAGCGTCACGGTCGCCGCAGTAAGCGTCAACCTTAGCTGAAGCAAGGCCTAAGAAACGTCCGCTGTTGGGGTTGTATATCTCATTCTGCATCTGGTGGATATACTTATTTTTGAAGTATGTTCTTGTGATGAACAGGGTGTACTGGAGGTTTACCTGATCCTGCTCGTAGTTGGGATCGTTAACGAACTCGCAGTAGCCTGTAACGCTCAACTTACGGGGCTTTGTATCTGTGTTTGTTACCTTTGCAGCCCATACTTCATAAGTAGCGTCCATAGGAACATAGTATGTAACCTCAGACTTTATCTTCTTGTACTCCGAGGTGATGACAGTGTAGGCTGTACCGTGACGGCACTCGCTCTTGTAGCTGTCGAGGGGCTTGCATACGGGTGCCCACGAAGCCGACCAGAAATCGCCGTCCTCAGCGTCCTTGATATATACATATCTGCCGGGCTGATCGTTGGGAACAGCATTGAAACGGTAACGGATAACACGTCCGTTTGCACCGGATTTAACGAAGCTGTAGCCACCTGCGTTGTTTGAAATGATAGCACCGTATTCGGGTGAGCCTAAGTAGTTTGCCCATGCCGACGGAGTATCGGGTCTTGTGATGACATATTCCTTGTTTTCAAGGTCAAAATGTCCGTAATTCATCAGAAAGTCCTCCTTGATATTATATTCCCCGCAAACAAGCTGTTTTACGGGTTTTAAATTCATTTGCGTAACTTCATTATATCAGTAAATCGTTTTCATTTCAAGGGCGGTATTGTGCACAAATTTAGCTGTCTGTTTTTGTGCAGTATTGCCATATTACCGATTGACGTCCGACAGATGAAATTTATCTGTGAAAAATACTGAAAATTACCGCTCATTTCCCTGTTTACAGTATTTTAACATTGATTTTACCGATTTTAAGTAGTATAATTATTCAAAGAAAAATAAAAAGAACAAAAGACAAGAGGTAAACTTATGAACTGGGCAATTATTGAGCAGGTCGTTATAATGGCTCTGCTCGCAGGTGTCGGCATACTCTGCCGTAAGCTGAAGCTGCTTGACGATGCCTGCACCAAAAAACTTTCAACCGTTGTGCTTAATTTCGCAACGCCTATGGTTATTCTGGTATCCTATCAGAAGCCGTTCGACCCCGAAACGCTGAACACACTGCTTTTATCGTTCCTCATAGCGATAATAAGCTACGTCATAGCGTTTATACTTGTTCCGCTGATAATACGCAGTAAAGACAGGGAGGGCCAGCTGATAGAGCGTTTCAGCTGTCTTTACTCAAACTGTGCCTTTATGGGCATACCGCTGATACAGGGTGTGTACGGCACTGAGGGCGTATTCTGCCTTACGGCATACGTTACTATGTTCAATCTCTGCTCGTGGACGCACGGAGTTGTTATGATGAAGGGCGGAAAGCCGAACTTCAAGCAGATGCTGAAGTCGCTGTTATCTCCGAGCATCATCGTTACAATAATCGGTATTATCCTGTTCCTTTGCAACTTTACTCTGCCAAATGTTATTCTTGAAACGGCACAGCACCTTGCAAACATAAACACACCGCTCGCAATGATAATAGCAGGCTCAACTATAGCTACGGTAAAGCTTATCCCTGCACTGAAAAAGCCGAGACTTTACTATACCTGCTTTGTAAAGCTGTTCCTGCTTCCTGCACTGCTTACGGTTATCTGTCTTGTGTTTAAGATAGATCAGACTGTAGCGGGCGTAAACATACTCGCTACCGCCTGCCCTGCCGCTGCTATGTGTACAATGTTCGCCCTGCTTTATGACAGGGACGCAGGCTACAGTGCGGAGATATTTGCGGTAAGCACCATACTTTCGATGGTCACACTGCCGCTTACACTGATGTACTATACGGCGCTTGCAGGGATTTTTATGTAATTTAAGGCATTATCAAAAGGAGCATATCTCATGACAAATATCACAACAGAAAACTGTGCCGCATTACTTGATATACTCAGGGAGAAGAATCCCCTTGTACATTGCATCACAAACTATGTTACCGCAAACACCGTCGCAAACGGACTTCTTGCGGCAGGCGCATCTCCCGTTATGGCGGACAGCCCGCTTGACGCAGAGGATATAACCGCAAAGGCATCTGCGGTACTGTTCAATATGGGTACGCTCAGCAAGGACAGGCTTCGTGCAATGCTGATTTCCGCACAGAAGGCGGCGGATATGGCAAAGCCGATAGTGCTTGACCCCGTAGGCGCAGGCTCTACAGATAACAGATTACGAAGCACTATGCAGCTTCTGCGCCAGTTCAGATTCGCCGCAGTAAGAGGCAACGCTTCCGAAATATCCGCACTGCTTTCGACCAGCCCCATTACGATGAAGGCGGAAAAGGGTGTGGACAGTGCCGAAACAACGCTTGAGGACAAAATATCGCTTGCAAAAAAAGCGGCAAAGCGTTACAGCTGTACCGTTATGGTAACAGGCAGTACCGATGTCATAGCAAACGGCGGCAGGGTAGCGCTTGTTTCAAACGGTGTGCCTATGATGAGCAAGATTACCGGCACGGGCTGTCTTGCTTCCGGACTTGTAGCGGCGCTGTGCGGCTGTACCGAGGACAGCTTTGAGGCGGCGGTAACAGCGGCGGCACTTATCGGAACGGTAGGCGAGATCGCAAGCGAAACCGCAAAGGGTACAGGCTCGCTGTATGTTGGTATGCTTGACACGCTGACGAATATTACTCCCGACATTTTCACACAATACGCAAAGATAGAAAATTACACAGGAGAATAATAAGATGGAAGATCTGGATGAGATTCGTGAGTTTTTCGCAAAAGACCGTTTTGCTACGGAAAACGGCGCAGTGATTGAAGCGGTAGGCAAAAACACAGCTACTGTCGGTATGAAGATAGAACCACGTCATCGCAATGCCGCAGGAATAGTAATGGGCGGAGCGATTTTCACTCTTGCCGATTTTGCCTTTGCGGTAGCGTCAAACCACGAAAAATTAGGCACTGTATCGCTAAACGCAAATATAACGTTTTTAAGAGCTTCCAAGGGCGATAAGCTCACCGCAACGGCTGAATGCGTCCGTGACGGAAGAACGACCTGTTATTATCGTGTTTCGGTTACGGATAACACCGGTGCGCTTATAGCCGAGATTACAACAAGCGGATATAAGACAAGCTGACTTGAGCAAGGCCGCAGAGCAGTTTTCAAAGTATAATATTTTTTAGCGGAATATGATTAACTCCTCTTAAATTCTGATCGCTGTCAGTCGTAGATTTTATGCCGTTTTACGCCATATTTCGACCGTTATGCGCCACACTATTGACAAAAAAGCGTGAGTATGGTAAAATGTGTTTGTATTACAGCGCTGAGAAGTGCTGTAAATACGGTTATATTTTAGGCTGATCGGATATAGGAGGATTTTATTATGAACAAAACTGCGGCAATACTTATTGCATTTTTCCTCGGCGGACTTGGCGTTCATCGCTTTATGGCATGAAAAATCGGAACAGGCATCATCTGGCTTCTCACAGGCGGATGCTTCGGTATAGGCTGGCTCGTAGACCTGATTTAGGTTTGCACAGGCAAGTTTACAACTAAGGACGGCGCACCCTGGGTAACAGATTAATCTGTAAATGACAACTCCCGACTTATGCTGAGCATAGGTCGGGAGTTTTTTATCGGTTGCTGACGCTGTATGTAATCTTCTTTTCGTCAAGATAGTCCTTGACGGCATTGAACGCTTTGAGCGAAGACTTTTCATCGTTTATCTTTATTGTCGCACCGGCTTCAAGTCCGTCTATTTTTGATTTTAATTCTTCGATTCCGATTTCGTGATTATTGACAAAATACTTATCCTCTGAAATAGTTATCTCCAGTGCAAAGCTGTCGGTGTTGCCGGGATTTCCGCCCTCGGCGGATACGTTGCTTGTCTGCGCTTCCGATGAATTATCCGCACTGCTTATGTCAGATGCCGTATTTGCTTCGGAAGACGTTACCGTCTGTTCGCCGTTTATCAGCTTGCTGATTTCGGGATATCCGAAATATATCAAAGCGCCGCATACGGCAAGCAGGAGTATCACAATAATAAATTTTTTCATATTATACCTCTTTTACTGTGCTTCGATAAAGCTGATGCTGTTTTCCGACAGCTTGGCTTTAAGAGCTTTGTATGCTTTCAGAGATGAACCTTCATCGGCTATCTTTACGGGCAGATTCTTGTCGAGCGACTTTATGCTGTCGATAAGCTCGTCAAGGGTAACCTTTTTGTTATCGTATATGTATTCGTTGCCCGATACGGTAACATTGATATATTCAAGCTCCTCTACGACCGATACGGTGTTTGAGTTATCCGCAACACCGGAGCCTTCGCCGTCACCGTTTCCGCCGCCAAAGCCGAAGCCCTTGAACGAAAATACCGCAACAACCGCCAGAGCGACAACAACTAATAATATTATAAGTCCGACAGGTACTGCACCTTTATTTTTACTTTTATTTTTATTTTTTATCTTTTTCATTTAAGCCCCTTCGTATCAGCCCGCAAAAACCGAAACATCGGTTTCCGAGTAGAATAGATGCGTATATTCGCTTTTCATCGTGTTTATTATTTTCATGGTGTCAAGATATGCCGATGTAGTTCCGCTTTCTGTAGCGTCATACGAAAACTCTATAAGAATAGTATTATCGGCGGTGTAGCCCTGCTCCTTGAACAGCTCCCGCACCTCATCGGTCATTATGCTTATATCGGCTTTGGGTATTTCCTTTACTATTTCTTCGCCTTTGGCAAATTTCAGCGTCCAGCCGTTCTCACCGCTCATATCAAGATGCAGCTTAAGGTTCTTGTTCTCGCTGAAATCCATTATTGCATCTGTGTTTTCGCCGCTTCTGTCAACAGCAGAATCGGCTTCTTCAAGCCGTTTGTCCGCCTGCTCGTTTTTCTCCTGCGCTTCACCGAGAAGCTCGTCCGCCTTGTCGTTTTTCGCTTTTGCTTCTTCAAGCTCGGCGCTTACCCGCTGCTGTTTATCTTCAATATCTTTCTTCAGGTTGTCCGTTTCCAGATTGCTGAAGATTATAAAGAAGAACAGGATAATCATTATAACGTCAAGCAGAGAAGTGAAGTCGAGGATTATCTGTCGTTTCTTCATTTTTTACTGCTTTCCTTTTTGGTGTAGTGGCTTTTTACGAGAATATCAATTTTTTCAATCGCCGATTCTACCGTTGTCTGAAAAACCGAATTCAGCACCTTGAAAAAAATCGAGAACACAAGACCCCATGCGGTAGTGTCAAGTGCTAAGAAGAAGTTTGCTTTCAGTTCCTGTGTTGCTTCGCCTGTTATATCAAGTGCCAATAACGCAAGCACCGTTCCGAGCATACCCAGCAGAGGAAATATTGATACAAGCGCAATAAAAGCAGAGTAGCAGAAGTTTATCCAGTTGAACGAGGTGTTCTTATAGTCGATTTCGTTGTTTACGCTCATACTTTTCAGTATCTTCCTCGACCATACCACCGATATGATAAGAAGGGTAAAGCACACCGGGAACAAGGCAAATATAAGCGGTGACACGAATGGTCCGAAATTTTTCAATGCGTCTGTTAAAGCTCCCATAGCTCCTACCTCCGTCTTTCGACAAAATCCTTTGAATTTCTACATAATTATATCACCGACAAAGTTAAAAGTCAATTGAAAGAAAGTGTTTCATTTTAAAGTTTTACGGGATCATTCCTGAACCGATACACCTATATCGGTCAGTGTTGCAATTGCCCTCTTGTCTGTCTGTGCAAACCGCTGTGACAGATATCTCAGAGCCGCGCCAAGCTCTCCGTCCGGTCCGCCGTACTGCGACAGGATATAGCTTGCGAGCTTCGGATTGCGGTTTTTGATGACGACAGGTATCTGCGTCCTTTTTTCAAATATAAACATAAGCCCTCCTTATAATATCCACTGACCGCTCAGCCAGTCCCAACCGCAATCTTTTCCTGCACACGAGGCTCTCAGCGGATAGAATTCGTTCTCAAACGCACAACGGCAGGCTTCGGTCTGCTTCACAGCCTCACGGTACAGCTCCAGAGCCTTTTCATCGTCCGGGTGGGTATCGAGGAACAGCTTTAAGTCCTGTGCATAGAAGTCTGCGGCGGACAGCTGTCTTAACAGCTGAGAAGCTCTTGACGGCAGATTATACGCCATTGTAAAGCCCCCTTTCATATTCGTCCAACGTAAGGTTGAGTTCGGGGAAAACAGTTCCCGCTCTCATTGCCGTTTCAGGATCGTACAGCTTTCCGAGCCGCTGGAACGGTACATAAGCATATCCTGCCTTCTTTTTTACAGGAATACTGCCGTCGCTTTCCGTACAGCAGAAAAATCCGTCCTTGTTCATATTCGTTTTGCTCCTTTCATTCGTGTTTTTTCGGCTTTACAGTACATTTTATGCGTATTTGCACCTGTATGTTACAAATGGAATATTTTGACATATACATAACAATGGTATCTCAAAAACAGCATTGACACCGCCGCAAATGTGTTATATACTGTGTCTGTCAGACAGATCCTATACGATTTTTACATCTATAAAGCAAGGGAGCTCGTGAACGGGCTGAGAGGGAATTGCAATTCCGACCTTTGAACCTGATTTGGATAATGCCAACGTAGGGAACGGTTGTTTTAGTGCGCATAAAAACATCGGCTCCCGCAGACAGTGTGGGAGCTTTTTTGACGGATAAAAGAAAAGAGGTATTTTTGTATGAATAAAAAGGTAAGTATTCAGAAACTTGCAATTTCAGGCGTTCTCATCGCATTAGCGGTAGTGCTGAGCGGATTTTCGATCCCGATAGGAGCATCGAAGTGCTTTCCTATTCAGCATATGGTAAACGTGATAGCAGGCACACTGCTCGGACCGTGGTACGCTGTGGGAATGGCATTTGTCACATCGCTTATAAGACTTATAATGGGTACAGGCACACTGCTTGCTTTCCCCGGAAGTATGGTAGGCGCACTCTGCTGCGGACTTGCTTTCAGATACATTTTCCCGAAATGGTCGTTTGCTAAGCGTGTTCCGATAGCTTTCCTCGGTGAGATAATCGGCACAGGTATCCTCGGCGCTATGGCGGCTTTCCCCATTGCCACATTTGTAATGGGTAAAGAGGCGGCTTTATTCACCTACGTTATCCCCTTCGGTGTAAGCACGGTAGGCGGTGCGCTCATAGCGTCCGTTCTCATGTTCGCCCTCGCAAAGACGGGAGTTATAAATATGATGTTCAGACAGACAAGCGAGAAAAAAGCGTAAATGCCCATAAATAAATCAAAGCCACAGAGAGCATTCCCTGTGGCTTTTTCTTATTCGCCTGAACCGCTGTCCTTTGCCTGTTCATTCTTCTTATGATAATTCTTTATCATAACCGCCGTAAGCAGTGATGTAAACGGCACTGTCAGCACAATTCCTATAGTACCGGATATTCCCTGCATTATCTCAATACAGATATTGTTCGAGTTTATAAGCTGATAGTAGGAAAGATCGTAGCAGTAGTCGATCATCAGTGTTACAATCGAGCCGCCGACAAACGCAAGTATCAGCGTGTTCGACATAGTGCCCATCATATCCCTGCCGACATTTATACCGCTCCTGAAAAGCTCCGATACGCTGAGTTCCGGCTTCTTTTCGTGTATTTCATCAATGGTTGACGCAAGCGACATTCCCACGTCCATAACTGCGCCGAGCGTTGATATGAGAATACCCGAAAATAAAAGTCCCCCTATATTTATAGGTATATTCTGCCCGATAAACAGCAGACTTTCTACCTCGGATACATTATAGCCGCTGATTCCGGCAAGCTGTCCGAATATCAGAGCCAGCACGCCTGCCACCAGCACTCCGAAAGCCGTTCCTGCGATAGCGCTGACAGATTTCACATTCGCTCCGGCGACAAAGAATATCGTTATGACTGTAGACAGGACGCATATAACAGCCGCCGCCCAGAACGGCGAAAAGCCTCTGTATACAAGCGGAAAGTAAACGAAAATCGTCAGCACGAATGTAAGAGCAAGACATACCGCAGATTTTATGCCTTTTTTACCGCCCACCAGCCACAGCATAATCACAAACAGCGCAACAAAGGCATATACAACATATTCTCTGTCACGGCTGTAAACGGTCACGACAGGCTCTCCGCCGTCATTGGCGCTGACTATGGCTACTACATCAAGTCCTACCGTACACGGCGCACCGAAAAGATTTCCGTTAGGGCTTATCGCACTCAGCTCCTTGCCTGCATAGCTTCCGGTCTTTATCCTGAGAACTACCTCCTGATTTCCGTACCGCTCGCCGTCTTCCTCAAGGTTATCCTTGGTGATTTTTGTTACGGTCGCTTTTTCAAACGTCCTGTTGTATGTCGATACAAGCTCTACCTTGTCGAATGAGTTGAGCAATACAATAAGCACCGCACTTAACGCAATGCCGACAAGCGCTATTATGTATCCTATGATTTTACCTTTTGTCAAATTCAGCTTATTCATCTTTATCATATCTTTCTGAATACGGTTATCCCCACCGCTTTTACACAGTGGGGACTTCCGTTATTTTTATGTGTTTACTTGGAAGATTTCTTGTTCTTGATAGCTTCGGGTACTACCATACCTGCCAGAGCGATTGCACTGAGTACCGAGAGAGCGGCAAAGGGAGCAACCGATACCATATTACCTGTGTTGGGGTTTGTGATGTTGTCGTCAGCCTTGCTTGTATCATCAGCCTTGCTTGTGTCATCAGGCTTGCTTACGTCTGAACTTGTGTCATCGGGCTTGCTTGTGTCTGAACTTGTATCATCGGGCGTGCTTGTGTCAGAGCTTGTATCGTCCTTGCTTGTATCGTCACCTGCGGGTTCTTCGGGCTTTACTTCAAGAGCGGCAACCGCTTCGTTGAGATAAGCTGTAGCTTCTGCGATCTTGTCGCTTGTAGACTGATTGTCTGCGATAATCGTTTCGGCATTCTTGATAGCCTCATTTACCTTGGCAACGCTTTCATCTGTGTACTTGTCAGCCTCAAGCTGTTTCTTTGCGGCTTCGACAGCCTCGCTCAGTGCGGTCGTATCAGCCTTTTTTACGATCGTGTATGCAGACGAGCCTTCAAGCACCTTATTTGTATCTGCATCGTAAGTTGTGATCGTTACTGCGGTTTCTGTCATATTGATTACCGAGTAGCTGGGTGTCCAGGTCTGGCTTCTTTCAGCTATGTAATCCTGCTGTGCGGGGATAAGCTCATAGAACTTTGAACCTGTTGATGAGTTAGCCTCCATATATACCGTACCCTCAGGGTCAACTATCGTGCCGGTAACAAGGTCTGAGTTTATCGTGTAGCAGTTGTTCTGAGTAAGATAATCATCGCCGTAGGCATTGCTTCTGTCGAATGCCGTATGCTCCTTGCCGTCACCGCTTAACTGATAGCTTCTTGAATATGTGTGGTCGTGACCCTGTAAAGCTACGTCAATGTCGAACTCGTCAAAGATAGGAGTAAGCTGTGTTCTTAAGATGATACCGTCAGAGTCGGAGTGGTCAAGACCCGAGCCGTAAATATCCTGGTGGAACATTACGATTCTCCACTTCTTGTCCTTGTTTTCGTTTACTGCCTTTTCGATTACATTTCTGTGAGTAGCGCAGTTGTAGTTGTTCGTGTCGATTACGATGAACAGTGCGTCGCCGTATGTGTAGTAGTAATCTGTGCCTGCGTTTGTGTGACCGAGAGCGTAAGTTGTATCGTCAAGGTCGAATGCGTTAGGTGTGTTGAAGTGGTAAGAATACTGATACGATCCGCTGTCGTGGTTGCCTATTGTAGTGGATACTGGCAATGATGCGAGTGCGGAAGCGTTGAGGTAGCCTGCATATTCATATTCTCTGTCGGCGTAGTTTACCTGGTCGCCTGCACTGAGCATGAAGCTGACCTCAGGGTGAGCCGTCATTGCGTTATTAAGTGTCTTGTTCCAGTTGAAAGCGTCGTTTCTTGCGGCGATCTCATTCTTCATTTTTTCATTTTCACTGCTTATCTGATTCTTACATGCGCCGATCTGGGGATCGCCTACATAAAGGAATGAGAATGAGTCGGGGTTGCCGGTCTTTACGCTTTCAGCCTTCTGCCATGCGCCGTTCTTGAATACCTGATAATAGTACTGCGTTTCCTTTTCAAGATTCTTTACGGTTACCTTGTTTGAGAAATAACCGTCAAGAGCCTCAATGTTTATTGAAACCTGTGTGCCGGTAAACTCTGTTGCGTCCTTCATATCCTCTGTCTTTGCGATTCTTACCTTAGGCTGTTCAACAGTCTTTGAGTACCACGCAAAGCCAAGCTGAGTTTCGTCTGCGCCTACGTTTACAGAAACCTTTTCATAATCGTTCTTGACTGTTTCCCAGTCTGTTTTCCACTGTGTCCATTCGGTCGTAGCGCCCTGCGAGCCATCATTCCAGTGCTCTGTAGCGGCATAAGCTGTCATAGCCGCACTTGATACCATAATAGCGGCGAGTGTGCCTGCCATTACTTTCTTTCCTGTCTTCATGTTTCTCATGATGATGTCCTTTCATTTGTTCATTTATACCTCTTGTGTACAAGCCGATTATAACACCGTCAGAGAAAATTAATCACCAAGAGAATTTAAAGAGTTTGTAAAATGTGTAACGGCCTGCATTTGCAAGCCGTTACTTATACACCTATCCTTTTGTTATATACAGCCTCTTAGTCCCCGTATTCTCACAGAAATATCTGTCATGCTCCGCAAGAAGCATTGTCGGCGTATTCGCACCGAGCAGCCGCTCAAGCTGTATCCTCGAAATAATATCAACGAAGTTCAGCGGTTCATCCCATATATAGAGATTAGCAGGTGTAGCCAGACTGCCCGCTATAAGCACCTTCTTTTTCTGTCCGGCACTGAGATTTTCCGTCCGGCCGATAAGCTCCCTGCGTGAAAATCCGAGCTTTGCGAGTATCGCACGGACAAGTTCAGCGTCAACACCGAGCCGCTCCGAGAATTCGTCAAGCGTTCCGCAAAGCCCATTTGTATCCTGCGGCAATACCGATATTTTAAGCCCCGGCGCCTTTGCTATGCTTCCGCTGTAGCTTATATCCGCCCCTGCGATGATTTTAAGTATCGTCGATTTTCCACAGCCGTTTTTGCCCGACAGACACAGCCTTTCCCCGTCAGACAGCGTAAATGAAACAGGTTCGCATAAAGCGTTGCCGTTATCGTTATCGCAATAGTCGCAATAATACGGCACAAGATTCTGCACCGAAAGCACCGTTGCCGATTTCGCCTTTATTGACGGAATTTTCAGCGTATCAATGTATTCATGGTTTTTCAGAAGCTCCGATTTTTCATCTATAGCTGTCTGCCTGCGGTTTTCCACCGCCTTCATACGTTTCATCATAGCTTTTGCCTTAGCGCCCTCGACAGCTCTCCTGTTAAGCGATTTCTCAGTTTTCGTCGGATCAATCCCTATCTTTCTGCTTTCCGCTGTATCAGCCCACTTTTTACTGCGCTCTGCGGCGGCTTTGAGATGTCCTATCTCGCTTTTCAGCTTCTTGTCACGCATAAGTTCGTTTGCTTCTTTGCGGTCGAAGTTCTCTTTCCACACGCTGTAGTTACCGTTTATTATTTCGGTATCACTGCGACCCAGCGACAGTATGTGGTCGGTGCATTTGTCGAGCAGGTCACGATCGTGCGACACGAGTATAAATCCGCTCTTTGCTTTAAGATAATCGCCTATCGCTTCTCTTGCGTCAAGGTCAAGGCAGTTGGTCGGCTCGTCTATCAGCAGGAAAGCGTTGTCACGCAAAAACAGCAGGCACAGCAGAAGCCTTGTCTGTTCACCGCCCGACAGCGTATTGAACGGTCTGTACAAAATTTCGCAGTCCGTGCCCATATAAGACAGTTCACGGATCACCTCCCACTCCTGTACCTCAGGACAGATTATCCCGATAAGTTCACTGCCGCTCATATTCTTGTCCTCTACGTCAAACGGAAAGTACAGGAACTCTGCCTTTGTGTTTACCGCACCGCCGTTTTCAAGCTCGCCCGTCAACAGCTTCAGAAGTGTGGTTTTGCCACGTCCGTTCCTGCCGATAAGCCCCGTTTTCCACGTTGTGTCAAGTGTGAATGACGCATTTTCGTACACGGCTTCATCACAGCCGTCATAGTAATAGGTTAAATTGTTTACACTGATTATAGACATAATATCATACCCCTTTCTGTATCAAAAAAGCCGCAGGAACATACGCTCCCACGGCTTTTTATCCCGATTTTCGCAAAATCACACGGCGAAAAAGGGCATAATACAAGACCGACAGCAATACATTCCTGCATTGCAGACACGAAACCAAGCCCGTTTTACCGCCAATATTATCATATAATGCGGCAAGGGCTATAAGGGTATTTCGTTCTGCTCTTATCAGGAATTTGTACGCATTGCATTCGGTCCTTTCATTTTGAATTTAGAATATCGGAACTCCCGATACAAGCGGATTATAACACAGCTTACTTAATTTGTCAAGAGGCAGGCTGAAAATTCAGCCCGTAATTTGAGCGGTTTACGGCGAAATTCAGATGAGTTGACAAAAAATAACTGATATGCTATAATTTATTTTACAGGGATATTTTGCCTGTATTTTGCTTGGAAGCCGAATGCGATACTATTAACGATACTATTAAAAGGAGCGATTCGACCGATGAAAATTAAAAACCGTTTTAAAAAAGCTGTGGCGGCACTGATGCTTGTCGCAATGACCGCAATTTCCGTATGCGCCTGTGCCGATAAGAGCGGATCCGATAAGTCAGGCGAGCCGGGTGCGGTGCAGGGAAACTACTATCTTGACGCAGACAAGTCAAAGCAATATATCAGCTTTAATGAGGATAACAGCTTCAGATTTGTCGGATATGATTTTGAAGCGCTCGCAAAAGACCTTGTCGGCGATATGATAGAAGATAAGACGGCTCTTGCCGAAAGGCTTGACGATGCTTATACATATCATTTTGATAAGGATACGAATGAGATTTGGTTTAACGTTCTGCAGTCCGATAGCTCCGATTCCGCTGAATTTGTGATTCCGATGCAGCTCGGAGGCGACAAACAGAGCGTGACGTTTCTGAATAAAACATATAAAATTGCACAGTAACAATTACGGCACACTTAATATACACGGTGTGCCGTTTTTGGTATCGGAGGGATAACTTATGGGCAGTATAATGTACCGGACGGAAAATCTAAATAAAAGCTATGCTGACGGTGACGGGGTGTGCTATGCTCTGAGGGATGTAAATCTTGATATAAGCAAGGGTCAGATGGTGGCAATTGTCGGCGAGTCGGGGAGCGGAAAATCAACGCTTTTAAATATACTCGGAGCGATAGACAGTGCAACCGACGGAAAGGTCATAGCGAACGGAAAAAATATAGCAGGTCTGTCCGAAGAACAGCTTAGCACTTACCGCAGTAAAACTGTGGGATTTGTTTTTCAGGCGTTTTATATCATTGATTGCTACACGGTATATGACAATATTGAGCTTCCGCTTATAATAAACAAAGTGCCGGGATCACAGCGTGACGATATGATCAGGAAAGCGGTCGCACGGGTGGGGCTTGATGATAAGCTGAGAACCAAGTGCAACAAGCTGTCGGGCGGAGAAAAGCAGAGGGTGGCTATTGCAAGGGCGCTTGTTCATTCGCCTGATGTAATACTTGCGGATGAGCCTTGCGGAAATCTGGACAGCCGTAACAGTGAAAGCATAATGGAACTGTTGCGTGGGCTTGTTGATGAAGATACTCTTGTGGTGATGGTCACTCACAGCAAGACAGACGCACGGTTGTGCGACAGAATAATTACGCTCAGTGACGGTATGGTGGTAAGCGATGAAATTATACGATGAAATAAGGCTTGCTGTGAGAGAAGGAAAAAAGTGTTTGCCTTATCTTATTATTACCGCACTTATGTTTGCGATAGTTTCTGCGGTTGCGTCCTGTCTGTTTCTGACAGCAGTGAATTTACGGCGGGATTATTACGATTATCTTGATAAACAGACGCAGGGAGGACACGAATTCATTGTAACCTGCGGTTATACTGCCGGTGTTAAGGACAAGCTGTCGGAGTGCGGCTTTGATAAAGCTGTACATCTGTCGTCGGCGGATTATGATGCCGGTATATATGTGTCTGACAGCGGAAAGAAAATCGGGTTTCTGCAAAATCTTCCGCTGTACTTCATTGATGAGCTGCTTAGCGAGTCCTCAGGCTTCGACTGTGAAATGATCGACGGAGAGGATATAAAACCGTGTTTCGATACTCCGGAATCTGACAGTATGTGGATAGATGAATATATAGCCCTTTCGGAATCGCTTGCCGTCGGTGATAAGCTGAGTGTTAAAAGTAAAGAAAAAACGATAAAGGAATACACGATAGCAGGAATATACAGCGGAGAGAATACAGTTTTTGCGTATCCCGTTATCGTTCCGTTTAATTCATATTACGACAGTGCAGTTGCAAATAACCGACAGATTGACAGCGTTTTTTCATGCACGATAAACAGTATGCACCAATATGACAAAACGGTCACGGCGGCAAGGCAAAACGGGTTTGATATAGATACAAGTGCGTTTGAAATGGGTATAACCGCTATTAACTATGCGTACATACTTTTTATCGGGCTGGCTGTTTTGTTTGCAGGGATAGCTTTCTTTTCTGTTTTAAATACATTTTCGGTAACAATAGCGAAACGCTCGCATATAATGACAAATTTCATACTGTTGGGGGCGAGAAAAAACAACGTATACGCAATATATTTTATCCCTTATTTTTCATCGCTGCTGCTCGGCGCTGCAATCGGATTTTTGCTGATGCACCTGCTGTTTTCCTATGTTTCATCCCTGACAAAAAGCCTGCTTTGCTTCGAGGTGGCTTTGGAAACGGCAAGCGGCATTGTGGGCATATCGGCATTCGCTCTCTTGTTTATAGCCGTACTTGCGGTTATGCTTTATTGCAAATTCCGCACGCTGAGCGGAATAAACCTCTCTGATACGGTAAGAGAATATGACAGATAACAGAAAGGCGTAAGATGAAAATAACCGATATATTAAAGCTGGCAATGAAGAATCTGACCGGACACAAGCGTATTATGCTGAGGGTGGCTGTAAGCGTTTTGACTGTTGTGCTGCTGTGTTGCTCTGCGGCTGTTTTTGTGTCGGCAGTTACCGATGAATTATCGGATATACAGTACAAGCATATAGATCAGGCGTGTGCAACGGTGTTTGCATATTCCGATACCGCAAAGCAGGCAGGGGATACTGCGGACGATATTATATCAAAAATAACCGCCGTGTCAGAAGTAATCTCCTGCAACGTCGGTTATCGATACAATATATATACGACAAGCGAATATCTGAATTCCATATCACAGTCAAATTACAGTGAAGACCATCTGGTGAAGGATATAACGCTTATCTGCGGTGACGATATGAAAAAAACTGCGTCTGTGGATATGATGCGGCAGTACAAGCGTATTCTTGCGGTAGATATGCGGTATGATGTGATTTCGGAAAATCAACGCATCAGCTTTGAACACAACTATCCCGACAAACAAATCTTTTTGTACGGCAGAAACATAAGCGGTGATGACGAGGTCGTTATTTCGGAAGATTTTCTGTCCGAACTGGGATTTACCCGTGAGGAAATGGAAAGGCTGACAGGCAATCGTGTTACGCTGGAACGTACCGACAACGGCGAAATATATCTTGACGGTTTTACCGTTTGCGGAATAGCAAGCAGTGAGGCCGCCGCAAGCGTGTTCGGGCAAAACTCGATGATGATTACAAAAAGCGCCGCCGAAAAAACAAAACTCTGCTACAGCGATGCCACAGTAAATCTGTATTATGACAGCTTTCAGAAAGCGCTTGAAGCGTGTGAGCAAGCCGAAAAAAACGGTATTCACGCAACTGTCGGACGCGATCTTATGATATATTCAAGAATAGACAGAGTAAGTGCCTTTATCGAAAAGATTCTGATTGTTATACTGCCGCTTATATGTGTTTCAATGTTGCTGTCGGCGGCATCCGCACTTTTGCTGTATTATTCGGACACCGCACAGAGAATAGCTGTGATGAGAGCGCTCGGAGCCACAAAAACGGATGTGTACGGAATAACTCTTGCGGAAACGGTTCTTGCTGTTTTTGTTTCGGGTATAGCCGGATTTCTGCTGTCGGTCGGTGTAAATGCCGTGTATAACATATGGCTTGAAAGCTATTTTGGTTTATCTGTGCAGATTATAAGTGCAGTTCAACTTATCGCAGGTGCGGTATCCTGTATGTTTATGTTTGCTTGTGTACTTACAGCGTCTTTTGTAACAACGATAAAAATCTCATCTGCATCTATAGACCGTATGCTGAAAGGCGAGCGTTGACGCTTTCACGCCTGCATTGCTCCCTTCAGCATCTGCCTGTCACGAGGCCGCTTTCTTATGCGGAAAATAATATCCGACACGATAAACGAAACTATAAGCCCCGCAAGCAGTATCGCCACTGCAAGCAATGCCGCAACAGGCAGACTGTCGGAAAGCTCGGTCGGCATAAACGCAAAGCCGTCTGCCATATATCCGTCACCGAAAAAGCCCGATAATAAGTTGAATATCGAGTATCCGCAGAAGACCATCCACATGAGGAAATAAGCCGATGAAAGCGGCAGACTGATGCCGATTATTATTGCCGATACAAGTAAAAAGTCGGGCAGAGCGGCAGGGTTCACAACAGCGGTAACAATAATCGCAGGTGTCAGAGCCACAACGCTCATCATCAGCAAAAATACCTGCACAGCCCTTGTCCGCAGACACTTGTAAAGCCTGCTTGTGCGGATATAGACGCTCACATAAATATCCGAATACAACGATGACACGCCGAAAAATAGGAGCACTGTTATAAACGGTACGGTCGTCAGATAAAACGGATAATCTTCGCTGCCTCTTATTTCAGGCGCAACCGCCATCCCAACGGTTACCGCCACAATGACAGCGGCAAAGCATATGAGCCACACAATATTGACGGCAGTAAGCCTGAAAACACGCTTTATAACGAATCTAAGCGATAAAAGAAAATTCTTCATATCTTCATATACCCTCCTCAGAACTGCCAGTTTTTCTTGATGTAACGGCAGGCGGATACTGTTGAAACAGCTGCTCCGATCGCCCCGACCGCTGTTAATATAATACTCATAGTAAGTGCGGCACTGTAGCTTATATGGCTCGCCGCTGTTGCTGTTGATGACAGAATAAACATAGCGACAAGCAACGCTATCAGAAGAAGAACGCTTCTTGCGTTAGCTTTTTTTGCAGATACGAGAGGACGTATCAGAATGCAGGACAGGAGCGATGCGCCGAGCGAAAACAGTATCATAGGCGGCAGATCTGTAAGCTCAAGCTCACCGCCCATAAGCGTGAAAATTCCGAGTACGAGCGATACTGCCACCGCAGTAACAGACGAGATTATAACAGAGCCTGCAAGCGACTTGCCGAACTTTTCTGCGCCGTGCTTTATCGTCCTTGCGTACTTACTGCCGTCAACCTTATAGTAAAGGTTTATGGCGTTGCCGTTTATTAAGAGTGCACCTGCAAAGCCGATAACACAGCACACTGTGTTAAGGGCGGAATATGCAATATCGTCATTTTCCTCTGCGACTGCTGTGCTGTCGTCTGTGTTTTCTCTGTCGCTTTTTCCTGCGGCAGAGCCGACTAAGAAGCCTATAACATAAATTGCCGCAACCATAACGATCATAACGAGCGAAACCTTGAACAGCGTGTTAGCATTGAATAAGCGTACCGATTTCATCATACTTATGCCTCCTTTTTAAGAGCAAGGCGTTTTTCTTCCGCAATTTTCATAAGGTCAATGCTGAGCTGGCTTAATGTAGGACGTTCCGTAACAGCACCCAGTGCTTCTAATTTCACTTTGTTTTCGGCTAAAGAAAGACCTGTCGCTGTGGACGATGAATGAGAAGAGCAGAGCAGACGCGGCGATATTTTGTCAAGACTTTCTGGCTCGGCACTCACAACAATATACTTGTCCTTTAAGTCCTCTGTGAAGCCCTGCTCGACTACCTTGCCGTTATCCATAAATATTACATAGTCTGCGGCATTCTCCATATCGGCGATGTTGTGGGTCGAGAAAATTATACTCTTTTCGCCGTTACCGCTGTCTATATAGTCACGGAAGCGGTCGCACAGCCTGTCACGCATAAGCGGATCGAGCGATGAGCCCGGCTCGTCAAGCACCAGTAAATCGGTTTCTCTTGCAAAAGCCGATGCCAAGAACACTCTCATCTTCATACCGTCCGACATACTTGATAAAGGCTTTTTGCTGTTTTTCTCATCGGTAACGCCAAGTTCACCGAGAAGTGAATAAAATCTGTCCTTGCTGAATTTATCAAACGCAAGGCTCATAGAAAGCGCAATATCCCTTACCTTCCAGTTAGCCGGAAACATCGCCTGTGATGCACAGTAGCCGATGCGTTCCTTGACATTACCCTTGTCGGCATTGTCGGTTTCTCCGAAATATGTCACCGTACCGTCTGTCTTTGCGGTAATTCCGCAGATTATATCCATAAGCGTTGTTTTTCCTGCGCCGTTTGCACCGATAAGCGCCGTTGCGAAGCCTTTCGGGAATGAAAGGTCAACAGGACCCAGCGAAAAATCTTTATATTTTCTGGTAAGATCACTTACCTTGATTACCTCTTCCATATTATCTCCTTTTAGATGAATCATTCAATACTGCCGAGTGTTTTCAGCACCTCGCATACCTCGTCAACGGATAGCCCCGCAAGCCTCGCACAGTCGAGTGCATCCTGCAGATGCTGTTCGAGAAGGCGCATATACTGCTCTTTTATCATACCCGTGTCCTGAGCGTTGACTATATAGCCCTTGCCCTGAACGGCGCTGACAAGCCCCTCCGAGCAAAGTTCCTCGTAGGCTTTCATAGTGGTTATTACGCTGATTTTAAGTTCTTTCGCAAGTCCTCTTATCGAGGGAAGATATTCCCCGGCAGGAATCGTGCCGTTCATAATACGTTCCTTGAAATCGGCTGAGATCTGCTTGTATATCGGAATATCGGAATTAAGAAGAATTTTCATAGCTCCTCCTTTTCAGATTTGTAAGCTTACGTCACATAACAGGCAATCAAACTGTTTATGTGTTATATATACAGTATATACTGGCGCGGGCGATTTGTCAATAGGGAAAATGAAAAAAGTCTTTCTTCTTTTCATAATTTTTTCACCCTCAGTTATTATTCAATTAATAAACAGGCGTTATAATTTAGCCATAGTCAGAGGAAAAGGATTTCCGACGGCGATAAGGCGAGTGCCTTGATAACCGCTCAGGCGGTACTATTATAGGGGCGCAGTTACCGCAGATGCGATACCGCTCCGGCTAAGTACAACGAAAGTTTATATACATCCCCTCGATCAATAAGCAGGAACTCCCCCGATGATAAGTCGGGGGAGTTCTTGTGTGCCTGAAAGGCACTGTAAATTCGCCTTTCCCCAAGGTTGCTTATTTTTGAATGTTACGTTGACGGCGGTTTTAAAAAGCGAATACGCCGATATTCAAACTGCGGCTAAAGCTGATATAGCTGTGCTATACAATATAATAGCATATCTGAATCCCCCGATACACCCAAATCTCACTTTAACACAGTTTTTTACCCTCCAACGCTTGCAAATAGACTCGCAATGTTGTATAATAGTTAAAGTATAACTATAATGGGTCAGTAGGTTCTGCCACAAACGGCAGAAAAAGCCCCGCAGGAAAGGAATGACGGCATAATGGATATAAAGACCATTGACCATCTGTGTAATCTGAGTAAGCTCAATTATACCGATGAGGGTAAAGAAAAGGTAATGGGCGAAATGAGCGCAATAATCGAGCTTATGGATACCGTAAAGGAATTTGACGTAGTTTACGATGATACCAAGGATAATAACAGCATAAGCTATGACGAGGTAAGAAAAGACGTTGCAAAGCCCTCATTCCCCACAGAGAAGCTGCTCAGCAACACACAGCCCAGCGGAAACTGCTATGTAGTTCCGAAGATGGTAGACTGATAAACGAGCCGAAAGGATAAGAGAATAAATGGAGCTTAAAAAACAGACGCTCGGCTCTCTGCGTGAAATGCTCGATACAAAGCAGATAAGCGCCGCAGAGCTTTGCAAGGAATATTCAGACAGCATAAAGGCTAAAGATTCCGATGTACTCGGATATATCACAGTGACCGAAGACGAGGCACTGAAAAATGCGGAAAAGGCGCAGGAGATTATAGACAAGGGCGAGGCAAAGGCACTCACCGGTATACCTCTTGCAATAAAGGATAATATATGCACGGACGGAATAAGAACGACCTGTGCGTCAAAGATGCTCGAAAACTTTGTTCCGCCTTATGACGCAAACGTAATAGAAAAGCTGAAGGCCGAGAATTATGTGCTTCTCGGAAAAACAAGCATGGACGAATTTGCAATGGGCGGCTCTACACAGACAAGCGCATTTGCAAAGACAAGAAACCCCTTTGATTTATCCCGTGTACCCGGCGGTTCAAGCGGCGGCTCTGCGGCTGTAGTATCTGCAGGACTTGCACCTGCGGCACTCGGAAGCGACACAGGCGGCTCTATAAGACAGCCTGCTTCATTCTGCGGCGTTACAGGCCTTAAGCCCACCTACGGCAGAGTATCACGCTACGGTCTGGTGGCATTCGCAAGCTCGCTTGACCAGATAGGACCTATCGCAAACAGTGCGGTTGACTGCGGTACAATACTGAACGTTATCTGCGGTAAGGACAGCCGTGACGCAACAAGCGCAAACAAGCCCGCAGAGGACTTCAACGCCAAGGTCGGCAAGGATATAAAGGGTATGAAGATAGCACTCCCCGAAGAATTCTTCGCAGACAGCACAGACGATGAAGTGAAGAATGCGGTTCTTGCGGCGGCAAAAAAATACGAAGAAATGGGCGCAACGCTCGTTGACTGCTCGATGAAGAGCCTTAAGTACGCTGTATCGGCTTACTACCTTGTGGCAAGCGCCGAGGCGGCATCCAACCTTTCACGCTTTGACGGCATCAAGTATGGACTTCGGGGCGAGGGCAGAACCTTTGACGAAATGATCCGTGACAGCCGTACAAGAGGCTTCGGTGATGAGGTAAAGCGCCGTATACTTCTCGGTAACTACGCACTTTCAAGCGGTTACTATGACGCATACTATTTAAAGGCGCTGGCATTAAAACAGCAGATTATAAAGGAATATAACGAGATATTCGAGAATGCGGACGTTATTCTGACACCTACCGCTCCTACAGTAGCATATAAGATAGGCGAGCAGGAAACCGACCCCGTAAAGATGTATCTTGCAGATATATGCACCGTAACGGTAAACATCGCATCGCTCCCGGCGATCTCCGTACCCTGCGGATATAACGCAGACGGTATGCCCATAGGAATGTCGCTTGTCGGCAGAAAGTGGGACGAGGCTACGCTGATACAGACGGCAGACGCTTTTGAAAAGACGTTTGAAAGACGTTACAGCGAGGTTTAAGAAGGGACGGTAACAATATGAAATTATATCCTACCATAGGACTTGAAATACACGCAGAGCTTCTGACAAACTCAAAGGTGTTCTGCACCTGCTCGGCTGAGTTCGGCGGCGAGCCTAACTCAAGATGCTGTCCTGTCTGCTCCGGACTTCCCGGCACACTCCCCGTGCTTAACTCAAAGGCTGTTGAGTACATTATAAAAGCAGGCTACATCATGAACTGCGAAATATCACGCTTTACAAAGTGGGACAGAAAGAATTATTTCTATCCCGACCTGCCCAAAGCATATCAGATTTCGCAGATGCCCCGCCCCGTGTGTCTGGGCGGTCACGTTGACGTAACGGTTGACGGCGAGCAGAAGACGATGAGAATAAACCGTATACATCTTGAAGAGGATGCAGGAAAGCTGGTTCACGACGACATCGAGCGTGTCAGCCTTGCCGACTATAACCGTTGCGGCATTCCGCTTATCGAGATAGTTACCGAGCCTGATTTCCATTCGGCCGCCGAGGTCATAGCGTTCTTTGAGAAGATAAGACTTATGCTCCAGTACGCAGGCGTATGCGACGGTAAGCTCGAACAGGGTTCAATGAGATGCGACGTTAATATTTCGCTTGCCGAAAAGGATTCAGACAAGCTCGGAACAAGAACAGAGGTAAAGAACCTTAACTCCACAAAGGCTATACAAAGAGCAATCGAATATGAGATATACCGCCAGACAGAGCTTATCGAGAACGGTGAAAGAGTAGTACAGGAAACGCTTCACTTCAATGACGCTACAGGCGAAACAAGTTCGCTTCGTTCAAAAGAAGACGCTCACGATTACCGTTATTTCCCTGACCCCGATATACCGCCGATAATCTTCACGGAAGAAGAACTTGCGGCTATCAAGGCTGACATTCCCGAAATGCCCGAGCAGAGAGTGGCACGTTACACAGGCGAATACGGCATTTCTGCGGCTGACGCAAAGGTGCTGACAGATTCAAAGCGTGTCAGCGACCTGTTTGAAAATGCGCTGAAGGCATATAATAATCCCAAGCCTATAGGCACGTTCATAGTGGTTGAGCTTATGAGAAGAATTAATCTCGGCGAGCTTGATCTTGATAATATGAAATTTACCGCAGAGGATTTAGCAAAGCTGATAGAACTTGCCGAAACCGGCAAAATATCAAAGGATAACCGTAAGATTATCCTTCGTGAAATGCTTGAAACAGGCAAGAAGCCCGAAACCATCGCCGAAGAACAGCAGTTGTGGATAAAGGAAGACAACGCACTGCTTGAAAAGACGATAAACGGCATAATGGAGGCTAATCCTAAGGCTGTCGAGCAGTACAGAAGCGGTGAAACAAAGGTGTTCGGCTTCCTTATGGGACAGTGCAACAAGGCACTCAAGGGAGCGGCTTCACCCGCAAGTATAAAGGCTATGCTTGAAGAAAAGCTCAAGGGCTGATTATAAAGAAAGAAAGGCAAGAAAGAAATGTTTTTAGAGAACAAGTACCGCACTCACACCTGTGAAATGCTGAGCGAAAACGACATCGGCAAGACCGTCCGTGTTGCAGGCTGGGTAGAGAACATCCGTGACCACGGAGGAATCAAGTTTATAGATCTGCGTGACCATTACGGCTATGTGCAGATCACATTCCAGAAGAACGAGGGTCTTCTTGAGGGCGTAAACAAGGAGTGTGCCGTTACAATAGGCGGTACGGTAATAAAGAGAGCAGAGGGTACTTACAATGATAAGATTTCCACAGGTACTATAGAGATAGTAGCCGAAAGTCTTGAGGTACTGGGCAAGGTAACTGTTGAACAGCTTCCGTTTGAAGTTCCCACCTCGACAGAAACAAAGGAAGATATACGCTTAAAGTACCGTTATCTCGATCTGCGTAACAAGAGAATGCACAACAACATCGTACTGCGTTCACAGGTCATCTCGTTCTTACGCAGTAAGATGACCGAGATGGGATTCCTTGAAATACAGACCCCCATCCTTTCAACAAGCTCACCCGAGGGAGCAAGAGATTACCTTATCCCCAGCCGTAAGCACCACGGAAAGTTCTACGCTCTGCCGCAGGCACCGCAGATATTCAAGCAGCTGCTTATGGTATCCGGCTTTGATAAGTACTTCCAGATAGCACCCTGTTTCCGTGACGAAGACGCAAGAGCGGATCGTTCACCCGGCGAATTCTATCAGCTTGACTTTGAAATGGCATTTGCAACACAGGAAGACGTTTTTGCAAACGCAGAAGAGGTTTTATCCGCTGTATTTGAAAAGTTCGGCGGTAAGCCTGTATCTCCCGCACCCTTCAAGCGTATCCCCTACGCCGAGTCAATGCTGAAGTACGGCACAGACAAGCCCGACCTGCGTAACCCTCTTATTATAACAGAGTTGTCCGACTTATTCGTTGACAGCGACTTCAAGCCTTTCGCAAACAAGTGCGTAAGAGGTATCAGAGTTCCCGGTATGGCAAGTCAGTCAAAGGGCTTCTTTGAGAAGATGGAAGCATTCGCTAAGGAAATCGGCATGAAGGGTCTTGGATATGTCAAGGTAGACGAGAGCTTCAAGTATCTCGGCCCTATCGACAAGTTCCTGAATGACGAGCAGAGAGAAGAGCTTAAGAACAGATGCGCACTTGAAGTGGGCGATGTTCTTTACTTCATAGCCGACAACAAGAAGATGGCACCCAAGTTTGCAGGTCAGATCCGTACAGAAGTCGCAAAGCGTATGGATATGATTGACTATGACAGATACGAGATGTGCTTTATCGTTGACTTCCCGATGTACGAGGAGGACGAGGAAACAGGCAAGACTATATTCACTCACAACCCCTTCTCAATGCCGCAGGGCGGTCTTGAAGCGCTTAAGACAAAGAATCCGCTTGACATACTCGCATACCAGTATGATATTGTCTGCAACGGTGTTGAGCTTTCAAGCGGCGCTGTAAGAAACCACGACCTTGAGATAATGATAAAGGCATTTGAGATTGCAGGCTACACAGAGCAGGACGTTGCCGAGAAGTTCGGCGCTCTTTACAATGCGTTCCAGTACGGCGCTCCGCCCCACGCAGGTATGGCGCCCGGTGTTGACCGTATGATAATGCTCCTCACAGGCGATGAGAGCATAAGAGAGGTTATCGCATTCCCGATGAACTCTAACGCACAGGATCTCCTGCTCGGCGCACCCACAGAGGTAACCGAACAGCAGCTGCGTGAAGTACACATAAAAGTACGCCAGAAACCCACCGTCTAAGGTGGCAACGCCACCGGTAATTCCGCCTTTTGCAACGATGTTGTTATGATTAACGTGGCTAAACGGCGGGAATAAACGGTATCGTAAATTTTATAAACGAATTACGGCAGATATGCGAAAGCGTATCTGCCGTTTTGCGTTTTAAACATTTTAATCGTATTGCAATTTTGCACTGAACCTTGTCATTTTCACAATAGTTATAAACTATCACAAACTGTTCGTCCTGCACCAAGCTCCTTGCCTCCCCTCGAAAAAGGGGAGGTGGCACGGCTAATACAACAACTTCGGCACTTTTCAGCATATAAGTTAGAAATCCGGCTTTTATATATCTCTAATATTTCCGAGCCGTGACGGTGGGGATTGTAATTGCTTAGAAGTTGTTTTCCTGATCCCTTTGGTTGTCTCCCGCGTGAATAGCAGCAACGTTATTAAATGGAATAGCAAAACCAAGAAGTGCTGTCCGACAAAAAGAACTATCGGTAGCTTGCTATCATAGCCTGAGCTGAATGATATAGCAGAAGCACTTTAAAGAAAATACGTTTTCTACAATCTGACCGCAGGCATCGCCTGCGGTTTCTTTTTGTCTACATTACGTTAAAATATCCTCTTAAACAAACAAATTCTGCAACATAGGGTTGACAAGCAACAAAAACAGTGCTATAATACCTATATCGACAAATTGTTGATTATTTTTGTGCCATAAGAAAGGGGAAATGTAAAAATGGCAGAAAAGCGGATGTTTGCAAAGCAGGTATTATGGAGCGACAGATTTATAGATCTGCCATTGCCGGCACAGGTGCTGTACTTTCAGCTTTCAATGTATGCGGACGATGAAGGGTTTGTCAACTGTGCCGGATATGTACGCAGGCTTACGGGGTGCAGTGACGGAGATATAGAAGCACTGTGCAAAAACGGCTTTATTATCCCGTTTGAGTCGGGTGTATATGCAATCGCTCACTGGAAGATAAATAACCACATACGCTCAGATCGTATGAAAAAGACCTTGTTTACAGATGAGCGAGATATGCTCTATGTCCGTGCTGACGGGATGTATATACTCGATCCCGAAAAAGCGGCAGAGCAGAGGAAAACAGCCGGACAGGAAAAAGCCACGACAACAAAATGTAGTCAAACGTCTGACATCTGCCCGTCAGATGACGGCACAGGCAAGGCAAGCTCAGATAAGGATAGCACAGTTAAGAGCAGTTTTGATGAGGTAAGTGCCGTTTTGTCGGACGAAACCGACAAAAAATCGCTCTCCGCCGCCGCATACAAAGCAAAATTAACCGAATGCTTCGGTGCGGACAACGTTGAGCGATATATTGAACGTTTCAATAAATGGGCTGATATGCACGGGCGGCAGAATATGCCTGTATACCCTACCATTGAGAAGTGGATGAAGGAGGATAATGTCAGGCGGTACGAAAGCGCAAACAGCAGTTTTACAGACGAAATGCTTGACGAGTGTCTGATGATAGACTACATAAGTTCAGACGAGAAACGAACAGAATAGAGTAAGCACAATAAGAAAGCTGAAATTGAAAACGGAGAATTCAGCTATATATCTGCCTGACTTGCCCGGACAGAGCGAATTGTATTTGCTGAGCGTTATTAGGCTTGCGAGTGAAGCTATCAGCGTTCCGACACCGCCGATGTTAACTCCGAGCAGGAGGCTGTGATAATCGTTTGTAAACTGCGAGAGCAGTATTGCCGAAGGAACGTTGCTTATAAACTGGCAGGAAATTACGCTGAAAAGCAGTGGGTTAAGCTGTAGGGCAGATGAAAACAGATTCTTTATCACATCTATCCTTGCCATATTTCCGGCAAAAATAAAGAAAAATACGAATGTGAACAAAAGCGGATAATCAACTGCGGCAAGCGCCTTTCTGTCCATAACGATAAGCGTCAGCGTGATGAATATCATACCTATCCAGTACGGGATGAAGTTGAACACGATAATTATAGCTATGGCGAACAGAAAAAGATAAGCGGCTGTGCGTTTACGGTTGATTTTTTCGGGAGCGGATTTAAGCTCTATCGGCTCAGGCTTTACAAAGATAACACAGCATAGCGTTATCATTGCAACTGCAAGCAAAAACGGAGGCAGCATTATCAGCGTAAATTCGCCTATAGGGATATTGAATTTTGAATAAAGATAAAGGTTCTGGGGATTTCCGAAGGGGGTGAGCATACCGCCGAGATTAGCGGCGATATTCTGCATAATGAACGTGAACGCCATATAGCGCTCCTTGCCTGCGGTATGCAGTACATAGTATCCCAGCGGAAGAAAGGTGAGCAGAGCCATATCGTTTGCAATCAGCATAGAGCCTATGAAGGTGACCCATACAAGCACCACTGTGCAAATGCGTATATTGCGGAATTTTTTTACTATGTTGCAGGCGAGAATATAAAAGAACTGTACGTTTTTAAGGGCGCAGACGACCGCCAGTACGCTGAAAAGGCAGGCAAGCGTTTTGTAGTCGAAATAATCGAGATATTTCTCGTCGGGCGGAACTATAAATGATGTGATAACCGCCGCCAGTAAAGCTATCACCATAACTGTATTTTTCTTTATAAAATTTATCGCAGTATTCATTGTTCTACACTCGTTATCTTAATCAAACCGCACAAAACCCTCCCGTGAGGGAGGGTAAAGGCTTGTTTGTATGTTTATTATACTAAATCGTCCTCGTTGAAGGGGTCGCCGCATTCGGGGCAGAACTTCGGAGGATGTTCGGGATCGGCAGGTGTCCAGCCGCACTTGTCGCACTTGTACTTCTTGGGAGCTGCGGGCTTTGACTTGCCGCATTCAGCACAGAACTTGCCTGTGTTGGTTGCGCCGCATTCGCACGTCCAGCTTGAAGGAGCGGGAGCAGCGGGAGCGTCGCCTTCCTTGCTCTTGCCGCAGTTAGCGCAGAACTTGCCTGTGTTTGACTGACCGCATGAGCAGGTCCAAGCCTCAGGCTTCTTAGCGCCGCAGGAAGAACAGAATGCACCAGTATTTGTAGCGCCGCACGAGCATTTCCATCCGCCCGGTGTAGGCTGCTGAGGTGTTGTCTGCTGAGGAGCCGCAGGCATACCGCCGAGAACGTTGTTACCTGCGTTCATAGCCATATTCATACCCATAAAGCCCATCATAGCGCCGTTTTCATTTGAGCCTGCCGCTTCGATACCACGAGCAACAGCGCCTGTCATCATAGCACGCTGAACATCGCCGCCGAGCATTGTATCAGCCTTAAGACGATCCTTAAGAAGCTCTTTTGTTTCTTCTGAAATCGTGATAGGGCCAAGACCGATATTTGTGAGCATCAGACCTCTCTGTGCCCAGTTGTTAGCGGTTTCGTCCTTAGTCTTGTTGGTAAGGTTGTTGAGCTGGCTTGTAATCTGGTTGTAGCTGTAGCCTTCTGCTGAAAGCTGGTTTAACGCTACCATCAGTGACTGCATGAACTCGTTCTTGTACTGCTCGTTCTTGAAAATGTCCTTAACGTAGACCTGAGGAGCGTTTACGCCCTTGCTGAGAACCTCTGCATAGAACTTGCAGGCATTCTCGGCATCGGGTATCTGAACCTCGAATGTGCCGTAGAAACGCAGATCTACTGTTGTATTATAACGGGGATCGGGATAGGGAACGGGTGTTCCTGTACCGAAGGGGATGCCGGGCAGTTTCTGAAGGTTGATGTAGATTACTCTCTGCTCGGTGGCAGGTGTTCCGCCGTATGTGAATCTTGAAATAAGATCCTTGAGCGAATCCTTGATCTGACCTGCAAAAATCGAAGGTGCTGTCGAATTGTCAAGTATGTAACGTCCGGGCTCTGTAACAACGTTTGTTATCTTGCCGTTATCAAGGGTCAGCATACAGGTGTTTTCTTCAACCATAATCGCCGAGCCGTTGCTGATAACGTTGTCGGTTCCCTTTGTGTTACTGCTTCTTACATTACCGTTGTGCATCTTCTCGCCGTTAACAACAACAGTATCGTTGCCGATAACAGGGCAGTGAATGGCCTCTTTCCAGGTATCGCCAAGAGTACCCGTGAGTGCGCCTACAGCTGCTTTAATAAGTCCCATAGTAATATTTCCTTTCGTATTGAGTTTTTAATTTATTTTACTAAATTAAAATCGTTGACCAGCCATACACGGTCGGCTATTTCTTTGAAGCCGCTTCCGCAGTACGGACATTTCTTACCCCTTTCCGATACGTCAATCGGTGCACCGCAGTTGGGGCAGTTGCTTGAATATACAATACTCGATGTATGCTCGTGCATATCCTGCTTATATGCAAGCGTTACACTGTAAGCGGTCTGTGTCAGCACAGGCTTTACGCTGTCCGGCTTATCCTCGGGTACTCTTGCATATTCATACTGAAGAGAAATTTCAAACCTCGCCGTTGCTTCCTTTGTTACGTTGCGGTAGCCGGAAATTCCGCAACGGTGAACTTTTATATTATTGAAAATCTCTTTTTCGTTTCTTGCGTTAAGACTTGTTATACGGTTGTTCACCTTGTTCACTAGATCGTGTGTGAAATCATCGGCTTTGAGAAGGTCCGGATTTTTACGCATAATGGCGTTCAGAATTGCGACTATCGCATTCTTTGCCTTGACCTCCATGCCATTGTATCCTATTTCGGGGAAATCTCTGGTGATGGCAGGGCCGTACATTTCGCTGAGGGCTGTTATGCCCTTGGGAGTAGTAGCTTCTTCCTTTAAGCCTTTGCTGATAAGCTCCATAGTCTGTGACGGCGACATACCGAGATATTTCTGAGTAGTCTGACGTACTTTGTTTACAATAATCAGCACGACAACTACAATTGCAATCAGAATTATCAGCGGTACAAGCCAGCCTGCCACAGAAGCTACAGATGTAGCTGTTTCTACAGTTGATGTTCCGTCCACGTTATACTCCCTTTATACCGTCATCTACGGTATCGTTTCTTATACCCGAGAAATCTGTCAGTACCCATGAATACTGACCTGTTGTAACAACAGAGCCGCAGTATTCGCATACACCGGAAGAAGAAATTTCAAGCGGTGCGCCGCAGTTGGGGCAGTTGTGTCCGGTCATCTTGCCGGTTTCCGTCTTTGTTTCGACACCGAGTGAACGTACAAACTTCATCTTGTACTTCTGTACCCAGCGTGTAGTCTTGTCGCCTCTTATGATGTTGCCGGTCTTTTCGTCTACCTGATAATCTATCATTCTTGAGGTGAGGTATGCCGTTACATATTCAAACTGCGAATCGCGCTCATACGAGGTAAGGTAAGCCGTATCTATAGCGATGCTCTCGTAGTGGTAAACAACGCCCTGTTCTATCTTCGCCTGTACCTGCTTGCAGGTGGTGTTGTAAAGGTTTTCGTGCATAACCGGTCTTACGGGGGTCATGTCACGCTTGCACCAGGCATTTTCAATATCTATGTATACCTGCTTTGTGAAAGTGATAAGGTCGGAAGCCGAGAAGTTGGGATCCTTCTGCTTTATAATATTCTCTATCTGTTCGGTTCTGTTGGGAAGTACAACGTTTGCGCCGTTCATTGATGAAGGACGTGTTGTGCCGCCGCCGGAGGATTTCTTTTTGTTTCCGCCGATTGTCGAAATGATAATAATAACAACGACTATGCCTATACCTATTATAACGGAAACGGGGTCGGCATCGCCGCTGTAGCTGCTACCGTCGTAGTCATATCCGCCGCCATAGTCGCCGCCTCCGTAGTCGTAACCACCGCCACCGCCGTAGTCGTTATTGTCAAACGCACTTACGGAAAAGCAGAGCAGAAGCGCCGCTGTTATTGTTGCAATAAATGTTACAATAATCTTCTTCATAAGTTTCTCCCTTATTATCGAAACAGCCTGAATCAGAATATACAGGCCGACATTAATACTTTATGACAGAATAGCACAGTATCCTGCTTCAATTATACAATACTTCCACAAAAAAGTCAATGATTGATAGAAGAAATACGGTAAATATGGCGAAAAACGTAAATTCCCAAAGTAAGTTCCACAGTGGAAATTCGAGTGGAACTTACTTTAAT
>OHHK01000016.1_pt1 | contig 179799 bp, 179 predicted proteins | sample 1568111 | NCBI WGS metagenome assembly OHHK01 (sample SAMEA3879562, study PRJEB24766) | human gut metagenome | biome: human-associated habitat; feature: feces | place: USA | collected 1985/1987 | reverse complement strand
ATACAAACCTGGCAGATAAAGAGTCCAGAAAAGCTGTTGTGGGAGAACTGGAGGCGTGCGGTGTAACAAAAGAACAGACAGCGGCACTTGAAAAATGGGCAGAGGATTATCACGAGATAACAGCTAAGTCGTACTCGTATCCCAAAGGATTTACAGCTCTTCCGAAAGACGGGATGGATTACACTTCTATTTTGATGGATGATTCTGCGAAACCGTATTCCTATCTGCAGGTATCAAACTGTCGCCTGACCGCTTTTAACCTGATAAAGAACCAGCTGACAACAGCGGGTACTGGGAATGATACGGATTTGTGGTTGATGTTTGATATTGATGCCATTGATACGATGCCGGAATATCAGCTGACAAAAGAGGAAAGGGCAGATTTTCTGACACTTTTTAACCAGGTGTCTGTGGAGGGAACTTCAACTTTAGAGGAGCATGAGGAAAAAATCCAGGAAGCATGGAAAGAACGGGACATTCAAATCAGTGGGGACAAACTTTCCCTGATCAGCGTGTATCTGCACGCACCGGAGGATCAGGCACGTTTTGTAGGACACACGGGTGTTCTGGCAGATACAAAAGAGGGACTGCTCTTTGTAGAAAAATATAGTGCTATGGATCCGTTCCAGGCAACGTATTTTAAAGACCGGGCAGAACTAAAAGATTATCTGCTGGCACGTCCGGATTTGTATGGAGATAAAACGGAACTGGCGCCCATTATTATGGAAAATGGGAATGTGATGGAGTAAAAGAAGAACAGGAAGGCAATCATAAGACCGGTGTATCTGAAAAAATTTCAGGTATGCCGGATTTTTATTTGGTGAATAACGGATTAGGAGTTATAGAACTGTATTATTTTGTGCATGTATAGTCTCATAGAGTTTATGGACGAAACGTGTAAAAAGGGCTTAAAATAAAGATAAAACAAAGGAAAAATAAAGAGGATAAAGGAGGAACACAGTGTGATTGTGCCAAGACATTATGAGGACTTAAAAATAGTGCATGAGAATACCATGCCTTATCGAGCTTATTATATGCCGTCTTCCCATGATATGGGGCCTCTGGTAGAGAATCGGTATGCTTCAGACCGGGTTACCGAGTTGAATGGGACATGGCAGTTTCAGTATTTTAAGAGCATCTATGATTTAGAGGAAAAGTTTTATGAACTGGGGTATGACTGCAGCAAGTTTACCAAGGTGGAAGTGCCGGGGGTATGGCAGAATTATGGGTATGACAGCCACCAGTATACCAATGTGAGATACCCGATTCCTTTGGACCCGCCGTATGTGCCACAGGAGAATCCATGCGGAGCCTATATCAAGAAGTTTGTATATCAGAAACCAGAAAAGGCTCCGAAAGCATATTTGAATTTTGAAGGTGTGGATTCCTGCTTTTATGTCTGGGTGAATGGAACGTATGTGGGCTATAGCCAGGTTTCCCACGCTACAAGCGAATTTGATGTGACGGATGCTTTGGCAGATGGAGAAAATACCTTAGCGGTGCTGGTTCTGAAATGGTGTGATGGGACTTATCTGGAAGACCAGGATAAATTCCGCATGAGTGGGATTTTCCGGGATGTATATCTTCTGAACCGCCCGGAACAGGTGATTTATGACTACTTTACAACCACGGAACTTCGAGAAGGACAGGCAGTGCTTACGGTGAAAGCCCGCTATCAGGGACAGGCGGTGCCTGCAAAGCTGACGCTTTATGATGCAGATCATAAAGCGGTTGTCTCACAGGCACTGAATGAAGAAGCGGGTACGGAATATACTCATAAAGCGGTGATGTTGGTAAAAGAACCGAAGCTGTGGAATCCGGAACAACCATACTTATACACCCTGGTCCTGGAAACAGAAGGGGAAGTGATTACAGACCGGATTGGCATCCGGGAAATCGTTGTAAAAGATGCAGTTCTCTATGTGAATGGAACTGCCATAAAATTCAAAGGTGTGAACCGACACGATTCAGACCCGGTGACTGGCTTTGTGATTGGGCTGGAACAGATGAAAAAAGATCTGCAGATGATGAAAGAGAGTAACTTCAATGCAGTCCGTAGCAGCCATTATCCCAATGCACCTTATTTTTATCAGCTTTGTGATGAATATGGATTTTTTGTGATTGCAGAGGCAGATAATGAAAGTCATGGAACCCAGTCTCAGTATTTAAAGGATTCCAGTTGGGAAAATGTAAGCCGGAAATGGAATGAAAGAATTTCGGATAACCCGGACTTTATCCCGGCTACTATGGACCGTACAAAACTTTGTGTACACCGGGAGAAAAACCGCCCCTGTATTATCATCTGGTCTATGGGAAATGAATGCGGTTATGGATGTACTTTTGAGGAAGCATTAAAGTGGACAAAAAGTTTTGACCCTGCCAGACTGACCTGTTATGAAAGTTCTTTTTACCGGAATGATAGAAGGAAATATGATTACACCAACATTGACATTTTTAGCCGGATGTACCCTTCCCTGGAGGAAATCCAGGAGTATATGGAGGAGAAGCCGGATAAACCGTTTCTGTTGATTGAATACTGCCATGCCATGGGAAACGGGCCGGGAGATTTGGAAGACTACTTTAAAATGGTTTATAAGTATGATGTCCTCTGCGGCGGTTTTGTGTGGGAATGGTGCGACCATGCTATCTATCAGGGACAGGATGCCAATGGAAAAGAAAAATACTTCTATGGCGGGGATTTTGGGGAAGAAGTCCATGATGGGAATTTTTGCATGGATGGGCTGGTATATCCAGACCGGACACCCCATACCGGGCTTTTGGAATACCAGAATGTATACCGTCCTGCAAGAGCCGTATCTTTCTGTCAGAATACAGGGGAACTGTGTCTGGAAAACTATATGAATTATGTGGATTTGAAGGATTATCTCTACCTGACCTATGAAGTCAATTGTGACGGTAAGCTGCTGGAGAAAAAGCAGTTGGAACTTAAGGAGTCTATCCTCCCCAGAAAAAAGGGAACGGTTCAACTGAAGATATGTGTTCCGGAATGCGGAAAGTGTTACCTGAAGGTATCTTATCACTTAAAACAGGGAAATGCCCTTGTTGTTCCAGGAAGTGTGATTGGATTTGATGAAATTCTGCTAGAAAATAAAGACGAAAGAAATCAGCAGGCAGTGAAGTTGTTAGAATACAGAAAAGAAGATGCTGTGTCTATGCAGGTTTTGGAAACAGATCGGTTCCTTACGATTGAAACAGAGAAGTTCACGTATCTCTACAGTAAACTTTCCGGATTGTTTGAACAGTTATGTTTGAATGGAGAGGAACTGCTGGCTGCACCAATGGAAGTAAACATCTGGAGGGCGCCAACTGACAATGACCGGAAGATGAAGTTGGAATGGATGGCAGCAGGATATGACCGGAGCAAAACCAGAGCCTATGATACAAAATGGGAAATAAGTGGTGAAAGTGTTATCATTCACAGCACTATGTCTGTGGCGGCAGTAGCACTTCAGAAGGTTCTGGATATAGAAACTGAGTGGAAGGTACAGAGCACTGGAGAAATTTCTGTAAATATGCAGGTGAAAAAAGATATGGAATTTCCGCAGCTTCCAAGGTTTGGACTTCGGCTATTTTTAAAGGAAGAATATGAAAGCTTGAAGTTCTATGGCCTTGGTCCTCACGAAAGCTATGTGGATAAACGCAGATCCTGCAGTCATGGTCTTTATGAAACGACAGTAGCAGAGCAGCATGAAGATTATCTGCGACCACAGGAAAATGGAAGTCATACAGATTGTGATTATGTGATGATGGAAACGGAAGGCCGGACTTTTGGAGCCGTATCATCTAGACCATTTACCTTTAACGTATCTTATTATACACAGGAAGAGCTTACAGAAAAGGCACATAATTTTGAACTGGAAAAATCGGGAAGTACCATTGTCTGTCTGGATTATGCACAGAATGGCATTGGCTCCAACAGCTGCGGACCGGAACTTCGCAAGGAGTACCGGTTAGAGGAAGAAACCTTTGCATTTGATATGAAGCTTTTATTTGGGAAGGAATGGTAAGAGCACATGAATGAGAAAAAATATTTAAAATGGTACAACAAAGTAGGGTATGGATCCGGGGATATTGCAGGAAACGTGGTTTATGCGTTCCTGTCCTCCTTTGTCATGATTTATCTGACCAATACGGTAGGATTGAACCCTGGAATTATCGGAACTCTGATCGCAGTGTCGAAATTATTTGACGGGGTTACAGATGTATTCTTTGGCTCGCTGATTGATAAGACAAAGAGCAGACTGGGCAAGGCAAGACCTTGGATGCTGTATGGATATATTGGCTGTGCAGTAACACTGGTGGCTATTTTTGCTATTCCTGCAAATATGGGTGAGTTTGCCCAGTATGCCTGGTTCTTTATTGCCTATACCTTGTTAAACGCAGTTTTTTATACTGCGAATAATATTGCCTATTCTGCTTTGACAGCCCTGGTAACAAAAAACAGCAAGGAACGGGTACAGATGGGCTCCTATCGCTTTATCTTTGCTTTTTCAACCAGTCTTTTGATCCAGTCCCTGACGATTGGATTTGTGGAATGGATGGGTGGTGGAGCTGCCGGCTGGAGAATGGTTGCCATTGTTTATGCAGTAATCGGACTTGTAGTGAATACCATTTCCGTATTTTCAGTGAAGGAACTGCCGGAAGAAGAATTAAATGATGGAAAAGCATCTGGAGCAGATGAGAAATATTCCCTGATTGATGCCGGGAAGCTCTTGTTTACAAACAAGTATTATGTGATGATCTGTGCTACTTATATTTTACAACAGATTTATACCGCTATGTTAAATATGGGGATTTATTATATGACCTATATCCTGTTTAATGAAAATCTGTACGGCGTATTTTCCTGGGCGATTAATATCCCTCTGATTATTGCACTGCTGGTTACACCGTTTTTAGTGGAAAAATGGAAGGGAATGTATAAACTGAATTTGACCGGATATGTGATTGGAACGATTGGAAGAGCCCTGGTTGTAGTAGCCGGTTATCTGGGAAGTGTGCCATTAATGCTTTTGTTTACCGGTATTGCAGCCTTTGGTATGGGACCATGGCAGGGAGATATGAATGCAGTGATTGCTTCCTGTTCGGAATATACGTATCTGACAAAGAAGAAAAGAGTAGATGGAACCATGTATTCCTGTACCTCTCTTGGTATTAAACTGGGCGGTGGAATTGGAATTGCCATTACCGGCTGGCTTCTGGACCTCAGTGGTTTTGACGGAACGCTGGCGGTGCAGAGTGATTCCTGTATTCAGATGCTTCAGATTATGTATCTTTGGGTTCCGGTGGTGATTGCTCTTATTATTACTTTTATCATGTCCAAAATGAATGTAGAACGTGCCAATGAGAAACTCCTGGAGGAGCAGGCCCTTAAAGAGGAAGATGATAATTGGTACAATTAAAATAAGCAGCATAGAAATCCATAATTTTTTCTAAATAGTTAATCAGTTTTTTCATGTTGGTGTCCTCCTTTCCTGATTTCTGGCTTTATTATAGCGTATCAGGGGAGGGAGTGCGTGCCAAATAAAAAAAAGAAACAGCCAAATCTTGAAGAGAAGGGGGAAAACAGAATGCAGCCGTCTTATGAAGAAAAAACAGAAAAGTTCAGTATGATAAGGAAAAAACCGCATCACGTTCCCCCGCATCTTCACAATGCCATAGAACTGGTATATGTGACAAAAGGGGAGCTGGAGCTTGGCGTTGGCTATGAACTGTATCACATGGAAAAAGGGGACTTTGCAGTCGTTTTTCCGGACCTGATCCACCATTATCAGGTATTTTCAAAAGAAAGCAATGAAGTGTACCAGATTTATGCTTCTCTGGAACTTAGCGGGCCATTTATGGCTTTGCTGCAGAAAAAATGTCCAGAAAATCCAGTCATCAAAAAAGAGAATCTTCCTTATGAGATTAAAAATTCTCTGGAATGTCTGATAAGTGGAGAGAAGGTCAATGAAATCGTGGGGCAGGCTTATTTACAGATTATTTTGTATCAGTGTAACAATATGTTTCAATTTATAGAAAAAAACAGCGTGGGGAGTAATGATCTGATATATGCTGTTATGACATATCTGTTATCCCACTTTCAAGAAGAACTGACACTTGGAAGTGTGGCAGAAGCCCTTGGAATCAATAAGTTTGCCTTGTCCAAAGTCTTTTCTGGTGTCTTTCACACGAATTTTAATCAGTATTTGAACGAAATCCGGCTGAACTATGCCTCTTCTCTGCTGGAAAATACAGATAGAAGGATTACAGATATTTATCTGGAAGCCGGATTTGAAAGCCAGCGGACATTTAACAGGGCTTTTCAACAGAAGTATGGGCGGACACCTAGCCAATATCGGAAAACATGGTGGGGAAAGTAGAGGATTTTTTCAAAATCTCCAAATGGAAGATAGAAAAGCCTTATTTGAGTTACTATTTATAAGGCGGAAAATGAGTGGTATTGAGTGCTGTTTTGTGCGTTTTTACGCTGTTTCTGCGGACTGTACGGACAGAATAACACTAGATGAAATAGATAAAAATAGATGGACGGGTGACCTGATTCGTACATAGAGATGGTTATTTTTGTATTCGCCAGAGGGGATTAAGAAGAAAATAGGGAGATTTTTCTAAGGTGCAGTTGTGATTTAGTATCAAGAGAATTGATTTGAAGGTGTATTTATAATTATGCAAGAGTATTACATAGAAGAATGTAAGGTGCGGAATAGTTATTTTGCTTTGCGATAAAATTGCGATTTTTCTGTTGTTGACATGCAATTTTAAACCTTATAAAATGATAGAGTAATATTTATGTGCTAAGAAGGAATGTTTTATTCCGCCATATACAGGTATATGAGGACAGTCAGAAAGGCTGTCCTTTTTCCATGCCTAAATTTACAAAACAATAATAATGACTAATGTATGAATCATTCTTTGGCATGGAACATACGCCATTTGTCCGGGATGTTCCTCCGGAAAAACTGTTTGAATCCAATGCTTTTAGGGAAACGCTCGGCCGTCTGGCTTATGTGGCAGACCGCCAGATGTTTGCCGTGGTAACAGCAGATTCCGGGTGCGGGAAATCAACACTCATCCGCCAGTTTTATTCAGAACTCCCGAAAGAGGATTATATCATCCTTTATCTGTCAGACTCTAAACTGACCCCAAGATGGTTTTACAAAGGGTTATTGGATCAGCTTGGGCTTGAGTCCGTGTCTATCGTGGTGATTCGAAGCGTCAGCTGCAACAGGAGATTGAGGTAATCCGGGGCGTACAGCACAAGAAAGTTGTCTGTATCCTGGACGAAGCCCACCTGCTGGAGAAGGAGACACTGGACGAGTTCCGCTTTCTGTTTAACTACCGGTTTGATTCCATGAGTCCAATGGCTGTCGTTTTAGTTGGACAGACAGAACTGTGGGAAAATAACCTGAAGTTACAACGATATGCGGCCATTCGGCAACGCATTGATATGTACTGTACGCTGCCTCATCTTGACTGTTCTGAAACAAAACAGTATATCGCAAGCCATATGACTTGTTCAGGATGTCAGCAGGAGATATTTACAACCAAGGCATTAGGTGAGGTGCATAAAGCATCAGCCGGAATTCCACGAATGATTAACCGGGTCTGTGAAAAAGCACTGATGTATGCGTTTCAGAATCAGAAACGATTGATTGATGATTACATGATTAAGTTTGTTGTGGAACACGAGATGCTTGGAATGGTAACTTCATAAAGTAGGCACCGCCTGGAAACAGGCGACATTGCCTAACTGACTGGTGACAGAAAGTTAAGCAAACGAGCGTCAACTGATGTGAGCAACCTGGTGGCAGCTCATGAAATCACTAACAAATAGGGGAAATTCTACTTTAAAGTGTTTTTTAGATGGAGATTAAAATTGTTCATATATATTTAAAAAATTGCACTATAAGAATTTATTGACACAATACGCATAATAAAAGACCTATTATACCAAAAATATTGAAATTTCAATCAGAAAAGGTATTATATGTATAAAAGTTAGGGTACACAAAACAAAGGAGAAGACATTATGGGAGAAAATAATCAGATATTGCAAGAAACGATAAAAGAATTACAAAAAAAGTTGCCAGATGGACGACCAATAGGAATTACTTTTTCTACTGAAGAAAAGAAATATTATTATGATACAGTGACTGGCAAGATAATTACTTGCGATGATTTGGCATATCAAATTGTAGAAAAAATTTTAAAGGGTAAGGTTAATGAAATAGTGAAATTGTCAGAACCAGAAAATCTTATTGAAAGTATAAGAAATATTATTGATGTCATTGAACATGAAAAAATTTTCGCTTTATCCAAATTCGAGAAAATGGTAGATTTTGGAGAATATGAAGATTTAATTCAGAATCAGTTGGAACAGCTTACATTAGAATTAACGGAAAAATGCAATTTGCGTTGTGGATATTGTATTTACAACGAAGCTTGTGAAAAGAACAGAGACTTTGGCGATAAGGATATGGACATGGAAACGGCATTAAAAGCGATTGACTATGCAAAAACACATTCTGGAAAAACTGATATGTTGCATATTGGATATTATGGTGGAGAGCCATTGGTAAACTATCCAGTTATGATAAAATCTATGCACTATGCTTTGGAAACCATGAAAAAAAGAAAGCTTCACTTCGCTTTCACGACAAATGCTGTGTTACTTACAAAAGATAAATGTAAAGAACTGGCCGAAATTCCGAATCTAAGTGTTACTGTTAGCTTAGATGGACCTGAGAAATGGCATGATTTCTATAGAAGAAATATGCATGGACAAGGTAGTTTTCATCAGACGTTACAGGGAGTAAAAAATTTAGTTGATGCTTTTGGATATGATAGAGCAAAAGAAAATATTTTATTCAGTATGGTATATGCTCCTCCATATTCAGAAGAGAGATTAGAAGAAACACAGAAATTCTTTGAGGAATTAAAATGGTTACCGTCAGAGTGTGTAAAATTTATTACATACCCAGATGAAGAAAGTATGGATACTATATACAAATATTTGCAGAAAAATCAGTTACTTGAAACTGCAAAGTGGGGAAACACAGAACTTGATTTTTCGTTAAGTGATTATAGTCATAAGCATGAAAAACAGCCGGGAGTGTTTACTGAGAAATTAATGACAGATTCTTATTTGCCAATACGTAAAAGGGCTATTTTTGATGTAGTCATGGACAGTATACGCATGAATGGTTGTTGTGTTCCAGGTCAAAGAAAACTTTATGTTACAGTAAACGGTGAATTTAGAATATGTGAAAGAGTAGGAAATATTCCTACAATCGGAAATATAGAGAATGGCATTGATGTTGACAAGGCGAAGAAAATATATATTGATGGCTATAGAAATGAGTCAATGAAAAAGTGTTCATCTTGCTGGTATGCAAGAATATGTTCAATTTGCTATTGTGGTTGTTATACAGGAGAGAAGTTTGACCTTGGTAAAAAAACAGAAATGTGTGAAGAAAGAAAGGCTAGTTGTTTGAGGAGTTTAAAGGCGTACTTTGAGGCATTGGAAAATGATATTCATGCGATGGATCATTTAGACAGTATAACAGTGAAATAGAAAATAGGGATTATTCAGGTGAAAATATATCAGAAGATACAAAATTCAAAAAATGCAGAATTTAACTTGGTAGTTTCTTGTGGCAGTAAAGATGAAAAGAGTGGTCAGATTGGAATATCACATTTATTAGAACACATGAATTTAGCTTTCGCAAAGCAGACAAGTCATTGGATAAATGTATCGGGCTATACAACATATGAGTATACACAATATTCCATTAAATGCAAAAACTCTTTGAACGATGTAAAAAGAGTGATTGAGAAGCTGAAAAATATTATAGAAGGAAAGGAACTTTTGGAAAGCAATCTTAGCGGAGCCCAAAATGATGTAATAAAAGAGATATTGGAACAAAGAGAAAATTCCTTTTTTTCCATGAGAAATCTTTTGCTTCCCCAAATACTGCCAAATAGTTTGAGAGAAAAAATGCCAGTAGGAAATATTTTTGATATAAAAAAAATCTCATACACAGATATAGTGAAATATCAAGAAGATAATTATTCTTTCGAGAATACAGCTGTTTTTTCTAAGTGTAAATATGACGTAGAGGAATTGTTTTTTGAAAATGATAAGAGTAAATATAAAAATCAGTTGAAAAGTACAAGCGCCTTAATTCCTGATGTAAAGTTAAGTATTTGGTGGGATGTTGCACAATTGTATTATGAAGAGAATTTAAAAAAGAATATCATATATTTTTCTTTAAAAAATTCTTTTGCAAATCTGCATGAATTTATTTCGCAAGAAGTGCAAAAAAATTATTTCTTTCTAAAGTTTGATTTCTATTTAACCAAATTAGTTGGAAATGATGTGGGTGCTACACTTTATGAAAACCAAATCGTAAAAGGAGTGTCAATTTATTCATATGAATTTGTGTGTGTCAATAAAGAATTTGATATTGATGAGATTACATTACTTGTGGAAACAGCATTAGAAGAAATATATAGTTTAGAATTTGACTTGGATATGCTAACATTGGAAAAATCGAAAGAAATAGTTTTTGAAAAATATCAGAGTATGAATTTTGAAGATAAGGGGAAAATGGATTTCTTATATGGAATAAATGCAGAACTTATCACAAGGAAATTTCTGAGTCAAATACCATTTAGTTTTTCAATTAAAGGTATTGTAGAAATGATTATGAAAAATGAAGGTATGTAATCTTGGATATTAACCAAGTTTTACATAAAAAACAAAATGAAAGGAGGACATTCATATGTTCATCGCAAATGAAGGCAAAAAGAATTTAGAGGCAAAGGCAAACTTTATTGATCCACGTGGGGGATGTGGCTGTGCAACTTCATCAGTTAGATCAATGACAAGAGATTCTGTATGTACATGTGCATGCGGAAGTTCAGGGGTTCTGAACTCTGCAAAAACTGCCGGAAAAAATGTATAAGAAAGGGGAATGAAGTATGAAGATTGCAAATGAAGGTAAAAAAAATTTAGAGCCAAAAGCAAACTACATTGAACCAAGAGGATGTGGCTGTAATCCAGGAAGCTTGCTTTCTAGTGCAAGGGACTATGGTTGCGCATGCGGTTGTACAACAAGCAGCAATTCATCATCTGCAAAAAATGTAGGTGTAAATCTGTAAACAGATAATAAACACAAAAATCCAGATGTGGGGTATGTGATATATACCCCACATTTTGGCATATAAGGATGTGTAAAATGAAAAATATAAGACAGATAGGAAAGTTTTTAAAAAATATATGTTATATAATAAAAATTGTGTTTCAAGCAACACCAGGGATTACAACAAAAATGATTATATGTAATATTTTTCTGGGAATACTTGTTTCTTTTAATGTGTATATATGGAAATATTTTGTAGACGCTGCTGTAATTTCATTGGAAAGTGGCAAAATAGGATCACCGGCATTCTGGTTAATTTCTTTAGCTGTTTGTACGGGAATTGTTAATTTGTTAACCAAACTTAGTACTTATTACAGAGAAATAGGGCAGGAATATATGAACTGCAAAGTGGCCAATATTATTATGGGAAAAATAGATGAACTGAATATGGAACATTTTGATAATCCTAAAGTTTACGATGCAGTTGAAAAAGTTAGTAATGAGTCCGTTGCTCGCTGTATCAGTATTATTGTGATGTTAGTTACATTGCTTAGATATTTGACTACTTTTATAGGAATTATAATTGTGATTATTTCTCTAAGTAATACCATTGCAGCATTAATGTGCATTACGATGATTCCTATTTTTTATGTGAGTATTAGTATTGCATTGCGCCAATATAATATATACTCTGAAAGAGTTCAGAATGTAAGACTAGCAGATTATCTTAAAGAGATTAGTTTAAAATATGAGAATATCAAAGAATTAAAAATTTATAATGCAGTTATCTTTTTGAAAAATAAAATGGTTTGCATTTATGAAAAATATATTGCAGAAGATAAGAAGTATAAGAAAAGATTTTTATATGAATTGACTGGAACAGATATATTGCAGTACATTTTTTCAACAATTATTAAAATCTATACAGTTTTTAAAGTCATAACAGAAAAAGGTACTATAGGGGATTTGACAATGTATATCTCAGCATTAGATAATCTTGAAAATTCAATAAGAACTATATTAGACTCAGTAGCTTCTTTGTATAGTGACAATCTTTACATAGATAATCTAGTGGAATTGGACAATATGAGAAGTGGAATGGAAGATACTGGAAAGAAAGAACTTAGCTCTGACTTTAAAACAATAGAATTTCAAAATGTATCCTTTAAATATCCACACACTGATACTTATGTATTAAAAGATTTATCCATCAAGTTTGAAAATGGAAAATCATATGCATTGGTAGGTAGCAACGGTTCTGGAAAAACGACATTTATAAAATTACTTATGAGATTATATGATCCGCAAAAGGGAAAGATACTTATTGATGGTGTTAGCATAAAAGAATATTCACTTAAAAGTATATATAAAAATATTGGTGTGATATTCCAAGATTTTATTAAATATCCTTTAACCGCAAGAGAAAATATAGGTATAGGTAATGTGGAAGAAATGAATAAATTAAAAGATATAGAAAAAGCAGCAAAAGTATCCGGAGCTGATGATTTTATAGAAAAATTGAAAAATGGTTATGACACATTACTTCAAAAGGAATGGGATAATGGAAGTGAATTATCGATTGGACAATGGCAAAAAATAGCAATATCTCGTGCGGTTCTTAGAAATTCAGGAATACTAATTTTAGATGAACCCTCTTCAGCTCTTGATCCCAAATCAGAATCTGAAATGTTTGAAAAAATGAAAATGTTAATGAAAGACAAAATGAGTATCATGATTACTCACAGATTTTCTAATGTGAGAATAGTCGATCAAATATTTGTTATGCAGGAGGGAAAAATTGTTGAATTTGGTTCTCATGAAGATTTGATGTTAAAGAAAGGAATATATTATAATTTGTATAGTTTACAGGCGGATTATTATAAATAATTTTCAGAGATTTCATATACATTCCATATTTATATGATATGATAACACAAAAGGAGGAAAAAATATGGCAGAAATTTTAGTAGTAGAGGATGATAGAGATACAAATGAAGCCATATCTGAATATTTGTGTTCATTGGGCTATAATGTACGGAGTGCCTATGATGGTAAAGAGGCACTTCAAATTTTTTTCAATGTTGCAGTCGATTTAGTTGTACTAGATATTATGCTACCTGAGATAAATGGCATTTCTGTTTTGGCAAAAATAAGAGAGAAGAGTGATATTCCTATATTGATGTTGACAGCAGTTTGTGATGAGTATATGCAGATTATGAGCTTTGACGGTGACGCAGATGATTATATGACAAAACCGTTTTCTATGATTATTTTGGGGAAACGAGTTGCTGCACTTTTAAAAAGAAGGGTCAAACAAGAAGAAAGCAGCATTGTTTCTTTTGGGGAAACTACAATTGATTTTGATGCGTATACTGCATTTATTCATGGTCAAAAAATAGACATCACAGCAAAAGAATTAGAATTAGTGAAAATGCTGTTTGAATATCAAGGAAGAGTTTTGACACGGAAACAAATGGTGGATTGCTTATGGGGAATTGATGCACCGATTTTAGATCGGACAATAGATACTTATATTAAGAATATAAGAAAAAAATTGGGAATTCATACGATTACAACAGTAAAAGGTGTAGGATATCGTTTGGAAAGGAATATGTAGATATGAAGCGAATGGGTGTATTTCGAAAAACTTTTTTGTATTCATTTATTATGTTATGCTTTATGATTTTTATTGCACACGGAATTATGTGGTTTGTTTTGCCAATGGTATCTGTTCAACCAGGGGGAAATATGGAAGAAAGCAGTTTAATTGTGAGTGAATTGAACAATAATGTTGTAATGGAAGACATTGCTATGAAAGCACTACCCATTTCTATTTTGTTGTGTATTATAATTGCATCTGCATTTTCTTATATATGGGCGAAAGTTACTGTAAAACCAATAAAATATATTGTTGAAACAACAAAAAGAATGTCAGAATTAGAGCCTAATGTGAAGTGTGTGCTGCATACTGGTGATGAGTTCCAAGAGTTGTCGAGTAATATAAATAGTCTTTACACAGATTTGTTTATTACAATAAAAGAATTAAAAGAACAAATTCAGGAAGTAAAAAAAACAGAGCAATCGAAAACAGATTTTCTTTATGCGGCATCTCATGAATTAAAGACACCAATCTCTGCTTGCAACGCTATTATAGAAAATATGATTTTAAAAATTGGAAAATATCAGAATTATGAAAAATATCTTCCGACTTGTAAAAGTATGTTGGATGAAATGGCTACGATGATACGGGATATTTTAGATATGTCAAAACTTCAAAATACATCTGCTCAAATAGTGAAAAATAGAGTCAATATAAATCAACTTTTGGATGAAATCATAGTACCGTATAAAATTATAGCAAAAACGAAAGAGATAGATTTTATTGTTGATTTAGATGAAGAGATAGTTTCATTTACAAATGAATTATTATTAAAAAAAGCTATATCAAACATCTTGTCTAATGCAATCCTTTATACAGAGCAGCAGAAGAAGGTTGAGTTATCGCTGAAGAAAAACTGTATTATTGTTAGTAATGAGTGTGATGTATTAGATGAAAAAACATTACAACAAATATTTAGACCTTTTTTTAGAGTAGATACTAGTCGTTCTAGAGAATATGGTGGTAATGGACTGGGACTCTATATTGTAGATACGATACTATCTGCGTTGAATATTTCATATACGTTTTTACCGAACCCACAGAATACCTGCATGGAATTTAAAATCCATTTACCGATTTAAAATTTCATATTAATTCCATATTGGTTTTATATGACCTCCATATAGAATTGGTATATTAAATATATACTAAATTCTATATGGAGGTATTTTTATGGACACATTAAAAAGGGCGTTTAAATATGTGATAAGAAAAAGAGGAAAAACGCTAATACTATTTATGCTTTTTCTAACAATAGGAATTTTGGTGTTATCCGGAATTTCAATAAAGAGGGCAGGAGATATATCACAAGATTCTCTGAGAAAGACAATGGGGGGAGAACTTACTATTGATGTAAATTATTCAGATGAAAATCCTTATTACAAAGAAGAAAAATTTGAAGATGGTAGAATTATATATTCTTCTAAGCAAATGACGGTCGATATGGTAGAAAAGGTAATGAAAATTTCAGGAATGCGTTCTTGTGAGGCATCAGTTGACACACTTTGTCAAATTGATGATATAGACTTTTTTTCAGGAAATATTCCTATAGAGGAAGAATTTAAAAATATGACAACAGTAGTTGGAACGTATTCTACAGAAACTAATGATTATTTTCAATCAGGAAAAGTTAAATTGATAGAAGGAAAAAATATAAATTCAGATAATGGAAATCCGGAGATTATTATATCGAAAGATTTGGCAGAATTGAACCATTTAAAGGTTGGAGATCAACTTGCAGTTACTAATACAAAAGGGAACAAAATTGAAATTACTATTGTAGGTATATTTCAGCAAAAAGAAGTGGAAAGTATTGAAGAAAAAGTAACTTCATATGAAAAGATACAGAATAAGATTTTTACCAATATTCAAACAATTATGGCAATTGAGGAATCTCCTTATATTACTGGCTTTACGACAATCCATGCACAAATAGAAGATCCTGCAAAGATGAATCAGATTGTGGAAGAGATAAAAAAAATAGATGAATTTGAATGGGATAAAAAGGCATTTTCCATAAATATAAATAATGAAACTTTTGAAAGAGCAGAGATGTCTTTAAAAAAAGTGGAAAATTTTATTAATATTTTTTTACTGGTAGTAGTTATCGTAAGTATTATCATTTTATCATTGATTTTGAATATGTGGGGTAGGAGTAGAATTCATGAAACCGGAGTATATTTAGCTTTAGGATTAGAAAAGGTTCAAATTATAGGACAGTATATTCTAGAAGTACTCATTGTGGCAATGTTTGCATTTATTGTTGCATATTTCCCTGGCAGGGTAGTATCAGATCAATTAAGTGATTATTTAATGAAACATCCAGAAACAGAACAGGGAGTTGCTATGCGTGAAACCTCTACAGAAATAGGTATAGAGGAAGGGGAAATACATGTGGAAATTAGTATTGAGGAGATTGTTATGGTGTATATAATTGGTGTTGCTATTATTATCGTTGCTACGACTATATCAACTTTTTCTATAATGCATCTAAAACCGCGAGAACTATTAACAAAAATGAGTTAGGGGGAAAACATAATGAATTTTTTAAAATTAGAAAATATTACATATTCTTATGACGGAAAAGAAAACATATTTGAAGATGTGAATATGGACTTTGAACAGGGAAAAATATATTGTATTTTAGGCGAATCAGGATGTGGGAAAACTACTTTGCTTTCTTTATTGGCAGGTTTAGATTTTCCTACTCAGGGAAGGCTTTATTTTAAAAATAAAGTAATAGATAGAAAGGAGTTGACAAATTATCGTAAACATAATGTATCAATCATTTTTCAGAATTATAATTTAATAGATTTTTTAAATGCAAAAGAAAATGTAGAAATTGTTTCTAAGGAATCAGCTTATAATATATTAGAAAAATTAGGATTTGACAAAAATGAGATGAATAGAAATATTTTAAAACTTTCAGGGGGACAGCAGCAACGCGTTGCAGTTGCAAGAGCATTACTTTCACATAGTTCATTGCTATTGGCAGATGAACCAACAGGGAATTTGGATAAAAGAAATGCAATAGCAATAGCAGAACTTCTCGGAGAAGCAGCTCATAAATATGAAAAATGTGTTATTGTTGTCACCCATTCTGAAGAAATTGCAAAATATGGTGATGTTATTTTAGAAATGACAGATGGTAAGTTAGAAATAAGGAGGGATTGAATATATGAAAAGGAAACTGTGCATTTTATGTTGCATAGCCATTATTATATCGATGGTAGGCTGTACTTCTGAAAAAAAAGAAACAAATGAAGAACGGAGCGATACAAAAATAGAAACAAATGAAGAAAATGAAGAGTCGAAAGATGATGTTATTTTCGATCACGAAATGAAAGAAAATATAGGAGAGGGTATATTTGAATTTGTACCTGAATAAAGCAAAAGGCCAACTACATGATGTAGCTTGGCTTTTGCTATGTTACAAAAATGGTTATACTTTTGTAACCACTTAATATAGATGCAAGGAAAAGGAAAGTGAAATACATGAAGATAGCAATATGTGATTTTGAATTGAGGACATTGGAACTAATTAAGAACTTTGTAGCAGATACAGATACTTTAGGAGATCAACCATTTAAAATTTTGTCATATGAAAATCCATTCGATATGTTGGCTTATTACAGCAGGTATAGAGACATAGATATTATTCTTTTAAATGTAGAGATGAAGAGTGGATATGATGTTGCAAAAGAACTGAGAAAATTGGATAAGAAAGTAGAAATTATTTTCTTAGGAAAGACAACAAAAATGGCTGTTAAAGGATACTCGGTAAATGCATCGTATTATTTGCTCAAACCAATACAAAATCAAGTATTACAATATATACTCAATAAATCTATAAACAATGTTTTATCAATGCATACAAAATTTTTTTGGAATAAAAGTGGTGAAAGAGTAGATAAAATTTATTATTTTGAAATTAAGTGGATAGAAACTTATCAAAGGAAAACCTTAATAAGCACGATAAATGGAAAATACATAAGTGGAACAACGATGAAAGAACATATAGAAAGGCTTCACAACAGTGGATTTGTTCAAGTGCATTCCAGTTATATAGTAAATTTGGAGTATATAAGAAATATTACGGGGAATACAATAACACTGAGAGATGGAGAGATTATACCTATAAGTAAAAAGAGAAAGAGAGAATTTTTGAATACAATTGAACAATTTTATAATACCAAAATAGTTTCATTATAAATCATTAGAGATATCCTGCTGAATAAAATGGTTACAAAATTGGTTATATTATTTGAGTCATAGCAAGGTTACAATTGAAAAAATAGCAGGAGGAAAGAAAATGTTTAGTGTAGATAAAAAACTATCAAAATCTAATATAGCGAGAACCATACGTTTTACAGAGGATATATTTAATGATTTATTGAGAATTTCTACTTCGGAAGATGTTTCTTTTAATCAATTAGTTTTACAATGTTGTCGATATGCGCTTGATAACTATGAGGGAAATGAGCAGAATAAAAGATAAGAGATTATAGAAAGCAAGTTGATCCGAGTAGTAATTGGTATACATCAATTATCGTTTATTAGAACTTGGATTAATAAAAGGTATCCTAATATTGTGTAGACTAGAAAATCATTTTGTTCTAATATTACTTTAGAAATGTATTTATAGAGAATTAGATTTGAATAAAGAGGCTAGGAGCAATAAAAACACAAATTGAGGTATAAACGATACAGATTTATGTGCTGTATCGTTTTTTTTGCCTTTTTTACAGAAAATCCATGAATTTTTAGTTGGTATATAGCAGGAGCACCTTGATAATTTCATAGAGTAAATTTAATTCTGTCAAGAATAATAGCAGTGATACATCAATTTCCAGGTGGAAAATTTATAACATGAGGAACATAAGGAGAATGAAAATGATTAAAATAGCAGCTATCATTTTAGGTATTATAACAATTAGTATGATTGCTTGCATCTTATGCACGTCTGTTATAGCAGGAAAGAGAGCAGATGAAAGTATAGAAAGATATTTTAAGGAACAGAAGAAAGGGTAGAATTATATGAGAAAAGCAGGTGTGGTATCAACGGATGTAAAAGGGGAAGATAATGAATTTTATCACGATATTATATCACTATTTAAAATATACAGATCTGTCAATTGGAAAATGCAGATTAAAATTAATCAAGTAAAGCAATGCTTTCATACAGAATATGGCACCGATGTAGATGAATTTTTAGATAGTGTTTATCAGGCAGGAATGGATATCAATCTGGATATGGAAGATATGAGGGAGAGGATCGAATCTATCAATCAGGCGAATAAATATTTGAAGTTGATTGATGAGGCGGTAGAGTTAATGCGAAAATATCACCCGCAGGGAGAAAAGTATTATTGGGTACTTTATTATACTTATATGTCTGCTTATAGAGCAGAGAATACAGATGAAATTCTAGATAAACTGGAACCGCATTTTCCACGGATACCAAGAATACACAGAGCCACTTATTTTAGATGGAGGGATAAGGCGTTTGAGGCAGTCAGCAACATCCTATGGGGATACGAAGCAAAAAATCAGCAAATATTGAAGCAGGTAAATCAGAACTATCAAGAATAGGTAAATAAAATAGCCAAAGGGCTGGAAAGGAGAAATATGGGATTTGTTATGAGTATAGATACAGGAAATAAAATGATGAAAACCAATCATTTCATTTTTCATTCTGGGATCAAAAGAAAAGAACAGAAAATCCTTCCTGGAGAAGAAGGGATTTTTTTTAAAGGGATCAACTATTTGGAGAGTAATCAGAGAATTTCCTATTTGGAAGATAAAACAATTGATGATAGGTACTATATTTTGACATTACTTGGAGTGGCAAAAGAACTGGAAAAAGAAGGGATAGAAACTGGTATTCATGAAGGGGGAACAATTCCAATCCAGTTATTAGTTGGACTTCCGCCGGGAGATTATGGAAAACAAATCCGGAAATTTCGGGAATATTTTTGGCGACAAGGAAAAACAGTTTATTTTTCTTATAAAGGGAAACCATACAGAATACGATATGAAAGTGTAAAGGTATATATGCAGGGATATTCTGCGTATATTTTAGTGGCAAATCAGCTTCATTTACAAGAGCAGCCAAAGGTTTTGCTGATAGACATTGGAGGATTTACAGTAGATTATCTGTTAGTCCGGTATGGAGTAGTAGACAGGACAAGAATTGATTCCCTTCCGGAAGGGATTATTATGCTCTATAAAAGAATTATGGTAGGAATAAGGCAGCGTTTTAATCTTTATCTCGAAGAAATAGACATTGATAATATTCTTTTTAAAAGGAAAACGCCATATTCAGAATTGGTTATTCGAAGGACATTTGAAATTGCTGCAGAATATATGAGTGATTTATTAGGTTCTTTTTTAGAATTTGGTATTGATTTTCGAACAACAGTGACTGTTTTTGTGGGAGGTGGAACGGTTCTTTTAAAGGATATTATTGATGAAGTTTGGAAAAGATATCATTCAACATATTATGTTGTTGATGATCCGAGAGCAAATGTAAAAGGCTTTATCAAACAATATATGGCAGAAAAAGCGGGATATTAAGGGGAGGACGTATGGCAAAACAAAATCCGTACAGATTTTCCTTGGGATTTGATGAAGAGGACCCGGATCATCAGGAAGTTGCAAGAATACTAAACCAGTTAGGGCATAGAAAAGCAAAGTTTGTTGTAAAGGCGGTTCTTGCATATCATCAAAACATAGAAGGGAAATTTTCAAAAGAGCAGGCGGTGATAGACAAGAAGCTGGATATACCAAAGAAAAACAGAGTCGTACAATTACAAGATGAATTTCTTCCAACACTGCAAGAGGAGGATATTCTCATGATACAGAAAAATAAAGAATTACTTCAGGAAATGGAGAAAGAGGAATTAGAGGAAAATAAAAGTTCCTATAAAGAAGAACTTTAGAAAGAGAGGAAAAATGCGGAATAGAGTAGAGTATATTTTAGGAGGAATGACAATTTTACAAGGACTGCTTGTGGGGATGGCATGGAATGGAAAGAAATGGGCATTTCTGATGTTGACATTATTGTTATTTTTGCAGGAAATGGTTCTTATTCTTCTTTTAGTGAGAAAGAGATATCAAAAAAAGTTTTGCCCGAAATGTGGAATTGAGATTATTATTTGGTATCGGATTTGTCCTAATTGTGGACACATATTCAAACCTGGATGTAAAAAAGAAGATTTAACAGAAATGATTGAAGATGCTTTGGACCAAGAGGAAATTGGAGAGTTTGATCAGTTGGAAAATTCGACAGACAGAATGGAGGAAATAGAAGAGTGCATGATTGAAAGATATATACATAATGAAAAAAATATATAAGTTTATTTATGCTGTCTTTTGATGCAAAAACATAATTAGAGTAGTAAAGGAACATTATGCTGTTAGAAGAATTCTAGCAGCTTTTTTGTAATTATTACTTAAAACCAAGTAATAGTAACATAGAAGTAAAACTCTCCGCCTGGAAACGGATTATAGATTAAAAACAGATTTCAGGAGGAGATTTATGGATAAACAAAAACGAACTACCATAGATGAGTTTAGTGCATACCTACAGAGTGCAGTAAGAAATACCACTATTAACTATATGAACGATAAAAGTAAGATCAAAGAGCATGAGATTACTTTAGAAGAGGATTTGGAAAATGTAGAAGGAAGGGGAATAGAATGGAATGAAATGATGGAAGCACACGATATTTTTTCGGGAAAGATTGATCCGGAAAAATTGTTTGCTCAGGTGACAGATAATAAACTTTTACATATACTGAAAAGTTTTTCGGCATTGCATATAAAGGTTCTCTGTCTGCGAATATTGTACGAAAAGACATTTGATGAAATAGGAATGGCTATAGGAATATCTGGAAAAAAGGCTGAAAATACCTATTACAACGTAATTAAAAAAATTCGCAGGGAATTAGGAGAAGGAAAAGATGCAGGAAAGAGAATTTGAAGAATTATTATGGAAAGCACGAAATAGGGATAAAAAAGCAGTATTTGAAATTATAGAAATGTACCGTCCTTTGTTGTTAAAATACGCAAAAAGTAATGGGAAATTTGATGAGGACTTATACCAGGAATTGGTATGTGCAGTTTTAAAAAGTATTATAAAATTTCCTATGAAAACAGAAGAACACAATAATTTGTACATTAAGTATTGATATACACAAGATATTGTGATATGATGATTGTGTAGTTATTTATGATATCAGTATAGACTGACATCACAAAGGTATAGTCCTATTTTAAATAGGAGAAAAATTTAGGATAGGGATATATCCACAAGAAAAAGAATGGCATTGATTGTTATTGGACAGTCAGTGCCTTTTTTATGTTGAAAAGGAGGAACAAGGATGGTAAAAAGCAAGAAAATCAAAAAAATGATATGGACGCATGGCTGGGTGGTATTTCCAGTTATTACGGGTAGACCACTACACTATTACTGGAAAGGTAACAAATTCCAAACAGAAGTAGTTAAAAAAATTATTGCTTTGGATGCAAATCATATTGTAGTAGAAGGAGAAGAAAAGACCTATTATATACAGTTTTTTGTAGATGAAGCAGAAAGTTTAAAAGCAGCAGCGTAGAAAAAGGGCAGGATCAAGAAGGGGATTAAAATTCTTGTTCCTGCTTTTTCAAAAGAATAAGAAGAGGTGAATAGAATGAGTTGGATATGTTTTCATATAGAAAATGAAAGATTATTAAAAGCTGCAGTTTCAGAAGAAATAAGAGTAGAGTGTGATAAACTTTTCAGGCAAAGGGGATACGAAGAAAGAGGAAGATGGATACCGGAGAAAGAAGTAATTTTGTCTTATATTGTAGAAGGGGTATATTATGCTGCAGTCAGGACAACGGACCGATTTGGTAAAAGTTTTGTATACGCAGCAGTTTTGCCACTTTGCATCCAGAAAGGAATGTATTACAATCTGTTATGCAATGAGCAATATGAAGGGGAACTACCGCAGGAATGTCAGTGCCCAATGGAAATTTTATTACTGCTAAGTTCTACGGATTCTGTTCTCGCTCAAAAATGGAGAAATAACTGTTGGAATTATCATAAGAAAGAACATTATCAGGAATATAAAACGAATGTAAGAAAACAATCATCAGGATATAGAAAAAAAGAAAATTATAAAAGGGATTTTAGGAGAAAGATAACAACGCAGTCATGGTATAAAGCGGCAAATGTATAAGTACCTAATAGAAATAGAAGACTAATCAATTTATTAAAAAAGGGGTACACAGAGTCGGAGCAATGAGGAAATGCTCTCGAATTTCTGGTACTCCTTTTTTTGTGTGTTACATTTTGAACTGGAAATATAATTACCATAATTATACTATTTCATAGTTCAAAATTAGAGTTCACAAATACACTGGATTTTATATTTATTAAATAGTTGATACAATCTAAATGAACCACTCTTTTTCTATGTAAAATTATTGAGATCCTATAAAATTTGTTTATTGTAAGCCAGGTTCATTGCCAGGTTCATCACCACTTATATCTGCACTTGGACACCAGACAAGTGTATATTTATCATCATGACCGGTTGTGTTGCAATTTGTGCATCTCCAATAGGTTGTTGTTTTTACTTGGCAATATCCAGGGTGTGTTTTTCCGTGGATGCGTGTAGTGTCTGGTGTTCCATTGTTGACGATATTGGTGTGATGGCCAGATGAACATCCTCCTGCTTTTAAATCAGATGAGCTTGGCTGATATTCAAATGTTACTAATCCAGCCTGTGTACTTGTGCCGTCTGGATTTTTCTCATTAATAATTTTTTGATTTGTAATCACTTCGTTGCATTCATTCTCTTTGGCAGTGTCGGTGTCACTAGCATAAACTGAAAAAGGAATTACACCTAAAGCTGTGACTGTTAATAATAATGTGAGTAATTTTTTCTTCATTATGATACCTTCCTAAATAGTTTATTTTAGATTTCAGTATTAAAATATCATAGGTTTGTAAAAACTATATTCTTTATTCTATTAAAATATTGTTAAATGGATTTTTTGGAATAGATTTTTCAAAAATGTCATTACGATACTTACTGTGTATATGTTTTTATAAACGATACCAAAATAAGACTGGTTTCCTATAACATTGCGACCTCTCTGAAATTGACATCGGATTCTTAAAGTTTTACAATGATAACGTAAAGTTTTGTGCATGTGAGTATCTACATGGAGGGCCGCAAAACTGAATAATCAGGGAAAAAAGCAATCAGAAATGGTTGCTTTTTTTGTTGCCCTGAAATAAAGAGGAAGGGAGGATGATGTTTGTTTCATAAAAAATTACAAGTGCATATCGTAGAGAAATTGAGGAAACCACAGTTTAAAATGAAGACTGCCTGGATTCCTCAATTTATGTTTATGGGATTTTTCATGATTACCATGCTGGCGTGGCTTACACAGCCAGTATATGCTGCGGACATCTTTTCTATGGCAAAAGACGCTATGCAGAAAGTGTATAACGATGTAGTAGGAATTGCTACTGTTGCAGCAGTTGTGTGTTCAGCAGTGTGTTTGTTTTTGATGAATTTTTCAAAAAGCGGAAAAACAGTGGATGAGTCAAGAACGTGGCTGAAACGCATTGTCATTTGTTGGGCAGTGTTAATGGTACTTGGAGCGATTGTAAACTACATGGAAGTTCTCGTTCCACAGCAGAACTTTACTGGTTAAAAAACACAATATACCGGAGCCCTCCCGGGAAAAGGAGGTTGATGAAGTTAGTTGGGCTGGTTATTAGAATTATTGATTGAAGGAATCCGGGAAATTTGTTCACAGTTTTTAGTAGACATGATGGACCTCATTACCGGAATGTTCACAGATTTACTATCCTGCAATTTGAGTTTATTTGAAGACTTATTTACAGTAGTAAAAGATTTGTATAAAAATGCTATTCTTCCTATGGGGATTGCAATCCTATTGCTGATTTTAATCTGGCAGTTATTCAAAACCATGTTTGGAAGAGGCGGTGTTGCAGCGGAAGATCCGGTGGAGTTGGTCTGCAGGAGCTTTTTATGTTTATTTATGTTGCTCTTTGCCAGACCAGTAGCAAATTATATTTTGGAAGTGGCTGGTACTCCTTATCAGTGGGTAGCAGGAACAGAAATTGAAGTAAAAAGTTTTTCTGATTTTGTATCTTCTCTGGATCAGGCATCGGCAAGTCTTGGAATTGATGGATTGAGCATTTCCATACTATTACTGATTATGCAGTTTGTCGTTGCATGGAATTACTTTAAAATGCTGTTTATCATTGCAGAACGGTATGTTCTGTTGGGTGTTTTTTCCTATACTGCACCTTTGGCATTTTCGACAGGTGGCTCTAAGGCAACGAATAATGTATTAGCATCCTGGAGCAAGATGTTTGGTGGACAAGTTGTTTTAATCATTATGAATGCGTGGTGTATGAAAATGTTTTTAAGCGGGTATGGAAATTTGACCGCAAGCCACTATGGTTTTACAAAGTTTTTTATTGCAACCTTATGTTTGATTGGATTTTCAAAAGTGTGCTTTAAAATGGATTCTTATATGGCTTCACTTGGAATTAATCTTGGAAGAATGTCGAATGGAATGGGCGCTTTTGGGTTAATGATGGCAGCCAGCAGATTATTCTCATTCGGACATAGCAGTCATAGTACAACTGAGAGTATGGAAAATGGAGAACATACAGGAAATAGTGAAGCAATGGGAACTTCTTCCGGAATGGGAGATGGTGCAGGTCCAATACCAATGAGTACTGGAAATCCTATGGATATGGAAGAAATGGGAGAAGATTACATATCAGGAAATCCGTTGGAAGAGGGGTATGCGGACAATGCAGATGATGGTAAAACGGCAGACACAGTTTCAGATCAGGAAAATATTCTGGACGAAATGGGAATTACTTCACAGCAAGAAGAAATGAAAAATCCAGAAGCTAGTACAGAAAATTATGGACTTGGAGAAGGCAGTGAATTGGTAAAAGGAGAAGAAATTGAACTTACACAGGAACAAGGAAATCTTTCTGACCTGAAGGAAAATTCGGTATCAGAAGTTCCTGCTATGCAAGCAGAAAATACTGGAAGCAGTTATGCAGAAGGTATGTTGGATACAGATAGTATTCCAGTAGAATCTGAAAATGGACAAGAGGTACTGACAGAAGCAGATGGAGCTTTAGATTATCCAAGGGAAGAGGAAACAGCTATATCCGTTGGTATGGATCTGGATGGTGGAACCATTGGTGAAAGTGAAATGGATTTGGAAGGGGTCACAAGCGGCAGTGCTGGAAGGGAATATTCTGCACAGGAAGTTTCAGGCGGAATGGAGACTTCTGGATCTGGCATTTTAAACGAAATTGGAGAAAGTGGTGTTTCGACTTCTAAAGGAGAGTCCGTAATTCCAAAGTTTTCAGAGGAAACAAGGGAACATCCAACAGGTGATTATCTCTCCAGTCAAAATGAGTTTGGACAAGGGGCAGAAAGAAGAATTTCAGATGTTCCGACAACAGGGGAAATGGAAACTAGCGATGTTTTAGGACGAGAGATGCTGATACAAGGACAGAATTTAAGAGAAAGTGTTCTCCCAAACGAGGCAGAAAGAAGTTTGAAACTAGAAGATGGGATTCCAGAAATTCCAAAATCCAGACGTGAATTGCGACAGGGATATGATGAGCGTAAAGACTGGTAGGGAGGTGTAAAATGGCAGAAGAAAGGCATGATACATCACCTCTTGACAATACAGCCAATGCTGCTATCCAGACAGCAAAAACAGCAAAGCAGGCAAAACAGGTTGCAGATGGCATAAAAAATGCAAAAAATGCAGCAAAAGGTGCTCAGGCAGCTTACTCTATGGCAACAGCGGCAGGAGGCAGTGTGGCTGGAAGTACCATTGGAACAGCAATTGCAGGACCTCTTGGAACGGTTGTTGGATTTTTAGTGACAAATAAGACGTTCCAAAAAGTAGTTGCAGCAATTATGGCGGCAATTTTACTGTTCCTATTCATCATTGTGAATTTCATTGGTATTCTGTTTTCCTATCTTGGATTTATGGATGCTAATTCTTTTGCAAATGAAGCGCAGTCAAAAGAACTTGCAGCAATAAGAAGCAGGATTGAACAGGTGCTGGAAGTAGAAGCATACCAAACAGAGCTGCTATCTATTATTTCTCAGGAACATGATATGAAGCTGCAGGAAATACAGGCAGATTATCAGGCAAATTATAGAGAACATAAATTGACAATCGTAGATGAATATGAGACAAGATTAAAAGATAACCTATCTTATTATGTGGGGATTTTACTGATGCAAAAGTGGGACAGCACCACGCGAAAATCTTTTCTCGGATATTCTGGTGGTCTGGACATGAACTTGGATACAGATTTGAGCAGTCCATATGATGCCTTTTTTGAGGAAGCGGCAAATACCTATAATGTACCGGTAGCACTTTTGATTGCAATGGGGAAAGTAGAGTCAAACTTTGATCCTAATGTAGTATCTGGTGCAGGTGCAATTGGCATTATGCAGTTAATGCCTGGAACTGCTGCTTCACTGGGAGTAACAGATCCGTATGATCCTAGACAGAATATCATGGGGGGAGCCAAATACGTTGCAGAGCTTATGGAAATGTTTCAGGGATATGAAAATGCTTTGGAATTGGTTATTGCTGGATATAATGCAGGTCCGCAGGCAGTCATCAATGCCGGATATCAGATTCCACCGTATACAGAAACCCAGAACCATGTAAAAAAGGTAATGGGATATATTCAAATACTGGAACAGCCCAGTGGAACGGGAAGTTCCTCTGATACCGAAGGGAGTCCAGAGGAATTGGAAAAGTCATACCAACTGTTAAAAAATGCGGTGACAGAATATGTGCCGCAATTCTTTTCATGGTCTGTAAGCAATACGGGAGAGCAGTCATCTGTAAAAACAGTCTATTATGTGATAACAGAAGCTGGAAAGACAGAGATTACAAAAGAAACTTATCTGACTTTAAAGGAAAGTGGACAGAATGTGCAGATGGAAGAGCAAGAAGTAGGTGAAAAAACGGTGGAATATACATTGGCTTTACTATTGAGTTCACAGTTATCTCAAAACGGAAACAAGTATGAGTATAAGTATGTACTGGATCAGGGGACATTTGAGTTGGTTTTACGGGTTCTTCAGATTATGCAGGATGGAGTTGATGCGCTAAAGGAAGCAATATTTTCCCTATTTTCATGGACGGATTTTGTGACAGGAGGTGGGGTTGATGATTCATTGATTGGAAATATTGATGTTACCGGAGATAAAATCCGATATGATACGGTTGAAAACTGTGTGAAAGAAGTCACTTATTTTAATCAGACAGAAGAACCGTGGGCAAGCCTTCCTTATGGAACAAGCAATGTTGGTGCTGCCGGGTGCGGACCAACTTCTCTGGCGATTGTAATTTCCACTTTTACTGGCCAGAATGTAACACCGGAAATCACGAAAACTTTTGCAGAGCAAAATGGAGAATATGTACCCAATGTAGGCACCAGTCATTCTTTTGTGAAAAATGCGGCAACTCACTGGGGATTGACTTGTGAACGGGTAGGAAAAGACCGTATGGATTATGTGGTGGAATCCTTAAAAGAAGGAAAACTGGTTGTTGAAATCTGTGAAGCTTATACGATTACCGGAGGAAGTAGTGGACACTTTATTGTACTTACCGGAGTGACCACAGATGGACATATCACGATTGCTGATTGTGCAAGCAGAGAAAGAACTGGAAAACTTTATAGCGTAGAAACCATAAAAAGTTATGGAAGGGATTTGTCGGAAGGAGCTTTTTGGATTATTGGAAAGTAGGAACAAAATGAGTAAAAGAATTGTTTTTGTGCTTATATGTACAATTTTTTGGATGATGTTTTCTGTTCCGGTCATGGCGGTATCTATAGTGGAACTTCCCGTTATCACCAAATGGGAAAATGGAAACGGTTATGATGAAAAAGGAAATCGTCTGGAAGATACATGGGCGTATGATTCTGTCCATGAAGCAGGAAGATATGTCCTGTTTGGGAAGAATGGAGAAGTGTTAAAAAAATCAGAGGATTGGAAAAAGAAAGAGCAAATAAGTGAAAACTTTACAGTGACAAACCAAAATACGGGAATCTTGGCAATACGTGCGGAAGTATATGAGGAATTTTCAGGAACCGTGAAGGGGAGTGTAAAGGAGAAAAGCGGAATAGAATATTTGTTTGAACTGTGTGAAGCCAATCAGTATAGTACAAACTTAGAACTGGCACCTGGAGATTATCACTTATCTGTAGATGCAGTGGAGAAGGAGCGTCTGTATAGAGTACTATATGACGAAGCGAAATTTAGTATGCAAGAAGCAGAAGTAAAAATTGAAAACCTTCAGGTAACAGGGGAATGTATTGGAATGGCAACAGACACAGAAGATATGCGATCATCTGCAAATGCGCCACAGACAGAAAAAATGGAAACCGATGGAGTTTCAGAAGAGCTGTTAAAGACTATAGGAAAACTTATTATTCCTGTAGTGATTATTTCCCTTGGGGGATATCTGTTTGTGCGGAAGAAAAAGCAACCATATACATAGGAGGCAGAAAATGTCAGAACGAGAAAAAGTAGATACATATACCATACCGCCTAATTTTGCGGAATCAGGAAAATGGTTTTCCGGAAGAGTAAGTGCGGGGAATGTAGTTGAAGCGGCAGTGATGTCGCTTATTTTATTAAAAATTTTGCTGCAAGTACCGGTGGATGGCAGAACCAAAATTTATCTGGGAATTATATTTATTCTTCCAGTTGTCATTTTTGCTGTGATAGGTGTGCAGGGAGAACGATTGACAGCCTATTTGTTTCATATTTTATGTTTTTTAAAAAATAGAAGAGTTCTTACAACACCAAGCGGGAGGTATCAGTTGGAGAGAAAACGGCGGATAGAAAGAAGAGAGCATAAACGCCGTAAGAAAGGAGGAGATAATCATCAGTCAGGAAATAAAGGAACTGGAAGAACGGTTAAAAGAGGCAAAAAAGGAAGAAAAACGTCAGCAAAAAGAAAAGAAAATTTTGGAGTCGGAACAAAAGAAAGCTGAAAGGCGGCAGTTATTGGAAGAGGAAAGGATACGAAAACAGCAGAAGAAAGAAGAACATCAACTGCAAAAGCAGCTTAATCAAGCAGAGTATCCGAGAAAACCAGTAAGAGAAAATACGCAGTCAGAGATACGGAGAAAGAAAAAATCAGAAGAGTTAGAAGAAAAACAGGATTTTCTTCCAGTTACATGGGCATCCTCTTATCTTCCGATTGAGAAAATAAAAGATGGGATTATTTATACAGCAGATCACCGGTATGTGAAAATTGTAGAAGTCCTGCCGATTAACTTTCTGCTCCGTTCTCCAAGCGAACAGAGAAACGTTGTATTTTCTTTTTTGAGTTATTTAAAGATTGCACCAGTCAAGCTGCAGTTTAAAGTTATTTCCAAAAAGGCCGATATTTCGGAATATTTGGAAAAAATACAGCAGGAGATTGAGGCAGAAGAAGACGAACAGTGCAGGGTCCTTCAAGAAGATTATGCACGTCTCATCCGTTCTATAGGTACCAAAGAAGCGATTACAAGACGATTCTTTCTGATTTTTGAGTTTCAGTCTTATGATGGGAACCGTAAACCAAAAGAAAAAGAAGTGTACCATTATATGCGGACAACAGTGCAGACTGCAAAAAAATATCTGGCGATATGTGGCAATGTAGTATTAGAACACGAAAACGAGTCCCGCTTTTGTGTAGAATTGTTTTATCAGTTGCTGAATAGAAGGACAAGTGTAACCGTTCCTTTTTCAGAACGGATAAAATTGGTTACCCAGTGGTATCAGGAGGAGAATGGAAAAGAGAGTCTTCCCCATATTCCGGTAACCGAATTATTTGCCCCAAAGACATTGAATTTTAAGCACAGGAACTGTGTGGTATTTGATGGGGTATATCATACCTATTTGTATATTCCTTCTGGAAAATACCGGATGCGAGTTCCGGCAGGCTGGATTTCTCTGATTATCAATGCGGGCGAAGGAATTGATGTTGATGTGTTTTTCTTTAAGCAGGATAAAGGAAAAAGTGTGGAGCGTATTGGACGAAGGATACGTCTGAATCGCTCAAGATTAAAAGAAACTTATGACACCAATAGCGATTTTGATGATCTGTCAGAGTCTATACGTGCCGGTTTTTACCTAAAAAAAGGGCTAAGTGGAAATGAAGAACTATATTACATGTCTATGCTGATTACCATTACCGGTTATACAGAAAAGGAAGTGGAGTGGCGTGCGAGGGAAATGGCAAAACTGTTAAATTCACAGGATATCGGAACTGCAAAATGTACATTCTCTGAAGAAAAGGCATTTTTATCGTCCCTTCCACTTTTGAATCTGGACAAAAACTTATACCAGAAATCAAAACGAAATGTTCTGACTTCCGGTGTTGCAGCGTGTTATCCTTTTGTAAGTTATGAAATGTCAGATCGGGACGGGATATTAATGGGAGTGAATAAAGCCAACAATTCCCTTGTAATCGTTGATATTTTTAACAGTGAAATTTACAAAAATGCGAATATTGCGATTTTGGGAACCAGTGGTGCCGGAAAAACATTTTGCCTGCAGCTTATGGCTTTGAGAATGCGTAGGAAAAATATTCAGGTATTTATTATTGCACCGGAAAAAGGACATGAACTAGCAAGGGCATGTAAAAATATAGGTGGGGCATATTTGAAGATTGCCCCAGGTTCCCAATATGGAATCAATATCATGGAGATACGGCCAAGTGATCAAAGTGCAAGGGTAATTTTAGACGGACAGGCTTCAGAGCGTTCAGAACTTGCTATGAAGATTCAGAGCCTGCATATTTTCTTTACTATTTTAATTCCGGATATTACCCATGAAGAGCGTCAGCTCTTGGATGAGGCCTTTATCATTACATATCAGAAGAAAGGGATTACTCATGATAATGCAAGCTTGTGGAATCAGGAACAACTAGGGAAGTATAAAGAAATGCCAATTTTGGGAGATCTTTATCAGGTGCTTTTGGAAAAAGAAGAAACCAGACGTATGGCAAATATTTTAAACCGGCTGGTAAATGGTTCTTCTTCGAACTTTAATCATCAGACAAATATAGATTCTGATAACAAATATATGATACTGGATATTTCAGAAATGCAGAGCGACTTGGGACTTGCTACCTTTACGGCCTTGGATTTTGTATGGTCAAAAGCAAAAGAAGACCGTACAAAAGAAAAGGCTATTTTTATTGATGAATGTTGGGCACTTTTATCAACAAACGAATTGACGGCAAATTATATTCTTGAAATTTTTAAGACGATACGTGGGTATGGAGGCGCTGCGGTATGCGCCAGTCAGGATTTGGAAGACTTTTTCTCTTTAAAAGGCGGAAAGTATGGAAAAGGTGTCTTAAACAACACAAAGACAAAGATTATTCTGAATCTGGAGCATAAGGAGGCAGAAGTCGTAAAAAAGGAATTGGATTTGTCTGAAGCAGAGATGCTTGCTATTACCCGATTTGAGAGAGGAAATGCACTGATTTCCACTAATAATAACAACTTGTTAGTAGAATTTAAGGCAAGCCGGTTAGAAAAAGATTTGATTACAACAGACCGGAAAGACTTAAAGGAACTTAAGGAACGGTTGGAGAAGTACGGGGAAACAGCCTATGAGAAAGGGGGAATGTCCAAATGATTGTAGAGGTATCGTAACCATAAAATGCGTATAGATTACGCAATCAGAAATTCAGGTTGATAGAATACGTAATTTATACGCAATCCTAAAATGGAAAGGAGAAAAATTTTGGAACATGTAACAAATCAAAAACAGGTAGAACGTCAGATACTGGAACTTGTTAAAACTTATAATGTCTTATATAAAAGGCAGATTTATGCTTTTTTTGCAGTAGATGGAAAAGAGAAATTTGTAGGAAAAGCACTGCACACGTTATTGAAAGAACATTTGATTTATATAAACGAAGTCACAAAAACGGTATCCCAACATGAAGATGCCTATCAGTTGCGGGAAAAAGGCACATTAAAAGCATTCTGGGTTCTTCTTTCTTTGATGGAACAGAAAAAAATCGAACGACATTTCTTGGCAGAAAAGGAAGAGTATCCAATTCGTATTGTATTTGTGGGGAATGCGGAAATTTACGATATTCTTTATATATCGGAAGCTGAGATCCAACTGGTAAATCAGTTGTTTTCCAGACAGAAACTGGACGGGTGTGGACATGTTGTTATTGTGGAAAATCCGGAGGAAATCCCACAGATAGAAATCCCAAATGTGATAGGTTTTTGTACGGTGCAGGAAGAAGAAGGAGGGGTGGAATATTATAGGAGGGAATAGCGAAAAAGAAGGAATACAAAGACTAAAAGAACAATTGGACGAGGGACAGAAAACGGCAGGATATGTGGAATCCATGCTTGCAGAAGCACGCAATCTATTACAGGCGTATGCCAGGAAGTGCGTCAATATTCATTTTGAGAACTTGAATGATATGGTGCTGGAAGCCGCAAAGAGCTCTGAAATCCTGACAGAAAAGATGCGGAATCTTGTTCTCCAGATGACACTTGATAAGAGAAAATATGAGCAATACCAATCGGATCTGGTATTGATACATGGGATTGAGATTGCGTATGAAGAGAATATTCTAAGTATTTCCCTTCCAGCACTGATACCGCACCGGAAAACAGAGTATACAAATTACATTTATAAACCGTTGTATACAGCTTTTCAACACTGGTGTATCGAACGGGCGGAACAGAATAAAGAGATACCGGAATACAGAGCATGTACCGTCTGCTTTTCTCATATTTATGATTGTAAACGCCCGATATATAGGGTACGAGATCATGACAATATTGAAGAGAAGCATGTGTTAGATGTGATATCTAATTTCTTCCTGACATCGGATAGTGGATGTTATACAAATGTGTATCACGAAACACGGTTGGAAGATGTGGAACGCACAATGATTTATCTGTTGACACCGGAAAAATTTCCGTTGTGGCTTTACGAAAAACAGCAAAATTTGGTATCGAAAAATTGACAGAGAACACATACTGAAATTTCGATAAGATAATATGACGGGTTTTTCCGTAAATTAAAGCAAAAGGAAGTGGAAAAGGCAGGTGGGAAATACCCAGGTATGAGAAGGATAGGGTACAGAGATGGATAAATGGGAGACATTGGAAAGAAAGGAAAAAAAGGGAGATATACTCCTGAAAATGATTGCAATTTCAGGAGAGATGCCGGCGAATTTGCCGGAGAAAATTGTGGGTTCTAAATCCTATACAGCCAGTCTGATTACCGACTTAAAGAAAAAAGGATATCTTCTTTTACGGTATAGAGAAGGACTGCGTGGATATGTTCTGGGAAAGAAAGGGAAAAATTATCTTTTGCAGGATTATCGTCAAGAGGTTGGAAGTTATCTTATAGGGGCAAGCGAGACAAACCATGTGAAATCAGAACTGGAAAAGCGGTTACGCCTGCACCGCATGAGTCAGATATGGGGGTACTTTTTTATGCATGGGAACCTGATTTTTGCAACAGAGAAGCCTAAGATTTTTACACAGGATTGTTACGGGAAAACATCTTTGGGGACCTATTATGGGAGTCAGGAATTAAAGCAGGGGACGGATCAGGTTAAGGGTTCCAGAGCCTGTGGCCTCTACATGAAAAATGAGGAAGTTTTTGTGGTTTACAACAGTATGGGGAATCTGATGAAATGGTCAAAGAAAATGGAAACAGCTATGCGGTGTTGGGTAGAACGCAATTTGCTGAAGACAGGAATTACATGGCAAGGAAAAGCCATTTTGTTCGGAGACTCCATGAAATTATTGAGAAAGATACTCCTTAGCAGTGGTGGTGTGAAACAGGAGCTGTTCCAGACGGATGATGTGTATGAACAATATTATTTTGTGCCGCAAGACAAGGAGGGGGCTTATCTTCAAATAGAGCTGCTTACAGATAAGGAGAGAAGTCATGCCTTTTCCACTTTTTTAGAGACCATACTAGACGAAGTGGAAAGAAACGAGTTCCCGATTTATGCGGGGCTGAAAAAGGGAATTCCTGTTTATTTTGTATATGAACTGGAACTGAGAAAACTTCAAATGGTCAAACAGGATATGGAAAGACGCGGAAGGGGTATGGCAGTATGCTTTGATTATCAACAGGAACTGCTAAAAGATTATTATGGAGAGGGGGTGGAGATAATGGTACTGGATTGTGAAAAGGTAAAGCAGTATCTGTTGGCTATGGAGGTGTAGGCAGGTATGGTTTCTATGGAAGCACTATAGGAGGTGACGGAGACCATGCAGGATCAATTTCGGACTGGAAGTGTGACTGTGGATAGAATGAGCCGCCTACATATTTCAGGAAATATCATACCGGTTACCTGGTATAAAACCATTCGAAAATCAACAGGAAAGCCCAACTTAAATGCAATCATCATTTTGGCGGATATTGTATATTGGTACCGTCCGACAGAAGTGCGTGATGAAATGACAGGAGAACTTGTAGGATTGAAAAAGAAATTCCATGCAGATCTTTTGCAGCGAAGTTATCAGCAGATTGCAGACCAGTTTGGGATTACGAAAAGAGATGCAACAAATGCGGTAGTAGAACTGGAAAAAATGAAAGTGATCAGACGTGTTTTTCGGACACTTCATGTAAATGGGCAGCAAGTGCCAAATGTATTGTTTCTAGATTTGAACGTGGACATATTGGAAGCCCTTACCTATCCGGATCACGAGCAGGGGTGTCACTTAAATGGGGGATACCCCTCCCTGAAAAAGGAGACAGGTATCACGGATACCGGGGGAATGGAGTCTCCATTTTGGGAGAGAGAGGTATCCTATATCGGTGAGACAAATACAGAGAATACAAACAGAAAATTCAGTACAGAGAGTTCCTCTTTGTTTCAAATCGAAAAGGAAGTCAGGGAACAGATTTCTTATGGGGCTTTAAAACATGATAATCCCTATAATATGCAGATAGATGAATTGGTAGGTATCCTGGTAGATGTGAAAACCTGTTCTGCAAAAACGATTCGGGTAAATCGGGAAGACAAGCCAGCTGAGATTGTAAAAGCACAATTTCAAAAAATCGGAATGGAGCATATACAGTTTGTTTTAAACTGTATGGAGAAAAACACAACAAAAGTTACGAATATGCGGGCTATGTTGATCACTGCTCTCTATAATTCTGTAAATACGATTTCCAGTTACTATAGCAGTCTCTATAACTACCACAGATCATACGGTGTATTGGAAAAAGGAGAGGAGGAATAGAACGAAAGAGAAAAAAGAACAGAGAGACAGATGCAAGAAAATCGGTTTTGGTGTTCTGCTTGCCACATTAACTGTCTATTTTGGAGGTTTTTTAGAAAGGTTGTCTCATTCAGTTGTAGTACTAAACCCGTTTGTATGCATTTGGAGAGGCTTTACAACAGCAACAGGACTTCAAAGTTCCGTAGTAGCATTTTTATGTATGCTGCTTTTGGGTATGCTCATTATCTGGAGAGGAAAGGAAAAGGATATTTCAGAAACAGATGAACGGAACTTTGATTATTCGGTAAAGGGAACCTATGGTACAGCCGGATATATGAAGCCGGAGGAACAAAAAGAAATTTTAAACGCAGACCAGAACTTACAAGACGTTCTGGGGATTATTTTTGGAAAGGATTTAGAAAATGGAGAATACGTAAGCCTTCCGATAGATTCCAGACTGAATAGGAATCTAGCAGTTTGTGGCAGCCAGGGAAGTATGAAATCAAGAGCATTTGCAAGAAATATGGCATTGCAGTGCGTGCGTCGTGGAGAGTCCATGTATCTTACCGATCCAAAATCAGAGTTGTATGAAGATTTAGCAGGATATTTGCGGGAAGAGGGCTATATTGTAAAACAGTTAAATCTGATAGACCTTGTAAACAGTGATGCCTGGGACTGTCTTGCGGAAATTGATGATGGAAGCCTGATAGATGTGTTTGTTGACGTCGTGATCCGGAACACAACTGATAAATTTGACCATTTTTATGATAACGTAGAAATGGATTTGCTGAAAGCGCTGTGCCTGTATGTATATGAAGAATATCCAGTGGGGAAAAAAACATTTCCAGAAGCATATAAACTGCTGCTGAATAAATCGGTAGAAATGCTAGATGCTATCTTTGAACGTCTGCCGACAACACACCCGGCAAGAGGACCATATCAGCTTTTTTCAAAGGCAGAAAAGGTAAAAGGAAATGCGGTATTGGGACTTGGAACCCGTTTGCAGATTATGCAGAATAAACTGGTACAGCAGATAACCAGTCATGGGGATTTTGACCTGACACTTCCGGGAAAACAAAAGTGTGCTTATTTTTGCATTACATCAGATCAGGATTCTACATATGATGTTTTGGCAACACTGTTTACCTCATTTCTTAGCATCAAATTGGTGAGACTGGCAGATCGAATGGAAGATCGGAAACTTCCGGTTCCCATGTGCTTTATCTTAGATGAATTTCCGAACATCGGAGTGATTCCGGATTTTAAAAAGAAATTGGCAACCGCACGAAGCAGGGGAATCGGCATGAGTATTATCTTTCAGAATATCCCCCAGATGATGAACCGATATCCGGAAGGACAATGGGAAGAAATACTTGGCGGTTGTGATATGTCTTTATTTTTAGGGTGCAATGATATGACAACTGCTACTTATTACAGTTCCCGTTCTGGAGAGATTACGGTTTCCGTTGCATCTATGCGGAAAAGCTATTATACTATACGCATGACAGATTATGTGCCGGAATACGCAGAGACTTCTTCCGTAGGAAAAAGAATGCTGCTGCTTCCTGATGAAGTATTACGTTTTCCCATTGATCAGATGCTTTTGATTATCCGTGGACAGAAAGTGCTAAAACTTCGGAAAATGGATTATACGGAACATCCAGATGCAAAACATCTGAAGTTGGAAAAAACAAATGAACATATTCCGAAATGGTATCGGGAAATGGAAGCAGAAAAAAATCAGTTTCAGATATTGGAGCAGGAGAGGGAAGCGGTTGAGCGTTTTGAAAGAAAACAGGCAGAAGAAAGCAGGGAAGAACAGGAATCGGAACCTCTGACATTACAAGGGGAACCGCCGAAAAAGTCTGTAAGGAAAAATGAAAAGCAGACAACTGTATACAAAGTAGAAGATTTGTTTCAGAAAAGTACAGATGGAGGTGGAGATTAAGGCTGTATGAATATGGAGAAAAATGCACTGGTAAAATATACTTTTTTAAAATTGCTCTTAAGAGAATTTGGGATCTACATCAGGGAAACAGAAGTAGAAAAGGCTGACTTGGCAAAACAGTGTGTGGAGATTTATGATACACCGGAAGAATTCTATGAAAAGACAAACTGGGATAAAGACAATCCAGAGCAGAGCAGTTTCCAGTATTTGGAGGAGAATCAAATCTGCCGGAGAATCCAGGGAAAAATCTGGTATTTTTCCCGTATCCGGTGGGAAGAAGGTTTAAAAAAGTTGGAAAATTGAAAAGCGATTGCAAAAATAAGAAATTGCGATAACATTGCAACACAATCGGAATTGACAGGCAAAACGGAATGTTTTATGATGATAGTGTAAATAATCAGGCACAGAAAGCAGCCAGAGGGCTGTTTTTTTGTGCCTTTTTTGATGAAGAAAAGGAGGCTGTATATGGCAGAAACGAAAACAACAATCACAGAAGAAGTAAAAAATGAAATTCCAAGAGCAGTAACACAAAATTCAATCCTGACGATTGAAGTCGATGCTTCGATTGAAAGTACACAGGAAAAAGAAGAGGCAAAATGGCATCAGTTGTTAAATGCCCAGCGAACCCGGAAAATCCTGACTGGTCCGTTAAGTGGTATTGAGAAACTGGAAAGCGGCTGGACAGTAGCAGTCACTTATTTTAATGGTTACCGGATTTTAATCCCTATGTCTGAAATGATGATTAACTTAAAAGGAGACGGAAGGGAAAATGCGGATACATTGAACCGCCAGGTAAGGATTGCTAATAATATGCTTGGGGCAGATATTGATTTTATTATCAAAGATTTAGATGAGGCTTCCAGAAGCGTAGTGGCATCCCGAAAAGATGCGATGCTGCGGAAACGACAGATTTTCTATTTTACAGAAAATGAAGAGGAGCAGCCAATGGTTTATCCTGGAAGGATTGTGGAGGCCAGAGTCATTGCTGTAGCACCAAAGGCAGTCCGTCTGGAAGTGTTTGGTGTAGAGTGCTCTGTGCGTGCAAGAGACATGGCATGGGAATGGATGCCAGATGCAACAGAAAAATTTCAGGTGGGAGATTTAGTGCTGGTCTGCGTTAACAAAATAGAAATGCCGGATGCTGAGAGTATGACAGTAGCCGTAGATGCGAAGGGAGCAACGGAAAATACCAATAAGGACAACTTAAAGAAATGCCACCGCCAGGGAAAATATTCCGGTATCGTGGTTGATGTTTATAAGGGAACGTACTTTATCCGTTTAGATCTTGGAGTAAATGCTATTGCCCATGAGTGCAACATGGCTTCCCTTCCAGGAAAACGAGATAAAATTGGCTTTGTTGTAACACGAATCAATGAAACTTCTGAGGTGGCAGAGGGAATCATTACAAGGCTGATTAAAAAATATTCTTAAAAATTAAAAAAATTTGGAAAACCTATTGAACCGTGAAAGCCAAATTTTTTATAATGCATGATATATACTAAAGCAGAAAGGGGAAATTCGATGAAGAAAAAGAAAAATAGAAAGCAACTTCCAGAGGTAATCTGCCCATATTGTGGGAAAAAGGCAGTTTTAAGACCAGCTTCCTATCTATATGGAGAAAAGAGAATTTTCACCCCGGAAACAATGTTTTATGTGTGTAGTGGTTATCCGGACTGCAATGCTTATGTTTCAGCGAACCAGAAAAACCACAGACCGCTTGGAATTATGGCGGATGGGGAACTTCGAAACCTTCGGATACAGACACATCGTGCATTAAGAGAAATTTGGACACAGGGATATATGACAAAAAACAGTACATATCATTGGCTGAGTGGAAAACTGGCACTTCCGGAAAAGGAGACACATGTTGCCATGTTTAGTACTTATCGTTGTAGGGAAACCATACGCTTAGCCAATGAATTGTTAGAAGAGAGAAAAGAGATGGAAAAAAAGAAACAAAAAGGAAAGCCGAAAGGAGAAACAAAATCGCATGATAATGAAAGCCACGGAACACGATATGTATCGGCTTCTGGATTATAAAGAGAAATGTCTGATAAGGGCGGGAAGCTGTTTTGGAATTTCCGGACTTCTGGGATTTTTCCTGCTTTTTAACCATTGCTTTTGGGAGAGTATCTGTGTATTCCTGATTTTAGCAAGTTGGGGATTCTATTTGGTAAAAGAAGCACTGAAAGCAAATGGAAGGATTATGCAGACGAAAGGCTGTTATATAAAATTAGAAGAGGATTGTCTGGTAATTCGTCAGCCATACAAAAATGAGCATTATGAAGTCTGCCGGATTTTTTACAGAGAAATGGAAAAAATCGTAGAGGGAAGCCGCAGGGGGATCCCGGAATTTTATATTGTAATCCGTAAAATGAAAGAGACAGAACAGACGAGTTTTATCCTGCTTGATAAGAAGGAAAGGGAAACACTTGTTTTTCAGGTGCGCTCTTTTGGGTATGACAAAGAAGCGTTCCGGAAATTCTATCTAAAGCTGCGGTGGCTGGTTCCTGGAAAAGTACGGATTATTGGAACAAAAAAACAGACTGTATGGAAACAGAAAGCAAAGAAACATTGGGTCGGGCCGGCATTTGCCGGCTTTCTTTTTTATCTTATACCAAAAGCAGTTCTGTGTCTGCTTTTGTAGTTCCAAAGGTAAGAAAGAGAAATGGAGATGGACATGAAAAAAAGGTGGAGGAAGCAGTGGGAAAGCATGACACAATATATGATCAAAAATTTAGATGGAACAGAAGAAATCCCATTTTTATTTAAAGATAAAATGCTGAAAGCAGGGCTTTTGTCTTTTTTTATTGCTGTAATCGGTACATATATGGGGGTGCAATTTGAGGAAGCGAGTTTTTTGATACTTACCTGGATATTGGCAGTGTTTTCGTTTTATCAGATTTTCAAGTTTCTGAAGATTGGGAAAACAGGAGAATATGAGATTATGGAAGCACAGGTTCTTGCAGTCAAGGGAAAGCATTATCCGGGCAGAATGTATCAGATAGTTGTACAGGATAAAGACGGAAGCCGGATCCGCATTCGGATGCAAAAAGAAAAAAACCTCATGGTTGGAAAAACATACCGGTTCTATTTTGGAAAAGTGGAACGGGTGGAGGGAAAAGCTGCAAAAATAGGGGAACTTATGTATGAGGTTTTTTACGGGACAGAAGAAATCCCACAGGAAGAACGGTGAAAAAAGTGTGGTTCGAACCCACACTCTTCCTTTCGTGCCGACATGCACGAAATAATAATAAAAAGGAGAGATGACTATGGCAGGAAAAGAAATGAAAGGAACTGTAAAATGGTTTAGTGCAAAGAGAGGATATGGCTTTCTTGTGGATGCAGATGGCATTGATTACTTTGTACATTACAGTGAGATCCAGTCGGAAGGATTTAAAACCTTGAGGAACAATATGGAAGTATCCTTTATGGTTGAAGAAGATGAAAAGGGACGAAGCATTGCAAAGTGTGTTGTTCCAATCTCAGAAGAAACATCGGAAGAAGAATAAACGACTGGAAGGGGGCAGATAAAAATGCTTCTGTCCCCGGTTAAAAAAATTCTGGTAAATATGTGTGGAATTGTGAAAAAAACCGTATTTACTACTAAATACATGGATAGAAAGATTGACATATACTATATATTGTGTTAATCTTTAAGTGGCTTTATTTTATATGGAAACAGCATATTGTTTTCCATAAGTCAAATTTAGTTCCGGCTATGTTTCCGGAAGAGAACTTTTAACAACCGTTTTAAACGCATAGATAGACAGACACAAAAAGACAATGGCTCTTTTTTGTGTCTTTTTTTGTGCGTGAAAGGAGGAAAACATGCAAAAAAACGGAAAGGAAGGAGAAAAGAATGTGCCAAAGGAAATATGTACAGAAGCTAAGCGAACAGCGAAAAACCAGAAAACTGTTTGAAACGCTCACTTTTTTAGAAAAGCAGATGGAAGATGAGTCTGCCGTTCGGGATGCTGACACGGTACTTGCAGATATTTTAGAGGGCGCCGATTTTGAAATTACCGGAATTGTAACTGACCTTTTAAAAACTTATCAGGGCAGTAAAGACCGTGAGTCAGTGGAAACCTGTTTCGAAGTATTAACAGGGGTAACGATACAAGAGTATCTAAAAAAGTGTATCATCACGATTCTCAGTCAGAAAAAAGGAGAGGTTTCAAATCGAAAAAAGTGCATGCTCTATCAGGGATTGCATTTTTTACCTGTGGGGAAAAGGGTGGAGCAAAAAGGAGAAATTTATCTTTTCCCTAGGAAGATTTCGAACCATGAGAAAGAAATAGACCAATTGCAAGAAGTCAAGGAACAAACAGGCCTTGATATATTTCTTTGTCTGGAAGATTACCGGCTGTACTTCCTACAGGAAAGGAAAGTTTTTGTATATATGCCAAATGGAAGGAGGCGAACCTATGCAGACAAGTATTCTATGGGAAGGGAGTCTGCCAAGTAAGGAAGAGATGGAGAAAATGAAACAGGAAGGTTATCTGTTTCGTGCTGTAGAAGGTGGATGGAAGATTTGTTTAAAGCTGCATAATACACCTACGGGAACATGGTATGCAGATAACTTCTCAAAATCATTTTTAAAAGAAGTGGAATTGCATCAATATCTGGAAGAGGTTGAAAAACGGGCAACATGGTTTGAGGTTCCAAGTAAAGAATTACGAGTATACGAAGCAGGACAGATACTGGAAAAGCCTGAGAGTAAAGAAGAGCGTATCTGTATGGAAGTATTACGAGATACAAAGAACCATTCCCGTCTTTTATTGAAAACCAATCAGACAGAAGCATACCAACTGGGGAGTTCTGCAATCCCGACTTTAGAAAGCAGGGCCAGAATCAGCGGTGCGGCATTGTCCAGTGTAGAGCCTGCGGTACTTGCGGAAATCCTGAATCAGTGTTTGAAAGTCGCAAAAGGGAAAGCATTGCTCCGTGTTTCAGAAGGAAAGGTTCGGGCAGTGCATTCAGCAGAAAAAAACGGGTATCAGGTATATCCCTTACCGGAGGTTTTTATGCTTGCCAGTGTTTACATACGTGGAGAGTATAAAAAGAGTACCTTTTTAGAAGGGTATGCGGACCAGACTATGGTATCGGCAATCTGGCAGATTGAAGATCATCGGCTGGAAGAAGTGTATGGGGAAATCATGGAAAAGTATGGAAAGCAGGTAAAAGAGAAACTTACAGCTACCATACGCATCACATCTTCCGATGTGGCAGCATCAGGTGCCAATATTTTTTACAGCCTGATGGAGGGACAACGAAAGATTGCATTAGGAACGGATATGCGGATGCGGCACAATAATTCTGTGGAATTTCAACAGTTTACGGAAAATCTGCTTTCAACTTTTGAATGCTATAAAAATGCATTGAAAGGGACGGTGGAAAAACTGTGTGCTATTTCCATTGAGTATCCAGTCAATACCATGATTGGAATTATGACAAAACAAGGGTTTGGGAAAAAGAATGTTGCAGAGATCGTAGACCGCTTTAAAGCAACCTTTGGTGATGCACCCTGCACCGCATACGAAGTGTATTGTGGGATTGGGGAAATTCTTTTCCTGGCACAGAGCAAGGGAATATCCGGCAGAACTATGGTGGAGCTGGAAGAAAAAGTTGCCAAATGCACGAGTATGAAGTGGAGAGAATATGACATTCCCGGGGATCTTGTTTATTAGGGGAAGATCAGAAAAATTAAATTTGGGTTACCGTATATATAGGAGAGAAAAGAATATGGATTATAAAAAAGGAAAGAAAGAACTGGGAATTTATTACGCAAATATGCTGGTTTCCATTGCAGAAGAGATCTCTGCAAAGAACACAGGAAAAGGAAAGACGGGAATACAAGGAATCTTTTCCGCTTTACAAAAGCGTGGGACAGTCCGCAGAAATATGACATATCTGGTCACACACTGGGTTTACAGATTGTCACTGTTTACACCATGGGAAGAGGAAGAACTTTGGGCAGTAGATATGGCAAGAGAAGCGTTCTCCTGTCCTGTGATACTTCCAACATGCAGCAGAAAGAATATTTTCAGAATCCGGAAGATAGAAGGAGAACCAGAAAAACGGCTGGAAGCAATTTTAAGACAGCTAACAGATTCCGACAAAGATCAGTTTATGAAAGCATTTTGGCTGGAACTTGTAACTATGAAGAAAGAGAAACAGCAGGTACTTACAGAATTTTTATTGGAATGGCTGTGGGTAGCATGTGGGAAAGAACAGGCAATGGAAAGAATACGGTATTGGGCATCTTCATACTGTCTTCCATTTGCATAAAAATGAAAAGAAAAGGAGAAAAAGAATATGAGAAATGTACCAGAATGGACGAAAGGAAATGCATTTGCAAAACGTTTTTTTAAGTGGCTTAGGAAAAAGAACAAGCCAGCCCTTTTGACATGGGAGAATGTGTTTACCAAGACTTTCAACAGAGAATTTACCTTTGTGTATATGGGAACAAACCTTGAAAACAGAGCCAGTCATTTATATCAGGGGATGGAATTTGTCGGGATTTTCAACCAAAAGACGTTTGAATTTACAGATGTATCCTACGCCTTGCGTGCTTTGTTAAATATTCCGGAAGGAAAAAATTTCCGGTTCCAGCGTGGATGTATGCGCTGCCTGGAACAGAAGGTTCAGGAATATGCCCAAAAGAAACTGGAGAAAGGAAAAAAGGATATTGTGATCACCGCAGTTGAAAGAGCAGCAGTCGCATGGAAATATCGGGAATTGATTGAAAAGACAGCAGGAGATGTGATTTTTGAAAAAAATTCTGCAACAGACCGATTACTCCCACAACAGGACTTTGCTTTCGATGGAGAAACGTATGTATTTGATAATTGGCTGTACTTTTGCTATTTAAGAAACCGAAAGGCTGTCATCCGCAGGTTTGGAAGATACTGGGCAAAAGAACTGCAGAACAGGGAAGTCATGCGTCAGATTTTTGAAACAGAAGTAAACAACAAAGCAAAGTTTTTGATGAAGAAACAACCGGAGAGGATTGAAAAAATCAGAGCCCTGAGAAAATCGTTGGAGCAGGTGCATCATACCGTAATTGTAGTTGTAAGAGGAAAACAAGGTGTTTTTGAATATTTCCACATCGATGCAGAGGTATTAAAAAACACAACCGGAAAGTACCCACTCAGTCAGGTATCTGGACAAGAAAAGAAACGTCTGAAAGAAAAGTACGGGGCAAATAAGGTATGGGACGTAGAAGAAATCTATCAGGTAGGAGCAAGGGATATCTGGTATTACAATGTCATGGCAGAACAGAAACAGGCTGCTTAATTGAAAGAACAGGAGGACATAGGATGGAAAGCAGAGAAACAATGAATTTACAGCAAAAACTAATTGCAATTTCAAACGAAATGCCAAAGCTGTTAAAGAAGCATTATTCAGACGAAGTGGATTATGATTTTGTAAAGATTGATGATATCTTTGAACTTCTAAATCCGGCGTTTACGAAGCACCACATCTGTTTGCAGGAATTAGAAGAGACAGATGCCGCTTACAGTAAAGTAGATGGCAGCTGGATTTATACAGCAAAACTTACATTTTTTATTGTCAATGCGGACTGTTTGGAGGAAAAAGAGCGAGTAAGTATTCAGCTGGTGGGAGACCATCTGGACTCTCCAGCAAAGGCGAAAGGAGCAGCATGGACGTATGGGTTTAAATACTTCTTCCTGTATAAATTCCGTATGAAACAGGAAACGGAAGATCCGGATATGAAGGGGACACCAAATGGACCTGATAAATCAAAGGAAAGGGTGGAATATAAAAAATCCGAAGTGCCGGTAAAGCCACAGAAACCGGAAAAAAAGGCTTCTGATGTAATTGCAGACAGTCCTTTAGCGCAACCGCCGCAGGAAGATAAGAAAAGAAACAAAGATACTATAATACAGGCAGATTTTTTCCCGGATCCTGCAGCTTTTTTAGAAGAAAGTGAAGAGACAGAAACAGCGGAAGATATGAAAGTGCAAGAAACAAAGAGGTTGGAAAAACAATCTTCAGAAGCAGCAGAAGTAGTTCATCATCAGGAAACAGCAGAACAGGAAGTACTGTTAGAGGAAACTCAGCCAGATTCATTGACAAACGAGGGAAAAGGCATTTTAGATTCTTCTTCCATAGAAGATTTAAAAGACGAAAAACCGGAGAGGGAACCAAACGAAAACAATCTGGAAGAAAAATCAAAAGAGGGGAAGAAAGGGCCGAAGGAGTCGGGCTTGCAATCTCATAAGAAAAAGGAAGAGGACGGTTTTGGACAGATGAACCTTTTGGATTTTTCAGCACAACAGACAAAGGAAGCAGAAGTTCAAGAGACAGAAAGCAGTGAAACAAAAGCAGCAGATACAGCTCAGGAGATTACGGAAGAAAAGGAAATGAAAGAGAAATCTTCCGTTTCTGCTCCATCAGAAGATTTTGAAGAGGCGAAAGAAGAAGTTCCCTTTGAAGAAATAGATGAAGAAGACTTTTTCTTGCAGTTACAAAGAGATATGGAAAGTGAAGCGGAGAAGAAACCTCTGACAGTAGAAGAGGCAAAAAAGGTAATCTGTCCGTATGCGTTGTTTGAAGGAAAGTCATTTGGTGAAATGCTTGGGACAGAAGCGGGATATCGGCAGTTACAATGGTTTGCAAACGAATACAGAGGTTCTGATTTTAAAATGAAAGAAGCAGCTCAGCTTTTACTGGAAGACTGTGAACAGAAAGCTGCTTAAAAGATTAACTATTAGGAAGAGGTGTGCTGGCCATGCCTTTTCCGACTTTTGTAAGGGGATATTTCCAGAAAGGTAAAAAGGATATGAAAAAAAGAAAGCGTACAGATTCTTATCCAGTTGCCCCATTCACTATTTTTGATGTCGCAAACATGCTGGATATGGAATTTTTGGAAAACTGCAAAAATGGATATCAGGTAAAGGATGTCCAGAATGCAGCCAATGTTGTCTGTCCATTTTGTGGAGATGCAAGGGGGAAGGCAAGCATCTGTGTCTGTGCAGAAGGGAAAATCATTAATGTTTTCCATTGCTTTGATTGTGGAACTGGTCATAATATGCTGACACTTTATGCAGAACTTTGTCATCTGACGGGAAAGGACCGGTATAAAAAGGCATATCGGGAAATTTATAGAAGAAAGCAGGAAGAACCCGGCAGAAAGAAAAAGACAAGGGAAGCAATGCAGGAAGAAAGCCAGGGGATAAAAAAACAGGCAAGGAAGCAGAAGGAACGCATGGCAGAACCTGTGGATGCAGAACAACGGCATCATGTTTATAAAAAAATGCTCTCTTATCTGAAACTGAAGGAATATCACCGCAAAGATTTGGAAAGAAGAGGGGTGGATGCAGAGATTATCCGGTGCATGGAAGAAAAAGGATATAAAAGTACCAGTAAGGAGGAATCTCAACAGATTGCCAGGAGACTGATAAAGCAGGGATTACGCTTGGAAGGTGTTCCCGGATTTTATATCAATCGGGAAGGAGACTGGGATCTGAATTTCTATGAAGGAAACAGCGGGTATCTTTGTCCTGTTTATACAGTAGACGGATATCTGGCAGGATTCCAGATACGATTGGACAACCCAAAGGGAAAAAATAAATATGTATGGCTTTCCAGTGCAAATCAAAAGAAAGGGTGTGGGATCAGCAGTATTGTAGGGATATCGGGAAAAGCAGAAGGAAATGAGATTTATGTGACCGAAGGAATTTTAAAAGCAGAGATTGCCCATCAGGTATCAGGAAAAACGTTCCTTGGGAATCCGGGAATTGGGAATTGGAGAGATTTGTATGAGGTTTTACAAGCATTAAAAAAGCGTGGTCTCTCCCATGTGGAAGAAGTCTATGACATGGATAAGCAGTTACGGCTTATATGTGACAAAAAGTATAGTGAAATCTGTGAGGAATGTGAAGAGAGAAAGAAAGAGGGCGATCCTTACTTTGAATGCCCGAAAAAAAGAGTAAAACGGGATACCATACGAAAAGGCTGTAATCATACATACCGTATCTGTGAGGAGCTTTCCTTATCCTGTAATCGGAATCAGTGGGATTTAGATCAGGACGGACTGTGGGCAGAACATGAAAAAGGGATTGATGACTGGCTGACAAAGGAAATCAGGGAAAACACAAGATAATTCATTTTTAAAATGTGCAAAAGAGGAATTGCGAAAGCAGTTCCTTTTTTGCATGGTTTAAAGTGCCATGGGAAAGGAGAACAATGTATGATTCGGGACAGACCTTAAGAAGAAATGGGAAACAGGGCAGTTTCCGGTGTGCAGCATATTCCCGAAAATGGAACTGCCCGTCTAAAAAACAATAAAGTGAAAGGAGAGAGCGTTTATTGAAAACAACATGGAAAAAACGATGTACAGCAGGATTTTTAGCTGTTTTATTAGGGTGTTCCTCTCTGCTTACAGGTGGGAGCAGTGCTTTTGCAGCACCATTAGAACAGACAGATGTAAAAGAAGAAGCACAGGCAGAAGACATTACGATTGAGCAGGGAGAAACTTTTGATCCGGCATCCGATTTCACCGGTATTACTGTAAAAGACGGAGAAAAGGTTTCTCTTGTTTTGTCAGCAGATAAAGAAGGAAAGCTGTTTGATGCAGACAGACCTGGAAGGTATGACTGTATTTACCAGGTCCAAAAACCTTCTGGAGATACTTATGAGATTACGCGGAAAATCATTGTGAAAGAAGCGGGAAAGGAAGGAGAGAGTCCGCAAAAAGAGAAGAAACAGAAGAAAGAGATAAAAAGTGGGGAGGAAGATGCAGAGCCTGATGGTGCCAACATTGATACCAGTGCATTAAAGGAAGAAGAGGGTGTCTTGTTTTCCGTTGTCCCCTCTTCTATGGAACAGGCAAGGGAAAAAGCTTCTTTGGTGCAAGGGGAGAGGATTGTATACCCAAGTGATTTAGGTTCTTACAGTACCTGCTATTTTTACGTCAACGAACGGATTGCATACTGTCTGGAATCAAATCTGCAGTCACCGCCTTCGTCTGATTACGTGGCAGAAATTTATGAGAGCAACTTAAACTTGCAGAAAGTTTTGTATTATGGATATGGAGGGCCGGGGGATTTAACCGGAGAATATCTAAAGAATTATAGCAATGATATCAAATATGTCCTGACACATTTAGCAGCAAGTTACTGTTATGGCGGAGAGGAAGTGGCATTTGTGGGCTGCACGCAGGACGGACTGAAACGCTATGGTGTCATGGAATACATCAATTATCTTTGCGGGCAGGAAGCACCGCCAAGTGCTGCCATCAGCCTTTCTTCCACAAACGAAACCGCTTTTTTGGAAGGAGATGTGCAGAAAACAAAAAATATCACATTAAATGGAGACCATAGAAATTATATTACCCTTTCTTTACCGGAAGGTGTGACTTACCATGATACTGCCGGAAAGGAGCAGAAAGGCGGTTCCATTAAGATTTATGGTGGTACGACTTTTTACTTTACTGCAGAAAAAACCGTACATGGTACCTGGAATAGCGGAGATTTAGGCGGACAGGTAGGAGCTCAGTGGAAAACTCTGGTGGTTTCTACCGGTTCCGGCAATCAGGATGTTGGTTATGGGGATTTTTATGAGGAACCAAGTGCTAAGGTTTCATTTTCGATTCAATGGATGGATATTTCCTGGATTGAGGTCATCAAAGAAGATGCAAAAAGCAGTGTAAAACTTGCAGGGGCTGTTTTTGGGATTTATCGGGATCAGGCATGTACAGATTTGATTCTGGAGATGCCGCCAACAGATGAAAAAGGGGCAACTAAAGCGGAGCTGACAAAGACGCAGGATACAGTGTACATCAAGGAAATCACTGCACCGAAAGGGTATAAACTGAATACAACTGCTTACAATCTCAATCTGGAAGTAGCAAAAACACAAACACTGACTGTAAAAAATGAGGAACAAAAAGGGAAGATTATCATCCGAAAGCAGGGGGAAAAGCTGACAGGAGTATCTGGAGAGGCTGGAAATCTGCAATTTACCTATACCAATGCTGCATTTGCAGGGGCAAAGTATAAAATTTATGCAGCAGAAGACATCTACAGCCAGGATAAACAGACAAAAATCTATCAGGCAGGAGATTTGGCAGGAGAACTGGAGACAAAAGAAGACGGAAGTTGTTCTTCGGATATGCTTCATCTCGGAACCTATAAGGTGGTAGAACAGCAGGCTCCGGATTCCCTGACAATAGGGAAGACAGAGGAAGAACGTACCCATATGGTAACCCTTTCTTATGCAGGGCAGACAGTAGAAGTGGTTGAGGAAGAAACACAATATGAAAATGCCAGACCAAAGGTATCTGTGGAAGTGCTGAAGAAATCAAGTAATGATGATGCGGCATTGAAGGGGGCAATTTTTGGACTGTATGCAGATGAAGATATTACCGGTGCAGACGGTTCCGTGCTGGTTACAAAGGGAACTTTGATACAGAAAGCGGAGTCTAATGAAAACGGGAAGGCTGCATTTACTGCGGATATCCCAATTGGCTTCCATTATGTAGTAAAGGAAATACAGGCACCACCTCTTTATGTTCAGAGCAGTGATAGTTATGAGTTCTTTTATGAATATAAAAATGATACGACCTACACGTATACCTTTGCACATACCTTTAAAAATAAAGAGGTACGGGGAGCAGTCCATATCAAGAAAATAGACAAAGATACACAGGACTCTGTAAGCCAGGGAGATGGAGATTTAAACGGGGCTGTCTATGGATTGTATGCGGCAGAAGATATTCAACACCCAAATGGAAAGACAGGACTGCTTTATAAAAAGGATCAGTTGGTCGTGCAGGGAACGATCGAAAAAGGTGTTCTGAATTTCAAAGATTTGTATCTTGGAAAATACTATGTACAGGAAATTTCTGCACCTCCTTCCAATGCATATTTGCTGGATCAAACCAAATACCCGGTAGATCTTGCATATGAAGGGCAAGATGTGGAAATTGTGCAGAAAAATGTGACTGTTTTGGAAACCATAAAAAAACAGGCATTCCAGTTAATTAAAATCAGTGATGATGGCAGCCAGACGGAAACAGAATTGCTGGAGGGTGCCGGATTTAAAGTGTACCTGATCAGTGAACTTTCTAAAGTAAAGGATGGTACCTTAAAACCATCGAATGGAACCGAATATGCACCGCAGGATTTTATCGGATATGATTTCAGTAAAGAGGAAACTGCATCTTATTATGAAAATGGAGAAAAGATACAGACAGAAGAAATGTTTACCGACAAAAAAGGGTATCTGTGTTCCCCGGAACTTCCATATGGAAAATATGTGAGTATTGAAAGTACCATTCCGGAAAATGTAGAAGGAATTCAGCCGTTTTTGGTGACTATCGATGAAGACAGCAGGGAACCGCAGACATGGCGTGTCTTTAATGACCGTCCGATGCAGTTTTATTTTAAGATCATCAAAAAGGATGCACAGACGGAACTTCCAATTTTAAAGAACAGTGCCCACTATAAAATTTATGATGTGGAGAAGAAGAAATACGTCACTATGAAAGTACGGTATCCGAAGCCAGAAACAATTGACGTTTTTGAAACAAATGAGGAAGGCTATCTGTTGACGCCGGAGCCGCTTAAAATGGGAACTTACCGGATTGAAGAAGTAAAAAGCCCGGAACTGTTTGTACAGACCGGATTTGAACAGGTACTTAAAAAGGGAGAGGAAATCCTTCCGTTAAATGAGGTGACAAAGGAAGGAACTTATGAGAAAGCACCAAGGGAATCCATTACGATCAAAGTGGACAGCAATACTGCACATGAGGTGGAAGAGGAAACCGGAAAATATATTGTAGTGGTAGAAGTAAAGAACGATGAGGCGGTAGGAAGCCTGACGATCCAGAAAACAGGAGAAGTGCTTGTTGGTGCTGAAAAAGTAACAGAGCAGATACTGACAAAATTAAAGAATGGTCTGGCAAAGGCAGTAAACCAAGTGTCTAATCTGTTTACCGGAGAAGATGTTATGGAAACAGAAAAAGGATATGAGTTTGCGTATGAAGAACAGGGACTTGCAGGAGCAGAATTCTCTATTTATGCAAGGGAAACCATTTACTCACCAGATGGACAGGTAGACAGTGAGGGTAATCGGATCATACGTTTTGAAAAAGGCGCATTGGTTGGAACGATTGTAACAGATGGAAAAGGAAAAGGGACTTTAAATAATCTTCCGATTGGAAAATTTTATATTAAAGAAACAAAAACGGGAGATTCCTTTGTGCTAGATCCAAAAGAACAGGATTTTGAGATTACCTATCAGGGACAAGAAGTGGCTGTTGATTATGTTACAAAGGAAATCAAGAACCAGCGGCAGAAGGTGGAAATTGAAGTGCTGAAAAAATCGGAAGCCACAAAAGAGCCACTGGAAGGGGTTTCATTTGGATTGTATGCAGGAGAAGATATTGTAAATGCAGCAGGAAAAGTTGTGGTGAAAAAGGATGAACTGGTAGCAGTTGAAAAAACAGATCAAGAAGGAAAATTGAAGTACTCGGATACCATTCCACACGGGAAATATTATCTGAAGGAACTGGAAGGTCTGCCAGGATATCTACCATATGAAGAGAAGATTGAAATTGATGCTTCTTATACGGATCCGGAATTGGAAGTGATTTCTATACAAAAAGAAGTGGAGAACCAGCCGACGAAAGTTGAAGTTACAAAAACAGACATTACTGGAGAAAAGGAAGTGGAAGGTGCCAGACTACAGATTCAAGATGAAGAAGGCAACGTAGTAGAAGAGTGGACTTCTACAAACGAATCGCATATCATTTATGCATTAAAACCGGGTAAGTACATACTTCACGAAGAGCAGGCTCCAACAGAAAACGGATATGTGAAAGCAGAAGATGTGGAATTTACCGTAGAGGAAACCGGAGAAATCCAGAAAGTTTCCATGAAAGACGATCATACAAAGATTGAAATCACAAAAACGGATATCACCGGAGAACAGGAAATTGAAGGAGCCAAGTTACAGGTACTGGACGAAGAGGGAAATATCATAGAAGAATGGACCTCTACCAAAGAACCTTACCGGATCGAGTATCTACAGCCGGGAAAAACATATATCCTTCATGAAGAAGCTGCACCGGAAGGATTTTTGATTGCAGAAGATGTAGAATTTACTGTAGAGGAAATCGGAGAAGTACAGAAAGTTTCCATGAAAGATGAAGTACCAATGGGGCAGTTAATTATTAAGAAAACAGATGCAGAAAATCAGACACCACTTGCCAATGTGAAATTTGAATTGAAAAACAAAGAGACTGAGGAAGTGGTTGGAAAACTTACTACAGATAAAGATGGAGTTGCAACCAGTGAACTGCTGCCGATTGCCACATACGAAGACGGAAAGGTAGTAGGACCGATTACTTATGTATTATCGGAAACGAAACCGTTGGAAGGATATGAAGAGCATACGGAAACCTATGAAATCACATTTAGTTATGTGGACGCAAAAACAAAGGTTATTGAAGTGGTAAAAGAAATCCAGAATAAGAAACTTCCGCAGACACCAGAAAAACCAGAGGATGTAAAAACCGGGGATAATACCATGCTCCTGCTGCCAATCGGTATTGCAGTAGGAGCAGCCTTTGGTATTGGTATTGTCCTTTGGCGGATCAGACGCACAAAGAGATAAAAAGCATTTGGAGATGATGGAACACTAGACCTGCGGGGTGGTGTAAAGAACATTTCTGGATGCTTTACCAGAAGATTTCGGGGCGGTACCGGACCCCGCAAGTGAAAGGAAAGGTGATGCTGAAGCGAAAGAAAAGAATTTAAAAGTTTTTATAAAAGTGTAAGCGGCAACGAAGCAGAAAAATGCAGGTATCCGACCAGATTGGATACTTATGGTTGTGGCTGTATGCATAATTGTTCCTACTGCTATGCACGCAGCCTTTTGGATTTCCGCGGACTTTGGAATGCAGAAAATCCAAGAGTGGCAGATATCCAGAAAATCCGGAGAAAATTGGAAAAGGTGCCACCGGGAACCATTTTAAGACTTGGAGGCATGACAGATTGCTTTCAGCCGATGGAAAGTCAGGAACAGATTACCTATCAAACCATAGAACAGTTAAATGAATATGGTATTGGGTATCTGATTGTGACAAAATCCCATCTGGCAGGAGAGGAACGATACCGGAAACTTTATGATCCGAAGCTGGCACATATCCAGATCACCATTACCTGTTTTGATGATAAAAAGGCTCTTGCCTATGAAAAGGCAAGTAGTCCGTCAAAGCGGTTAAGGGCATTGTTAAAATTACAGGAAGAGGGCTTTGATATCACATTACGATTAAGCCCTCTGATTGAGGAGTATTTGGATTTTGATTACTTAAATAGGCTGCCGGTAGACAAAGTTTTGGTAGAATTTCTTCGGGTGAATGGATGGATTAAAAAGTGGTTTCCGGACTTGGATTACCAGAAATATGTTCTGCGTCAGAGTGGGTACTGGCATTTACCATTGGAAGAAAAAATCAGGATATTGGAAAAAATTCATCTTCCGTTGACGGTCTGTGAAGATGTCACAGAACATTATGAATATTGGAAACAGCATATCAATCCAAACCCACTGGATTGCTGTAATTTAAGAAAATAAGAGGCATAAGTGCAGGCGGTAGCATATCAGTTTTGGTATGCTGCCGCTTTTTTACGTTGGAGGTAAGCAGATGAAAAAAGAATACTTTTTACTTGGGATATTAAGCGTGATCTTGCTGGCAGCAGGAGTCTGGATTTATCAGATTATTAGTGAATATCAAACAGCAGAACGGGAATATGAACAGTTACAAGAATATGTAAAAGTAGAGAAGAATACAAGGGATCCGGAAAATACGAAACCAAATGTTGCAGAAGATGATAAGGAAGGAGAAAAGCAGGAAGAAACTGTAACGGTGGATTTTGCTTCTCTGCAGGCAATTAACCCAGATATTGTAGCGTGGCTTCGGATTCCGGGGGTGTTGGAATATCCAGTAGTGAGAGGGGAAGATAATTCCTACTATTTAAACCATACTGTACAAAAAACTTATAACATTGCAGGAAGTATTTTTCTTGATTATCGGAACGAACGAGATTTCTCGGATAGTAAGAATATTATCTATGGCCATAATATGAAAGATGGCAGTATGTTTCATGTGTTGAGAAATTATCAGGATATTGATTTTTTTCAGGAACATACGGATATGGAGGTTTATTTACCAGATGGAAGGAGTTTGAACTACCAGATTACAGCTTGTGAACAGGTACCGGCAGATAGTGAGATTTATCAGATAGAAAGAGGATATGCTGAGGATAGTAAGGAAAATGAAATCATATTGTCTACTTGTAGTGCAAGAACAAGTATCAGAATCATTGTAAAAGCCAGTCTAAAGAAAGACTAATCCTGAATAGGACCACAAGATATTTTGAGAAATAAGATTCGAAAAAGGAGGATTTTAGATGTATCTAATCGAAATTGATACAAGAAAATTTGATTTTGAGGGAGTGTCGCATGAGGAATATTTGGAATTTTTTGGATATCAAGGTATACACAAAGTAAAGGAGAATTTATATGCTGTAACAAAATTGGGGCTAGTACTTCCAGCGGTGAAGCTTATTTCAGACAGAAATGATGAGAAAAAGTAAAAAATGTGAGTTCTCGCTATGAAAAATTGTACTAATATTTTACAAAAAAAGTAAAAAAATAGAATCTTTCTTTTATTTTTTGAAAATTATATTTTGTGTAAAATTCATATAAAATACAAAAAAATAGTTTTCGAAAGATGAGAAAATTGTTTAAAATGTAATAAAAATATTGTGAAAGGAACTGTTTTGTGTTAAAATAAGACAAACAAATAGAAGTGAAAAACATGGGGGTTCGTAATTCCCGAGACAAGGAGGGGAAGGTTTTGGAATGAAATATAAAAAAGTCATTGCAACATTGCTTGCTGTTGGCTGTATTGGTCTGGTAGGTGGTCTTGGATATTTCCTAGGACAAGCAAATCAAGAAAAAAACGCCGTAAAACAGACGGTTGCCCCAGTCAAAGAAACAGAAACCAAGCAACAGGAATCAAGAAAAATTGCGGTAGTTAATCTGGATGAAGGGACAACAGAAGCAGAAGAAAAAATAAATTATGCTGATAAGATTGTTCAATTCCCTAGTTCTTCGTTTGAATATTCATCATTAGAGGAAGCAAGAACAGGATTAGCAAACGGAAAATATGGTGCATACATAATCATACCAGCCGGATTTTCACAAAATGTTGTTAGTCTTAATACAACACCACAAGCAGCTCAACTTGAATATGCTTTAAATAAAAATCTTTCAGGAGAGTCTCAGTATCATTTATTATATGATGTGATGAGTTTTGGAAATTCTTTGAATGACAGTTTGAGTTATATGTATTTGAACAATATTCTTTCCGAGTTTCATAAGGCTCAGGATGGTGCGGCTACGGTTATGAATAATGATTTAAAAGATAAAGATGCTATTGAGAGCATACAGTCGCATGATTTGGTACAATTAGTTGAAATTCCAGAGTTAAAAAGAGAAGAAAATACAACAGAGCCATTAAATGTAGAAGAATATGTAGAAAAAAATACTGCTTTAGCAACAGATCTTGACTCACAGTACAAAAAGTGTGTAGAAGAGGCACAATTACAACTGCAAGATATGCAGACGGAAGGAGGAAGCCTTTCAGAACAGCTTACGTCCTTAGCTGAATATACGGAACAGTTAGATGTGTTTAAAGATGAAGATGGAAATTCCGTAGTTGATTCTGCAAATAACAAACTGGACGAAGTTTTGAACAAAAAACCAGGAAATACAGTTGATACTATGCTTGAAGATTTGAAACGGCAACCGGATATTATAGCAGGTGAATTAGGGAAGTCGATAGAGATTTATAATCAGGGATTACCAAAGCAGTTGACTGACCGATTAAATGAATTTGCAAATAAAATAGAAGCAGCAAATCCGGGATTGGTTTTAGAGAAAACAAGTGAAGGGGCGTTAGAATTACATTATGCTACTTCGGATTCACCAAGATTATCTATAACCCTTGCAGATGCTCCAAACTCTGAAGAAAATCAACAGGCAAATATGACAAAGCAGTTATGGAGTACCATTACCAGTAAACTTGCAACGGCAGCAAATGAACAGGAAACTATTGAAATTATGGAGGAAGATCCTGATTTAGGTATAGAAATTCCGAAAGTATATACAACTGCAAAATCGGTGCAGACAGTGCTTGCAGAATGTGAGCAAGATCCTAACATGATAGCTATGTGTAATAGTCTTGGGTATTCTTCTGTAAATGCTTTTGTGAGTGATGCAGGAAATGGAAGTTTGTCACTTGACAAAACTCATGAAATTGTGTTTGAGGGTGATTTGAATGCCTTTCAGCAATACATTAATTCTGTGATTGCAAATGTACCACGAGAGGTAACTGCATTGCAGGAATATAAAGATTATCGATATGATGAAGCAGGAAATATGATTATCGATCCAGAAACAAATCAACCAACTACAATTCAGGATAGATTGAAGCATTATGGAACGCAGGTGGAAGCGCTTGAAACAGAACTTGGGAATGAACATACAACAAATGGACAGGAAATAAAAAATGTGTTCAAGGATTTTTATGTAGATCCAATGCAGAAAAATCAAGAGAACTTCAATGGAATCCTGCAACAAAAATATGAGGCTGAATCAGTTTATATTAATGAGTTTAATGAAAAGCTGAAGGCATTTGCACCATCTGTACAAGATGAATATATTGCAGAAAATGTAAATGGAATAAAAGAGAATAACGGATTGCTCCAGAAGAGTTTGATAGAAAATAATATGTCTTATGTTGATTATGCAAATAAAGTATATACTACGACAGAAGAAAATATCAATACTCTTCAGAAGGGTATTCAGGATGCAAAAGATGCCTCAAACCAGGCAGTTGAAGACGGATTAAATGCAGCGAAGAACACAAAGGCAACCACAAGTAAAGAAAATCAAAATATTTTAGCCGACTTTTCATCAAAGCTTCCATATACGAGACTAGGAAGTATGGAATATACACAGGCTTATCAATTTATCGCTAAGCCAATTAATTTAGATGATGTTTCAAAAGAAAAGGAAAAAGTAGTGGAAGGGAAAGAAGTAAAAGAAACTTCTGCAAAGGCTGTCTCTGCAAAAACAACAAAGGAAAGCAATATAACCTCTTATTTGATTTATATTGTTTTTGCAGTACTTTTATCGGCACTAATTATATTCTTGATTTTGAGATATTTTAGAAATAAAAAACCAGAGCAATAAGCTGTTAAGCAGCATTGCATATAAAAAAGGAGAAGCATTCAAAGGAGGTACATTATGGCAGATGTAAACAACATTAAATTAAGCCCGGAGCAGATGGAGACAAAGGCAGCAGAATTTAATACCAGATGTGAGGAGTTCAATCAAGTGGTTTCTACTATGAGAAACATGGTAACAGCTTTATGCGATGAATGGGCTGGTCACAGCAGTCAGGCATTTTATGATCAGTTCCAATCTTTAGAACCAAGTTTTACAGCTACATCAGATCTTATCACATCAATTGCACAGCAGTTACGTGATGTATCCGCAGCAATGCAGAGCATCGACCAGGAAATCGCAGGGAAAATTGGAGCGATGTAGTAGTAGAGAGCCGTCGGGATTTTCCCGGCGGCTTTTTGAAAATATGAGGAACGTATGTATGGGAAAAATGGATGACACAGAAAAAGTACTTGAAAATAATGCTAATAGTGATATTAACTTCGACACCTCTGTATTACAGGAGAAGAATGAAACCTATTCTTCCTTAACGGACACTTATGGAATAGATTTGTTTACAGATCAATATGAGGAGAAAATTCAAGAGGTGCATTTAAAAGAATATGATGCATATCAGAAAATAGAAAAAAAGTTATTTGAAACAGATTTAGAAAGTGGAAAAAATGAATACGAAAAAATACAGGATCAACTGTTTTTATATACAAGTTCAGAAGTAAAGAAAGAAGAAATCAAAAGAACAGATAATACATTGGGCGTAAATATTGCCATAACAGGGATTATGGTCATACTTTTCTTTTTTGTTTTCTTCCTGATTTTTGACAAAAAAAGGAAAAGGAGACGTGAAGATGCAATTAACACTTACACTTACGAGTACTAAATATCAAATTAATAAAGATATTATGGTAAATTCTAAACAAAAGATTTGCGAAACCTTACAGATTTTAAAGGAAGCAGGACAAATAAATCCAGCTGTTGGTGATGGAGACAAATTAAGATCTATGCGTACAGGAATGTTTGTGCAGAAAGAATTTACTTATGAAGAAGCCGGGATATTCTATGGTGATATATTGTCAATATTATAAAATGAGAAATGGAAAGGGGAAATAGAATATGAGTAATATACAAAGCAATACACAAATATCTGCAAGTAATAGTCAAAGGTTGTTAGAGAGTGGTTTAGCGTTACAGAGGAAAGAAATTACTAAAGATAATGAAAGTAATATTACAGCTAAGGCCTCTTCTATTGTTACATATGAAAGGGGAAATTCCCTAAAAATTTCTTATCAAGAAGCCCTTAAACTTGATGCAGATCATATACAGGAACTAGGAAAGACATTTGAAGAATTGGATGCAAAAATTTCTTTATTGCTAGCAGTAGGAATCTAGGAGATTATATGGGAAATAAAGATGAATTAAAATTGAGGGAAAAAATTGAAAACTATGAGAAAGTTATCCGTTTGGTTGAAAATAGTGAAGAAGAGATAAATTATCAGGATAAAATAGTACAGGATATTCTTGGTGATTTGTTGGGACGATATCAGCCGGATTCACAGTTTGGAAAAGAAATTTTCAAACTTCAAGAATTAGTATGGGAAGCAAAACAATACAAAGATATGAGACTTATGGAAGTTAGTCAAGAGTTAAAAGATGGATTGAAAAAATTGAAGAAAGAGGAAGAAAACTATAAGGAGGATAACCTATGGGATTAAGACTCAATCCGGCAATTTTAAAGGATCAGGCACAAAGTATTATAGATAACTTAAAAGAAGATAACCAGGGTTTATTTCATGTATTAGAAGTAATTGAGCAGTTTACTGGAAATGCAGATTTGAAAAGTGATGCATGGGATAACATGAAAGCACAGTTAAGTAATCATGAAGCAGTTATACAAGGATTAATTTGTGCCAATGATGTGGTTGTTCAAAATAGTGTGACGCTTTGTGATTCTATTGGAAATGAAAAATTAGATGAAGATGAACTGAAAGATCAGATAGAACGTTTAGAAACAGCAAACAATAGTTTATTTGGAATTAAAGTGTCCTTAGAATCGTGCATAAAAAGTACAGCAGCAATAGGAAGTGATGTTTCTGGCCTTTATAATGCAATAGCAAACTATAATCTTATTATTCAGTTAAATGATAGGAAAATAGAAGACTTAGAAGAAAAAATCCAAAAGTTATATCAAATAGAAACTCAGACAAATTCGTTGTATTCAGATGCAGAATCGCTATATGAATCTGTTGAAAGTGGTATTACAGCAATCAAAAAATCATGGGATGCTAGTTTGGGAGAGTTTGATATATCGGGAATAGATTTGTCTTGGAAAAGCACGATAAATAAGTTTTGGGAGATAAATGAGGCTAATATACAGAAAAAGTATGCAAATACAGTAGATGATAATATTTTAAAAATGTTGGACTTTTTTGCTAGAATTGGCAATAGTGATTTTGCAAAAACTTTAAAAATGAGTCTTGATAATCAAATGTCTATTCAATTTTTATTTCAGGGAGTAGAATTTGGTGTGGAAAAATTGGGAAATAAGTATTTTTTAAAGTTTGGTGGTGATATTCTAGAAACTTCAATGCCAAACAAATGGAAAAATTTAGAAACTTTTTTAAAAAAGAATATAGCTGATATTGAATGGGATAAAAAAACTATGAAAGAATTCATTCAAAAAGGAATACGGCGTTGGTCACTAGGTGATTTGGAAGAAGAGGCTAATTTGACAAAGAACACTATGATAGAATTAAAATATAGTGACTTATCTAAATATCTAGATGTATTTATAGAAGCAGAAGGCAATAAAGCAAAAATTTTTAAAGAATCTTTTAAAAACAATTTTAATTGCTTTGAAGATTTTAAATTAAAAGAAGCAAAAACAGGTTTTGAAAAATCAGGTAAGATTTTGGGAATCGTTGGAATGGGAGCTTCTATTTATTCAAGTTTTCGAGAAAATATGTTTAATCGTGAGGGGGATTTTGAATGTTCTCTAGATAATATACAAAATACGACGACGGATGCATGTGTAGATATATTAGCGGGAACTACAGCTTCATCTTTAGGTGCGGCAATCGGAAGCGCATTTGCACCACCGCTAGGGACAGCAATTGGAGCAGTAGCGGGAGTAGTAGCTGATTATGCTTTCAATTTAGATATAATTGACATTAATAATGATGGAAAAAAAGACAGCTTAGTTGATGGGGCTAAAATGGCTTTGGATGGTGCATGCGATTTCGTGGGTAATCTTTTAGAAGGAGTTTTTTAATAAAATGGAGGGAAAAAGTAAAAATGTTATCAATCAAAAAAGAAGAATGGAAAAAATTATATCCTATTAAAAAAGTGATTATATTATTTTTATGGCTGTTTTTAATTTTAATAATATATGCAAGTTTATTAGCAATTGTAAGAGACCATGAAATAAAAGCTATATTTGTTACGGCTCTAGCTACAGTAGGTGCAATAAAAACATATCATCCCGTTAAAAATTATGTATTAACACCATATCATTGTATGCCGTTTTTTAATTGTCTGTTTAGTAAAAAAGAATTAGAAAAGTTATTAGATGGGGAAGAATTTAAACAGATGTCAGGCGATATAAAATATGCAATAGACACTCCCTTGTTAAAAGAAAGCGAAAATTGGCTATGCATAGATGGAAGATTTGTTTCGAAAAAAATGGCTATTATAGCACGGGCATGGGTTGCGGCAAGTTTAAATAATAGAGACACAACATCTGTGAAAATATTCTATATGACGGGAGATTATATAGAAATAAAAACAGGAAGTTCATGGCCGGTTAAAAGAATAGAGGCATTTAATCATTTGTTATGGGGAAAATATAATATAGTTCCTGCAAAAGTTTTTTCTAGAAATTATGCAACACTTACAAATGCTTTTAAAAAGGTTAGTGAAAATATTAAACAGAAACAAGGATTGGATGAAAAAGGACTAATATATTATTTTTTAGAAACTGATAGTGAATTAAAAGAAGTTTTTTGGTCTGAAATACCAGGGTTTAAGAAGCCAGAGAACACTAAATAAGGGAGAAAATTTATGATAAAGAATAGAGCAGTCTCAGAAATGGATTTACAATTATACAATGTGATAGTAGTGAAAACTGGGCAAAATCAAGAAGTAGATTTACAAAAAGTTGAAGAAATAGGAACAAAATTGAAAAAAAGTGGCATTTATCGGATTGCACCAGTAGTTATACATAAAGATTGTATGAAGAATAGTTTGGAATTAATGATTTCTGTAAATAAAAAAGTAGAACTACATATAAAAGATGTAATAAATTTTTATGATAAACTCATTTTTTTAAGATGTAAATATTATAGAGTTCTATCAGAAGAAAATAGTATCTCTTCGATTTCTGAATGTATTGAAAAAATTATGTACAAAGAAAACATAACTTTTCACGATATTTTCTTCATGCTTATTCCGATACCAAATGGGAAGGTTATAGATGTGTTTGTGCCGATTGTAGAGGAGAGTGAAAATGAACAAGTATAACAGCATTCAATATATGAATGTATATTCGAAAGAATATATTACCTCTTATACAAATGTAGAAACCTGTATGAGAGAATTTATGGAGTTATGCCAGAAAAATAAATTGAGATCTTCAGGAAACTTTTTCTATGCCATTCATCAAATAAATGAGAAGGCTGATATGAGGATAGAGTTCTTTTTCCCAGCAAAAGAATCTACTATTTTACCCAATAGTGGACTGAAATTTCAATCTTATTATGTAATAGAAAATATGATATCAGTTATTGTAGAAGACCATTTTGAAGAAAATATGGAAAAAGCGTATGCAGCTTTGATTGAATATGCGGAAGCAAAAAATTTAAAAATCATATCCCCCTTTTATAATGAGTTTTTCAAAACTTTAAACGGTGGATATTATATTGTAAAAGCAGTTATTAATGAAAATGAATAAAGGAGAAATTATTATGATGACAATGAATGAAAAGGACAAAAATAAAATGTTAGGAGCAATTTTGGCAGAAGGAGAAGCTTATCAATGTAAATTATGGGGAACTATTATGGCAGATGCGAAGACGTATGCAGCTATTGGTGGGATATCACTTATTGCCGGAAGTGGAGCAGCGGCCTTAGGTGCTTTAAGTAATGCTTATTGCTATTTGGGTATGACAGAAAATAATATTAATTTTGTAATTGTGGACTCAGTAAATGTAAGCAAAATTAAAAACAGCATATCTATTCCGAAAAGCAGTATTACAAAAGCAGAAGTGAAAGGTGGTCTTCTTCCGGGAAGGAAAGTAGTTTTACTTCATTTTGGAAAAACAAAAATGAAAATTTCATTGATGAATAATGCGATTGGATCAGATATACAGAATCAAAAAGAGAATGTCGAGAAATTTTGTCAAACAGTAGCTCTTATATAATAAAAAAGAAACTTGAAGGTGAGGAAGGTTATGGAAGATACAGTAATAAAAGAAATTATTAAAAAATCAGAACTTATAGCAAAAGATGCATTTGAATATCAATGGATCACCTATCCGGAACATGGATTTTTACAGTCGCATATAGAGGAAAAGAGCGAAGAATTAGAAATTACATATGATTTAGAAAACCGAAGACCGTTCATGGAGATTCGAAAAGAAGACCTTCCTGATATCCTTTTAGTTTTAGATGATATTGGAAATCTTAAAAAATACATAGAAAAATATTCTTTTTCTTTGCAGCCTCAAAATCTGTTTTATGATCTTCATGGAAGTGTGAAAGCGAAAAGCAGAGATGTTTTGTCTGCAAGTACAGACCGAGAGAAACAGTTCTTAAATGCCTATAAAGCAATTATTGGATATGCTTTACAGAATAAATATACATTTGAGGATTATCTGCAGGGAGGTATGCAGCTTTTAGGGAAAGAAGGGGTGTTAGGACAAGTACAGTCAGGAACCACGGTAGAAGACATACAAAAGATACTTTGTGAAGAGTATGAACGAATTAAGAAAGACCGTAGAGAGAAGAAAGTTCTGATACCAAAAAACAAGGTGACAACATTAAAAGTAACAGCAGCAGTTCTAGGGTTCGTATTGTTTGGGACAGTTGGATACATAGGATATGACCGTATAGCAAAAGAACCTTATCAAAGAGCCGTTATAGAACTTAGTGATGCATATGTTCAGTCTGATTATGTTACATGTATAGACTGTATGAGAAATGTCAAGGTTCAGAAGATGACAGCTCCACAGAAATTTATGCTTGCGAATGCATATGTCCGTAGCGAAAATCTTACACAAGAGCAAAAAGATAATATTTTAGCTAAAATGACATTGAATGATACAGAGTCGAAATTAGATTACTGGATTTATCTAGGAAGAAGCGATATAGAACAGGCTGCTGATATTGCACTACGACTTTCGGATGATCAATTACTTTTATATGCATATATGAAAGAAAAAGCAATAACAGAAGAAAATACAGAATTAACAGGTGCAGAAAAATCCGATAAACTGAATGAAATTACAAAGAAAATGGAACCCCTGATGGAAAAATATGAAACGGAAGATCAAAATAATTATGAAGGTATAACTACAGGGGATACTGAGGGGGATGGAGAATGAAAATGGAGACAAGAAGAATAAGATTATTTCGTCCCGATTACTTTACTATAGGTTCAAGGAAAACAGATATCATTTTTCCACAGTGTAAGGTCGATATTATTGTAAAAGGAAAAGAAATTTCTATTCATAAAAAAACGGAAGATGTTTTGCTTATAAATGATAAGGTGATACAGCAAGACAAGGTGTTACTGGAAAATGGAGATGTTTTAACAATTGGAGATATTTCTATTATTTTGTTGGAAAATGTAATTCTCATAGAAGGGAATATTTCTGAAATACATACGCAACTTCCTGTTATGAAAGATTCCAGAGTCCCATTTGAAGGCTTTCCGAAGTATAAACGTTCTCCAAGGATTATCAAAAGAGTACAGGAAGAAAAAATTCAATTAGAGAAGCCAAAAGAATTGATGGATCGTAAAAAAGGCGGACTTGTTCAGCTAATATTGCCACCTGTGATTATGATTTGCATTACCATTGCAATTAGTGTGATTATGAAGCGTGGATTATTTGTAGTGATGGCAGTTGCCGGTACGGGGATGTCTTTAGTTGTTTCCATTATGCGTTTTTTCAGTGATAAGAAAGAATTAAAAGAAAACAAAATTCTGAGAGAAAAAACCTATAAGCAGTATCTATTGCGGAAACGAAAAGAAATCTATCATGCCTATTGTAAAGAAAAAGAAGCCTATGAATATAATTATCCGTCTGTATCTGAAATCCGGAATATGATTGAAGAATACAGCCCTAGAATTTATGAGCGAAATTATAATGACGAAGATTTTCTAAAAGTATCATTGGGAGTAGAAAAAACACATCCACAGCTTCAAATTCAGCTGAAACTTGATGAATTAAAAACGAAACCAGATATATTGGAAGATGAGGCAAAAGCGATTCAAAAAGAATTTTCTGTCATTGAAAAACCGGTAGTTATCGATTTGAAAAAGGCTCATCTTGGCCTGGTAGGAGAAAAAAGTGTAATACATGAGCAAATAAAGGCACTCATTTGCCAGCTCACGTTCTTTCACAGTTATCATGATTTGGAAATTATTGCAATCTATGATGAAGCTTATCAGGAAGATTTCCAGTGGATGCGCTGGTATCCGCATTTTAAAATCCATACGGTAAACAGCGTTGCAATGATCAATTCAGAAAACAAAAGAGATCAGATTTTAGGAAGTCTATATCAGATTTTAAAAGACAGGAAGCAAAAAGAAGAAGAAAGCAAAAAAGAGAGTACTTTTCTACCACACTTTCTCTTTCTGATTGATGAGCCAAAATGGATTATGGATCATTCCATCATGGAGTATTTGGAAAAGGAAGGGTATAATTTAGGATTTTCTATCATTTATACCTCTCATTTAAGGGCAAATCTGCCGGAAAATATCGGAACTATTGCAATGCTGAAAAACTCAGAAGATGGACTTCTGCTGATTGATGAACGGGAAGAAAAGCAGGAAAACTTCAGGCTTCATAATATGCAGGAAATTCCTTTAGAGTGGCTTGGAAGAAATCTGGGTGTGCTGGAACACATGCAGGGGATTAGTGCACAGATACCGAACAGTATTACTTTCTTCCAAATGTATCAGGTGGAACGACCATCACAACTTCGGATTGAAGAAAGATGGAGAAAAAATAATTCTTCAAAATCATTGGCAGTACCGCTTGGTGCAAGAGCAGCCGGAGATTATGTGTATTTGAATCTTCATGAGAAAGCTCATGGACCGCATGGTCTGGTTGCAGGTACAACAGGTTCCGGAAAATCAGAAATCTTACAATCGTATATTCTTTCACTTGCTGTAAATTTCAATCCGTATGAGGTTGCCTTCCTTTTGATTGACTATAAGGGAGGCGGTATGTCTAAGATGTTTACAGCTCTTCCACATTTATTGGGGACGATTACGAACTTGGATGGTTCCCAGAGTATGCGTGCGTTGGCATCTATCAAAAGTGAACTAGCAAGAAGGCAAAGTATCTTTAATCAATATGATGTGAACCATATCAATAACTATAATAAGTTATTTAAAAATGGAGAGGCAGAAGAACCTCTTCCACATTTATTCCTGATCAGTGATGAATTTGCTGAATTAAAAAAGGAACAGCCGGAATTCATGTCAGAGCTGGTATCTGCTGCCCGTATTGGACGAAGCCTTGGTGTACACTTGATTTTGGCAACTCAGAAACCTACAGGTGTAGTAGATGATCAGATTTGGTCAAACTCAAAATTTAAGTTGGCACTTAAAGTACAGAACGAAGCAGACAGTAAAGAAATTTTAAAAACGGCAGATGCAGCAAACATTACGCTGCCTGGACGTGCCTATATGCAAGTGGGTAATAATGAAATCTATGAATTGTTCCAATCTGCATGGAGTGGAGCTGCTTATAATGAAGAAGAACAGAAAGAAAAAGTCGATGACCGGGTTTATGTGCTCAATGAAATTGGACAAGGGGAATTGGTAAATCAAGATTTAAGTGATACGAAAGAAAACAACAAAGTAGTAAAAACGCAGTTGGACGCAGTAGTACGCTATATTCACGAGTATTATGAAACACAAGATGTAAAAGAGGTGAAAAAACCTTGGCTTCCACCACTACCGGAACAACTTGTAAGCCCACAGGAACTGATTCGTGCAACCCAAAAAGAATTGAACATGAAAATCGCCATGGGACTCATTGATATTCCGGAAAAACAGGAACAGATTCCATATGATGTTGATTTTATCAAAGATGGGAATTTGCTGTATATTGCTTCAGCAGGATATGGGAAAACCGTCTTTTTGACAACTGCGGTTTTGTCCTTGGCTATGCAGAATAGTGTGCAGGATTTGAATTTTTATATTTTGGATTTTGGAAACAGTGGTCTGATGCCATTAAACAAACTTTCTCATGTGGCAGATTATATTGTATTTGACGACTCGGAAAGATTCCAGAAGTTGATGGGGATTTTGCAGAAAGAAATCAGAGAGAGAAAGAAAAAACTGGCAGATGAAGTAGTACAGAATTTTGAAGTTTACAATCAGGTTTCTGCAGAGAAAATGAAAGCAATTGTTCTTGTGATTGACAATTTTGATGTAGTAAAAGAACTTGGATATGAGGCTGAAGAATTTTTCCAAAAGATTTCCCGTGATGGTTATGGACTTGGGATTTTTGTGATTGCAACTGCTACCAGAAGCAATAGTATGAAATATTCTACCTACAATAATTTTAAAAACAAAGTGGCGGGATATCTGTTTGATGAGTCAGATGTAAATCTAATCGTTGGAAGAAGCACTTATAAACAATCAGAAACAAAAGGACGAGCTCTTTTGAAATATGACAATATGATAAGTGTAATGCAGCTTTACAGCATGGTCAAGTTTAAAACAGAATTGGAATATAAGGATAAAATTAAAGAATTGATACAGAATATTGATGCTCTGTATCCAGGTGAACAAGCTCCAAGAATTCCGGTTCTTCCAGAAAACTTGTTCTTGGCAGATATGAAAGAATATCCTCATACAGAGCAGGATATTTATGTTGGGCTCGAAAAAGAAGCTGTGTGTGCCTGCGGATTCCAGCTTGGAAATACACCATTTACGATTCTTGGTGAAGCAGCAAGAGGTAAGACAAACGTATTGAAGGTCATTCTTGATCAGATGCTGGGAAAAGGAAAAATCTATCTGGTGGACTCCAAAGCTATGGAACTTTATTCCTATAAAACATCAGAAGAAGTTGTTTATATAGAAAATCAGGGAATGGTGCCTCTGCTTATAGATGCACTCAAGGCAGAAATCACAGAAAGAAATCAAAAAGTCAAGGAATCATTAGAAATGGATCCGACGTTAAATCCAAAGGAAATCTGCCGGGAATTGCAGCCGTTTAGCTTGATTGTAGACGATTGGGATAATTTTGTGGAATTGACCAAAACACAGGCGATAACTTTGGCTCCTATTTTGAATGAGGCAGCAGGTGTTGGTATCAGTATCATTTTGACTGCACATTCCGGAAAGATGAAAGGATTTGACGAAGTGACGAAATTTGCGAAAAACACAACAGAAGGTTTACTTCTTGGAAATCAGGGAACAACAGCAATATTCCCGATTAATTCAGCCAAGGAACTTCCACAGTTTAAAGATGGTTTGTTGTTCCATAATGGAGCTTATGTTAAAGTGCGGGTTCCAAAATATTAGAGGGAATTTTATGGAGATTAAAAATAATTGTCAAATAGTTTTAGAGATTGCACAGGAAATCAAAAGTGTAGCAGGTGAGTTACAATTATCAGATGTATCGTGCCAAACAGGCACGATACAGGCAGTCACGAAATGTAATCAATGAAGACTTTGGAAGCAGGAGGAAAATAGTTGATGAAAGAAGAAAAGTTTTTACCATTAGGTTCTGTAATTCTTGTAAAAGGAAGTGTAAAAAAGCTCGTTTTGATTGGAAGGGGTGTTGTAACAATTCTCAAAGGAGAACAAAAATATTTTGATTATGTTGCTTGTACTTATCCAGAAGGCTTGATTGGAGAAAACGTATTGTATCTCAATCATGAGGATATTGAAGAAGTAATTCAAAAAGGGTTTCAAGATGAAGATGATTTCAGAATGCAGAAAAGTTTAAAAGAACATTTGGATGGATTATTAAAAATAGAAAATGAGTCATAAAACTTTTGCTTTCTGGACAGGGAGGTGTGATTCATGGCAAATAAAAATCAAGCTGCTATTTCATCTGCAAAATATGAAATTAATCAAGCAAACTATAGGATTTCAGAGTGTCAAAATGAAATTCAGGGATTAGAAAAGAAAATTGAGCGTTTGGAAGGTGCAAAACAGAAACTGCAGACTTATAAACTCAATATAGAATCGGAGAAATTTGACATTACGCAAAAACTTTCATGTAGCAGTTGGAAAGGATCTAACAAAGAAGAATATGAAGAAATTGCTGAGGAACAGCTTAAACCTTGTTATCAAACATATTATGATGAAACCGATCGAGCCGTAGATGCAATTATGGATGAAATCACAAGATTGGAAAATCAGATTTATGATCAAGAAGGAGTGATTGGCTGGCTAAAAAGTCAGATTAACTCTTTGGGAAATTATATTGAAACATTGCTTAATTAAGTAGGGGGGACTGCCAATGATTGAATTAAATAAATTAACTTATAATTCGAATGTGTCAGCGTTATCTGTAGCCAGCCAAGGTATTAAAAAAAGTAAAGAACAACCGGAAATTACAGGGAATATGAAAACTTTAGCAGCATTTTTAGAAACCTATCAGACTTTGTCGGAACTGTTTGGAAGTTATAAAACTTTATTGCAGGAAGATGTGCGAAAACTACAAGATGTCAGTACCTGTATGACTTATGCAGAACAATCCTTAATAAAACGATAGACATTTAGCGGTTGGAACATATAGAATTTGAAAAGAAGCACCCAAGGAGGAGGTGTGTTATGGGATACCATGTGAAAATTGAAGAGTTGTTGGAAGTACAAAGCCAGATGCTAAATCAGTTGAGTGAATGGGGAACACAATTAGAGACGGTTTATCAGGCATTAGAAACGATTGTAGTAACACCATGCATCCAAGGGGAAACCGGGAAAAGCATACAGAATTATATACAAGAAGTACATATTCCTGTGATTGGATCACTACAGCAACTCTTAACTGAGTTTCAGGTACGTCTTTCGGTATATGCAGAGGGATATTATGGAATTGATTCTTCTTATGAGGCTGAGATTCCACAAGAAATATTGGAGGAACAACAGCAAGTATTGGAGAATGGACGGGAGGACTTTGAAAATTTACGGGAAGAAATTAATAGCGTCATTTCCAGTGTTAGTGATATTGTTTCAGTTGTTCAGCCTTCAGGTTTGGCATTAGTACTTTCTTATCAGTTGATGGAAAGTCGTGTTAAAACTTTAAACAGTGACATTGGTGATTATGAGGAAACACATCAAAATGATACGCAGAATATGGACTCTATGCTGGAGTCTATAAGGTCTATTTTGATAGCAAGAACAGGAAGTCCTGCTATATCAGTAACCAATTATCAGGCTGGTTCTATTGCAATGCTACCGTCATATCAAAGGCTGCAGATGGGATATGAAGCAAGTGGAAATTTTGTAGCTCAGAACATAGCTCAGTACGAAGCTGCAATGAAAAAGTTTGAAGATAAAATGAATGATAAACTTGCTGATGATAGGAAAGCGGAAGGATTAAAACAGCTTCTTGCAGGCATCGTATCCGCAACAGTGGGAACAGCATTAATCTTAGCAACTGCGGGAACAGCTGCGCCTATTGTGTTTTTTAGTGCAACTGTTGTGGGAGGAACATCTACCTTATATGGATTATCGAACGCAACAGAAGGAATGAATAATATATCTCTTGGCTTTTCCGGGGATGGATTTACAATGGCAGAAAATCCTATCCGTGATACACTGTTTGCAGGAAATCCAGAATTATATTATAATATAGGAAACGCCAGTACTATGATCTCAGCAATGGCATTGCCGATGAGTGGCATTTTAAAAGGGGCAACAGGTGTTGCGAAATTTAAAACTATCGCCGTAGATGGTGGAAGGATATTGATTGGCAATATAGCAGAAGATAAAGCATATGATGCAATCTATCGAAGTACAGACAGCCGTATATTGGCAATGTTGGGAAGCAATGTGGTAGAAGGAGTTTTGTCAGGAAATCTAGCGAATAGTTCCGTACCGGAAATCGGGGATGTAGATGACTTGATAGCTTTGCAGAGAAAAGGCTTTGAGGGCGTAAGTAACCCTGAAAGACTTATTCCAGGAAAACCTGGAGTAGTTACAGGTGGTGATTCTACTAAGCTAGGTAAAAATATAATGGAATCAATGGGATTAAAGCGGTCAACTAAATGGACTGGACATCAAGCACAACATATAATCCCAGCAGAAATGGCAGATAATCCAATACTTCAAAAAATAGGAATGAATTTAGATGATGCAACAAATGGAATACTATTAAGAACGCCAGATGCTGAATTAAGTGCTATGTCAAGGCATAGAGGCTACCATTCAGTGTATAATAATGTAGTAAGAAATCAACTGAATAAGATGGATATCAATCAGAGTGTGGACGTACTTCAAAAGCAAGTATTTGACTTGCAGAGGGATTTACGAAAACTACAAGAAAGTGGATTGCCATTGTATCCAAATCAAGGAGCAACGGTAGAATTATGGGAAAGAAGTTTAAGTAGAATTAGAAAGTAACAATTAAGGAGGAGTTCAAATGAATAATTCTAAAAAGGAATATGTACATAAATTGCTCTATAGTGAAAATAAACAAGATACTATAGATGAAATTAAAAGTATAACAGATTCAAAGCTACTGCATATAATAGCAGGAAATTATAACTGGGACAATGGTTTTGAGATCCCATATAATATAATAAATAATAAAAACTGTGATTTAGGGACTGCTTTAATGATTTTTTATGATGCTGATGGATATAGAGCTTTAGAAAATAAAGAAGAATTAAAGAATCCGAATTTAAAGGAATGGGCTAGCTTTATTTCAGAAATAGAGGAGCATATTTTAAAAAATGAATTTAAAGTTAATCACATTAAGTTTATTCCGCCATTAACAAAGGTTCAAATTTTTAAATTAAAGAAGAATAATCCTAATATAACTAAGGTGTTTATAGAAGAAACTGATGGCGATGTAGTAGAGATACCTAATATATAATAGTGAATGCATATATCCATTGGCTTTTCAGGAGACGGATTTACAATGGCAGAAAATTCTCTCCGTGATACACTGTTTGTAGGAAAACCGAATTTATATTATACTATAGGAAACGCCAGTACTATGATTTCTGCAATGGCATTACCGATGAGTGGCATCTTAAAAGGAGCAACAGGTGCTACAAAATTTAAAGCTATTGCCGTAGATGGTGGAAGGATATTGATCGGTAATGTAGCAGAAGATAAAGTTTATGATGTAATCTATCAAAGTACAGATAGCCGTATATTGGCAATGTTGGGAAGCAATGTGGTAGAAGGAGTTCTATCAGGAAAACCAGCGAATAGTTCGGTATCGGAAATTGGAGATATAGCGAGAAAGACAGATATTGAAGAACTGGGGGATGACTTGATAGATTTGCGGAGAAAAGGCTTTGATGGGAAAGGGAAGACTTTATCACCTGATGATATAAGATATCAGGAATATTGGAAACAGAAAGAACTATTATCAAAGTCTACTTGTTCAGATGAAGTTTTATATGAATACCTCTATAAGATAGATTCAGATAAGGCTATAAATTATACTAAAACAGGAAGGTGGCCTAGTGATATACAAATTCCTAGCAACACAAATGTTCTCAATGGAGAATGGGGCATTGATTGGTCGCAGGTACCGAAAGGAGGCTATGTATTGGACATCAATGGGAATCCAGTAAAAAATCCATACAATCCACAAGTCGGTGATGTTATAGATAGATATGGACCTGCAAGTGGACGATACACTTCACCAGTAAATGGAAGCCCCTATGATTATGATAGTCGTGCACTTCCGTATGTAGAGGATCCAGAAATGTATCATCAATATCAAGTTGTTGGAGAATTCAAAGATATAAAATCTTATGTGGAATCATGCAATAATACAGAGCTGGTTGCAGAGATTGATGACTATGTTAATGCTTATTATGGTGGTGATTATAATAGGTTAATACCTCAAAGTGGGTATATAGCTGAAGGATTTGGATCTTCGGGCGGTGGAATTCAAATAGAGTTACCAATGCCTGTTGATATGTTAGAAGGTATTGGAATACTTAAAGAAATAAATTAAGGGAGGATTTTATGATAGCACAAAAAGCACAGGAGATTATACGTGAGGAACATCTCTGTAATTATAATTGGTTTTATGAACATTCTTTAAGAGAAAACGAAGTCATCATTTATAAAGAACAAGAACAATGGATAGTATGTACAAGTGATGAAAGAGCAAGTGTTGTTACTCAATCATATATGTATTTTACAAATGAAGATGAAGCTATTGACAATTTTATTGTCAGGTTACGTTCTTTAAATCGATTATTAAAAAGATACATTTCAAAAGATAGTTGTGATTGAGACTGGGCACACTTAGTTAAATGTGGGTGTTATTGACAGAGTATTCAAAACATATTTTGCACAGCTTTGCCAGGGGGGATCTCCGTTTGGGTGGCGTAAAGCTACCCCCATTTTAACCCGTACACATTTCGCCTCTACTATTTTTCTGAATTTTCAGAAAAAAGTAGTTGTTTCACATTGGCTCAACGAGCCGAGTCTATTCGGAAAATGGTAGCATGGGCGGTTACGGTGTATTACAGGGGCAAGAGGTTTGCAACGAGCGAAAGGAAACAACTCACGGATAAATTTGTCTGTCTGCCTGAAGATGATGGCAGGATTCCACCTATATAGGTTTATACCGGATAGTTTCTCTGAAGAAGCTGGGAAATGGCTTAAAATTGTGCTTTTAGGTTGCAACAATGTAGGAAACCAGCATAAAGTTTTGTTGGAGAATGGCGGGGAAGATTTTGAAAATTTACGAGAAGAAATCAATAGTGTCATTTCCAACGTTAGTGATATTGTTTCAGTTGTACAGCCTTCAGGCTTATCTTTAGTACTTTCTTATCAGTTGATGGAAAGTCGTGTTAAAACTTTAAACAGTGACATTGGTGATTATGAGGAAACATATCAAAACGACACACAGAATATGGACTCTATAAGGTCTATTTTGATAGCAAGACAAAACCATTCATATATACGTTTGGATTTTTATTTGAAATGGTAAGAGCTTTGAAAAATGTAAAAGATGAAAACGGATATGCGTACTATGATGTTAATTAGATGGGAAGGTGATAGCGATGGAGAATACAGAGAAATGGGTAGAAAAATATAAAGAAACAATGGATAAAAATAAACCTTCTGAAAAGTTAATGGAACAGACTTTGGAACTGATGAAACATGAGATTGATTCACAGAGAAAAGGTAAGAAAAAATGTTAAAAAATAAGATGCAGTTTGTTGTGTTGAGTTTTATTTTCGCTTTTCTACTGTCGGGGTGCTCTACAAAGAAAACCAAACAAGAATGGGAAAGTTACAATGATAATGAGGAATGGTCCTACTTTATGCCCGAAGATGAAGATACAGATGTGGTTCCTTTTTTATTTCTGGGAAGGTATGTTGTAGATATTGAAATCGCAACTAAAAATGAATTCAAAACCTATATTGAACGATATACAGAATTAGAAACCTGTAAACTTACGTTTTATGATATAGATAGGGGAATTGTTCAAAAGAAAATGGACTGTAAAAGAATTTTGAAAGAGTATCTTCAGGATTATCAGATTGCAGAAGAACAGCTAGTACCATGTTTATATCAGCAAAAAAACTGTGTCTGCGTTATTTTAGAAAAAATAGGGTATCGGAAAAGTTCTGGAGAGCCTTTGACCAAAATCGGAATTATGATTGATGTGGATACTGAAAAAATTATAGGTGAAGTTTCAGAAATGGATTTTGAAAAGTATCATTTGTACGGTAAAAATGAAGAAACAGAATCCATTACAGAAGAATTTCTGATAGTAAATAATCTCCCTTCCATGGAGGTTCTATATTATCAGGATTTTAATATTTACGCAATGCAAATACACGTGGCGGATATTTCTTCTGATGCAGAAATTTTTAAGATTTTTCCGGAATTGAAGGAAGTTTCTGCTGAAAAGAATAAAACTATTTGTTTTTATGTAGAAGAGTCTAAAATAGAAAAGATAATGAAGCAGTTTCTTCCAAAGGAACAAGAAATTGTGTGGCCAAAAGAAAATACGAATGAAATGAAAGTGACACCAAGAGTATAAAGTTTATTGAGTAATAAAAAGAGACGTGTGTTTGAAAAATAGTGCAGACGTTGCAAAAAGATGTGTTCATTTGAAACAGCATATAAATGTAAAGTTATAGGATTACTGAGATTTAAGTAAATAGGAACGTGTGGGCGGCAGTATATTAGTTTTGATATGCTGCTGCCTTTTTGGTTGGAGATTCGTAGGAAAAAAAAAGAATGCAAAAGAGCCAGAAGATATAAAATCTACATACAAACAACTGTAACAGTGGATTTTGCGGCTTTGCAGGCGATCAATCCGGACATCGTAGTATTGCTTAGGATCCCTGGGGTGCTGAAATATCCAGTAGTGAGAGGGAAAGATGTAGTTTTTAGATTACCGGAACGAACGGGATTGCTCGGATCGTAAGAATATAATTTATGGACGTAATATGAAAGATGGAAGTATGTTTCGTGTACTGAAAAATTATCAGGACATTGATTTTTTTAGGAACACATGGATATGGAGGTTTACTTGTCGCGTGGAAGGACTCTGAAATATCAGATTACAGTTTGTGAACAGGTGCCGGCAGATAGTGAAATTTATCAGATAGAAAAAGGGAACGCTGGAGACAATAAGGGAAATGAAATCATATTGTCTACCTGTAGTGCAAAAGCAAATATCCGGATTGTTATAAAAACACAGCTAGAGACTTAAAATTATTGAAATATGATTTATTTACTATTATGGGCAAAAAGGAAGCAGAGTAAACCTCTACTTCCGAATTATACAGCCTTTTCCTATGATATTAGGTACGAGATAAACAGATAAAGAAACTAGTATGCTGAAATATATAAAGCAACTTTTGTAATTTTTTGAAGATTTTGATAGGATTTTACTGTTCATAAAGCACTCTACTTATATTTAGAAATTATTATCGGTAACTCATCTCCTATGTGGAAGCGTTTAAATTTATTATATTCAGAATATCCAATAGTACTTTTGATAGCAATTCAGGATTTGTTTTATCCAAAAATATTGCATGACATAATTCTACTTCTTGAATAAGTTCTGGATTTTCGAGACCGGATAGAATAATGAAAGGAGTACAGATATTTAGAAAATTTACTTTTTTATAATATCCAATCTCATTCCATCGACTATAAAATAGTCAGAACAAATCATATCTATATGAATTGACTCAAGAATTTGTATTACTTCTTTTACACCAGTTGCAATACGTACATCAAAACTTTTCTGAAGCAAAGTGGACAATAGTTTTAAAGAAGCTCCTAGTGTAATAATAATTTCAGAGGAATATGTTGCATTATGATTTAAAAGTAAGTAGTACTGCGAAAGCGATAATTCCGGACATTAACAATAACCAGAAAATGCTGATTATTGTTGAAAGAATGTTTAATACGCTCCTGTTTTCTGCATGACGCACACAAATAATAGAAAGTAATAAACTGACTAGAATAAATAAGATATTTGTACCTGCCCATACAGTTTGTATTCCATTTGTGAGTGTTACACCAAGGAATGTAGGAATAAATGTTGCAAGAGGGAGCAGGCTAAAAACTAACGCGCATATACTAAGAACTTTGACTTTCTTTTTTTTCATACTTAATTACCTCATTTCTTTTTTTCCAAAGGCTTTAATAGATACAGTTAAAACAAGCACAAATACAATTATTGCACATGGCAAGAATGGCATGAGTTCGAATGTAGAGTCAGAAGAAACCGCTGTAAAGTCATGTAATGAACAGGATACAAGATATCCACTGTAACAGTAAGGATAAGCAATCCACAGTGGGGTATTTGCAACTAAGATACCAGGAATTACAAGTAATAGATTTAAACCAACGGAAAATAATGGCTTTTCAAATAAAACCGTAATTGCCCACATAGTTGCTACACATGGAAGCATAGTAAGAAAAAGTCCAATACACCATTTCAGTAAGTATAGTATTGGTAGCGTTTCAATAATTCCCATAGTGGTTGTTGCAATAAGACCTGCGATAATAAAAACGACCATAAAAACAGCCATTTCCATAAAAAGGTAGAAAACAAGAACACAAAATTTTGCCAGAGAAAGTGAGTATCTGCTGACAGGTAAAGCCAACATTTTTAAAATACCGTTGTTTTGTGTTTCGCGTCCAGCAATCATTACACAAACCACAATCATACTAAAAGGAAGTAGATAATAAGCATAAACAAGAGCGCTTTGGATAAACATAGCAGACCAGGCATTTGTATATTCCGGAGTGAAATAAGCACTTAGGTTTGCAATTCCAGAAATAATTACCAAGATAGGAGCGATAAAAATAAGTGGAATAATTTTAGAGCGCTTTACTTTCATAAATTCTATTTTTAGTAATTCAGAGAAATTCATTTGTTTGATCCTCCTATTCATAATGATGATTTTTGGTGAGCCATAGTCCAACTCCAAGAAAAGCGAAAGTTTCTATTAAAGAGAAGATTATGACAGTAGGATTAGGTGAAGCATTCAGTGCAACAGCTGGTTTTAGCATTAATACAAATGGATGAACCATAAATAATATGAATTTGGAATTGGCGATAGCCATTCCACTTAGAAATCCACCAACGCCTATCCCGAGAGAAATCCACATATTTTCAAAGCGAGAAGAAATTAATAACATGAATGAAAGTACTGGCATGGATGTAATAAAGGAATAACCAGTAAATACAATTAACGCATTCAAATTAAATGTTCCTACAGGTAAATCAGTAATACCTATTTTTAGTAGTGCAAGGTTTTGTATTAAGACAGCAATTAGGAGTAACACTGTCAAGATAACAAACTTGCAAAGATACATGGAAGAAACATTTATAGGTAGCATATACATTTTCTTGATTGCTTCACCCTTAAATTCCATATTATAAATCATACATGTTGCAACAATAATTCCAAACATATTTAAAACCATGAGCATTCCATAGAGTTGTGTTAATAATATATCCATTGGAGCTAGCGGCAAACTTAATAAGGTATCCTTTCTAATTATGAAATTAAGAAAAGCGTAAGCAGCTCCAAGAACTCCCATAGTTAAAAGAATTGGCAGTATACCAGTCCTTTTTTCTTTACGCAGTTCAATCATAAGTGTTTTCATAACTGAGCCCTCTTCTTTCTAGAAATGTTGTCGTTTTCAATCATGGAAAGAAACATATCTTCCAAATTGTCAGTAGCAAATCCAGACCGCAAAGCATTCTGTTTTAAATCATCTAAACTACCTTCGAAAAGCATTCTTCCGTGATTAAGAATCCCAATATCGTCAGCAATCAGTTCAATTTCAGAAAGCATATGAGAAGAAATTAAAACAGTACAATCATAAAAGGTAGGAAGAGACTTTATTAAATTACGAATCTCGTGGATGCCGGAAGGGTCTAAACCGTTGGTCGGCTCATCTAAAATTAAAATTGGTGGTCTTCCGAGTAATGCACCAGCTAATCCCAAACGTTGTTTCATGCCTAATGAGTATTTTTTTGCCAGTCGATCACCAAACTGACTTAAGCCAACTAAATCTAAAGCATCTTCAACTGTATTTTGGGGTAATCCCAGTATTCTGCGAATTATATCGAGATTTTCGCGACCTGTTAGGTTAGCGTAAAAGGATGGAGCTTCAATGAAGGAGCCAATTCTTTTCAAAATAGCAAGCCGATCATTAGGAAATTGTTTTCCATCAATTTGGAAACTTCCGCTTGTTGGAGCCGTTAGTCCTAAAAGCATTTTCATAGTGGTGGATTTTCCTGCACCATTGGGTCCAAGGAAACCATAAATACTTCCCTTTTTGATATGAAGTGAAACTTTGTTGACCGAAGTAAAATTTTTATATTTTTTTGTCAACTTTTCTGTTGTTATAATGTATTCCATATAAACATCTCCTTTCGTTAATCATATGTTACACTATGAACCTAACATTTACTTTCTCGTATCCTTACTTTTACCTTACTTTTTATAAAAAGTGATCAAGAAATATGAAACTGTGTTATAATGGGCACATAGATAGGAGGTAGTTAAGATGGACAATTCATATTTAAAAAGCAAAAAACTGTTGTTGGTAGATGACGAACCAGAACTATTGACAATGTTAACGACTATTTTGTCTGATGATGGATTTAATTATATTGTGATGGCAAGTACTGTACAAGAAGCAATTTCAAAAGCACATAGCGAAAAACCGGATTTGATTTTTCTTGATGTTATGTTGCCTGATGGAGACGGCTTCAGTTTAATGCAGCAATTACGGAAGTTTACAGACGTACCAGTAATTTTTTTGACTGCAAAAGATGAGGCTACTGCTAAATTATCTGGTTTGGGATTAGGTGCAGATGACTATATAGTGAAACCGTTTATGCCACAGGAATTATTGTTCCGCACATATGCAGTTTTAAGGAGATGTTATAAAGGTGAGGCACTAACAGTTTCATTAGAAGGGTGTATTATAGATTTCGGACGTGCAGAAATAAATAAAAATGGTGAAATTCTCTCTTTAACAGCTAAGGAACATATTTTATTGGAAACACTTGCTAGAAATGAAGGAAAGATTGTTACCGTAGACGTTTTGTGTGAAGCGTTGTGGGGGGATAATCCATTTGGCTTTGAGAATAGTTTAAATGCACATATTCGAAGAATTCGAGAAAAGATTGAAGAGGATCCGTCAAAACCCGTATCGTTGATTACGATAAAAGGACTTGGATACAAATTAAATACAAGGAAGTAACATAATGAAATCGTTTAGGACATATATATCAAAACAGTTGTCTGTTTTTTTGGGATTGATTTTTGCCCTGATATTTTTAAATAGTATAATGTTTGGATGGACATTTTATAATATCATGCATAAAGATTATGGTTCAGAATCGCCGCAGACTATGCTAGAAGAAACAGCTTCTTCTTTTGATGGAACAGATATTTCAAGCAAAGTTGCAGAAAAATTAACCCGCAACAATATTTGGGCCTTTTTTCTGAATGAGGATGGAGTGGTAACATGGTCGCACAATAAACCGAAAAAGGTTCCGAATACCTATAAGATAAAAGATGTTGCAGTATTTGCAAAAGGATATATCCAGGACTATCCAGTTTTTACTTGGGAATGTGATGGCGGGATTATGGTTTTAGGGTATCCGAAAGATAGTTATACAAAGATTACAAGCAATTATTTTTCTCTTGATGCGATAAGAAAACTACCCATTTTTATTTTAATTATGTTTTGTTTAGATATATTTCTTTTATTTATAGCATACTTCTTATCAAAGAGAAAAATTGTAAAAACTACAGAGCCAATAATCGCTGCGATTAAAAGCCTTTCAGATGGAAAATCTGTTTCAATTTCTGTTGATGGTGAACTGGCAGAAATTGCAGAAGGAGTAAATCGAGCGGCAATTATTTTAGATAGGCAAAATCAAGCTAGAGCAAATTGGATAAGTGGAGTTTCTCACGATATACGAACACCTCTTTCTATGATAATGGGATATGCACAACGGATTTCAGATGAAACAGAGAGAGAAAGTTTAATTCATAACGAAGCAGTGATTATCAGCAAGCAGAGCATGAAAATAAAAGAATTAGTGCAAGATCTGAATTTGGTATCACAGTTAGAGTATTCTATGCAACCGTTAAAAAAAACAAAAGTTCGGTTTTCAGTTTTGTTACGTAGTTATGTGGCTGAATTATTAAATGAGGGTATTCCTGAAAAATATTCTATTAATCTTGAAGTTTCTTTATCTGTAGAACAGTTTTTGATAGATTGTGACGAACGTCTTATGAAACGAGCAATAGGCAACTTGGTACAGAATAGTATCCGACATAACCCAAAGGGCTGTGAAATTGTAATTAGATTAGATTCTGTAGGACATGAGTTTGAATTGCAAATAAAAGATAACGGGGTCGGATTATCTGAAAAAAGGTTACGGGAATTACAAGAAATTCCTCACTATATGGAGAGTACAGATGAGCGTTTAGATTTACGCCATGGGTTGGGGTTGATTATTGTAAGACAAATAATAATAGCACATGAAGGAAAGATAAAAATTGATAGTGAACCTAATAGGGGATATGCTACTACTATTTTCCTTCCAATTAGTGTCCCAATAAAAAATAGATAAATAAAAAGGCGGTTTCAGGTTGTGGTGTGCTACCCGTTAAGTAGACAATGAAAAAATATAAAATTTTGTGTTGCCCGGTTTGTACCGGGCAATATTTTTGTTTGCGCGCCATGGGCGCGCTCTAACGGGTGCAAGTCCCGAACATGCCCAGATAGTGGGAAATGTATAGCTGAACAGCAAGGGTGTCCATCGCGAGGTGGAATCTGAAGGAAGCTGTAAGCAAATCTCTGGTCCGACGGACAGAAATCACATATAAGGCTAGGCATAATAAAACATCCCTCCAGATAAACAGTTTTATTATTTTAACTGTCTACTAAAGGGGAGAATAGCATTGAACAGCTTTTTTATTTGGGAAAATTAAAAAAATGGTAAATATTACATGGAGATAGGGCGAAATTTACAAGGCAGAAGTATCAAGAGAAATCCATGATAGTATATTACCATAATCTTATTTGAGAAAAGAAAGGAGAGAAAAACATGAGAAATGATGTATTAACATTAACAAATCCAATGGAAGAGAACGAACTGGAACAGATCTTAGGTGGTGGCAATGGTGTGTTAAAGACAATCAGCCACGAATGCAATATGAACACATGGCAATTCCTGTTTACTTGCTGCTAAAAAGGAGGATAAATGATATGAGAAATGACGTATTAACATTAACAAACCCAATGGAAGAGAACGAACTGGAGCAGATCTTAGGTGGCGGCAATGGTGTGTTAAAAACGATTAGCCACGAATGCAATATGAATACATGGCAGTTCTTGTTTACATGCTGCTAATTTTACATGCTGTTAATTACAATTTTAATATTAATGCTCGAATAAGATTTATTTTACAGGCTGCTTAGGTTATTCTGAGTAGCCTGTTGTTATAAGTTATAAAAAGAGATTTCCTCAAAATACATTATGATGTATTGAATAATATATGAGGAATTCAAAATAAATATTACAGGAGGTAAGTATGCATAAAAAGTTTTGTGGTCTTTATATTGAATATATTTTTGAATACATCATAGAGACATTAAAAGAGAAAGAGGATTATCATTTTGATAGTGAAAAACTTGAATATGTAAAAGAAATTATTGAAAAGGAGATTTTTCAAAGAGTTTTTAAATCGCTGTTATATTGTATGAATGTAGAGAGGTTAGATGGAAATTTGTATGGAAATACTTCAGAAGAACGTTATGAAATGTTCAGTAATACGAGATACTGTATAGAGGCGATGAGTAAGAATTTTCCAACAATGAGAGATCAAATATACGATGAGATGGCACGTAAATGTGTATATGTAATGGAAGTAATTAACGAACTTGAAAATAACAAGAATAAAATTGGTAGATATTTCGGAATTACACCGGAAGAAATCGTACAAGTGCAAAATAGTGGAGATTGGCACGATAGTGAATGTGTCTTAATCTTTACATTCAAATCTCAAGATAAAATTGTATACAAACCAACTCGAGGAGAAAATTTACAATTTATGAAAGGGTTTATGGATTATTTTTTTGAACCAGAATATGCTGAACAATACATAGGTTTGTGTATTCGGGAAGGTATTTGGGTAAAGTTTGTTAAGCATATCGAATTAACAAATCCTAGAAAAGTGGAGCAGTTTTATTATAATTATGGAAAAGTGTTATTTGTCGCATATATTTTAGGAATGAATGACATTCATTATGAAAATCTTATTGCCTGTGGGGAATACCCAGTAATTACAGATGTTGAAACAATTTTTTCCTCGTACTTATTTTTTGATACACACACATTCTTATATGATGCACAGTACAAAGCTGTAAAAGAATTGCTCTACGGTACAATGGCGACAGGGATGCTGCCGATTTTTTCTATGACTGATTATTTTGGTGGAGATGTGAGTTGTTTGTCAAATAAAGGAATACAGTTAATTGTAGAAAAAATTAAAAATGAGTATAGAGATGATATGTATATTTGCACTGCACCAGAGATGATAGTAGAGTATAAGCATTTGCCAAATCATACAATTGATCCTTTAATGTATGGAAAACAGATTGTGCAAGGATTTGAGAAAGCAGAAAATATTTTTCAAGAGAAAAGGGAAGATATCATAAATTATATTTTGAATAATATGGAGAAAGTTGAGTCGCGAATTATTTTGAATATGACAAAAGGCTATTCAAAAATTGTTCGGATTAAAAGTGATCCGAGATATCGTCATAATCCAGAATTGTTTGGACATTTATTAACAACATTAAAAAGAAGTAATCAATTTAATCCCGAGGTATATGAACAGGAAGTTACTGAACTTTGTCGTAGTAATATACCTAGTTTTTATTGGAAGATGGACATGAATTGTGTGTACGGTTTGAATTCGGGACAGAAAAAAAAGATATTGGATCTTCCTATTTTTACAAAAGAGAGATTATCAGAAATTCTTGAATATCAGGTTAATATACAAATGTTAGAAAAACAAAAACAGTTAATATGCGATGCTATTGCATCGAATATAGCATTAGGTATTGAATATGAAAAGTTGAAAATAAGTATGAAACAATATGGGGATATTCATGCAAAAAAAATGCTTCGGAGCAATATTGATCAGAATTGCATTATAGGTTCAGATGGAACAATTAGTTGGCTTGGACTTATGGTAAATGATAAAGAACAGTTAGAATATGCTATGTTAGATTGGTCTTTATACTCAGGAATCATAGGACTTGGCTATATGTATATTTCAGAATATGATAAAGAACTGGATGTATTGGCAAAAGATATGATACAAAGAATATTTTGTACTTTGGCAAAATCATATGATTTAGGTTTTTTTAAAGAATATGATATTTCTTATTTCTGCGGATTGACAGGAATTTATGCGTTTTTGAAACAAATTAGAGATCGAAATATAATTGAGACGGATATCATAGAAAAATATATAAAAAATATTCAAGAAGAAATAAGAAATAATATTGTCAAAACTAGCAGCTATGATACTTTGGCAGGAATTCATTCAGCAATTATTTATTATTTTGGGTGTTATGAACAAGACACATTTTCTAGAGAGATTTTATCATCTATAGAAGAGTATTTTTTAAATAGTTTTAAAATTGATGATATGAAGAGAAACTTTAATTATGCAAGTTTTGCACATGGGTATTCAGGAGTTATGACATCAATTATGTGTATGCTTCAGCACAAATATGATGTAAAATTAGAAAAAATTTTATGTGAACTGTGGAAAGAAGAAAAAGAATTGCATGTTGAAAAATTTATATGGAAAGATATGCGAGCTCATCATATCGTACATTCACATTACTGGTGTCATGGTTCAGTAGGCATTATGATGACAAGACTGATTTGGAAAAAATTTGGGTTTGATAAAAAATTTGCTGAAGATATAGAAGAGGAAAACTTAGAAGAAATATTGTCTAAATACAAAGAGGAACTTCTTAATAAAAAATTTCAATCTAAAAATTACTCTTTATGCCATGGGAATTTTGCTTTGATCGATTTTCTTATTTCTTATAGAAAAATCGGAGGAACCGATGAAAGAATAGATGCATATATAGAGGAAATTATTGAGAGTGGTCAAGAAAATGGCTACAGTTGTGTTGGAGCACCGGGAGCTATAAACTCAATAGGATTTATGGTTGGAGAAGCAGGTATTCAATATACAGAAAATAGAAGTAAAAATTCAAAGTTGCACTCGGTTTTAATGCTTGAAATTGTGTAAGAAAGTGTGGTGACATTAGTGAAAGTTATTTTACAAACAAATCAATCTGACTGTTTACTAGCATGTGCTGCTATGATTATGAATACGCTTGGGTGCAAGGTGCCAGTATATAAATTGATTGAGAAAATAGAATTATCTATGGCTGGAAGTAATATATTGCAGTTAAAAGAAGCGTTAGGAGAATATGGGTTTTCTGTGGAAGGATATAAGATTGATGTAGAGAGTCTTAACCAGACAGTAATGCCAGTCATTGCTTATGTAAAGAATGGTCATTTTATTGTTCTTGATAAAATGAGTAAAAATCAGTTTGCCGGAGTAGATCCAGCAATTGGACGAATTAAGTATTCTTTTGATGAATTTCAGAAGATATATAGTGGTGTAATTGTGAAAATCAGAAGAGTAGATGAGGGAAGAAAATCTGAGGAAGTAACCAGAAAAGGTCTGTTAAGTTTTTTAGCAGATAAAAGATTGTTTCGGATTTTGGCTGGTTTACTTGTAACCTCAGTTTTTACACAGGTTGTAGCAATGAGCTATTCTTATATGTATTCCATGGTTGGAAATGGTGAAACATATAAGAAAGTTATGCTATTACTATGTGGGGCAGTTATTTTACTAGGAATAGGAAGCATCATGCAAGGTGTTTTGACTAAAAAATTTAATATTTTGTATGAACAGATATATGGAAACAGGCTAGTTGATAAACTGATGAGTAAAAATTACAAATTTTTTTCTTTTAGGAGCAATGGTGATTTGTTGTATAGGATAAATGCAAGAGGTATGATTAAAGACGCTCTATTGTTAAAATTGGTACCTTCTTTCATTTCGCTATGCACAATTATTTTTGTTCAGATTTTATTGTTAGCACAAAATAGTCTTCTCGGCATACTATTTTTAGGGACAATTATTTTATATTTAGTTATATATGTAGGAACAAGTAAAATAGCATATATGGAAAGTAATAAATATACGCAAAAAGTTATACAGTTAAATACAACAAGTGAGAATATTATACGATCAGTTTCAACCATAAAAGTTTTAGGTGTTAGCTCGATTTTTACTAAAAAATGGCATGAAGAAAATCAGCAACAAGCAGAGCGTTATGGGGAATTAGTTGTTATTCAAAGCTTTCAAAATGTTTTAACTAATATATTTACATATATTGTTCCAATTGCGGTGAGTATACTAAGTATTGCATGTGAGGAAGAAATTAATATTTTTAGTCAAATGGCACTTCTTCCATTGTTATACCTAGTAGTACAAAATGTAGTAGTGATTGGGCAGGCTTGTAATTCTGTTTACACAGTTTTACCTAATATAGATAAAGCAACAGAGTTGTTAGATGATGAATTTATGCAGGACAATGAACGAAAATTTGCAAAACTTGATGGTAATACGGCGATTCAAGTCAATGACATGTCTTATCATTATGGAAGTTTGCAATGCTTGGAGAAGGTTAATATAAGAATTGAAAAAGGAAAAAAATATGCTGTTGTAGGAGTTTCAGGAAGTGGTAAATCTACAATGCTTAAAATTTTGGCAAATCTCTTAAATGATTATCAAGGAGAGGTTGTATTTGATGAACAATGTAGAGAGAAACCTATTTATTTAGATCAGGATACAACTATTTTGGATGGTAGTATATTGGAAAATGTTCTTTTTGGACAAACATGTACAAATGAGAGGTTGATTCAGATAAGTCAGGCGATTGGTCTTGATGAAGTAGTAGGTAGACAGCCACAAAACTGGGGAACCGAAATTGCAAAAGGAAAGAATTTGTCCAGGGGACAGGAACAAAGGGTTTGTCTTGCAAGATGTCTAATCAAAGAGGCAGATACATATCTTTTAGATGAGGCAACTAGTAATATTGATGTAGTAGACGAAGACAAAATTATGAAGGCATTGATTGGAAATCAAGGAATTTTAGAAGAAAAGACTGTACTTATTTCTACTCATAAGCTGAGTATGATTGATTATGTAGATGAGGTTATTTATATAAAAAATGGACAGGTTTATCAAGGAACACATATGCAATTACTCCAAAAAGAAAAATCGTATGCAGCTTTTTTTGAAGGAAAAGTTACTTAAAATAGCGGAATAATTACATGGAAAAATTATGGAGATTAAAAGATGATATATTGTAAAAAATAACTTCTCGGAATCTCAATGAACAAGAATATACTTGACAATTGTATATTGTGCAGAAAAAAATTGAGAAAACGGACATAAGTGTTAGGGTTTGATCATGTGTTCCACAGAAGCATACAGGAAAGTAATCTTAGTTCTAGTTTGAAGACAGAATAACATTCATGTAGGTGGAATTAACAGATAACAGAAAAATTGCTCCCGTCGATTGAATAACATATCATCAATCGGCTTCATCATAAATTATCGGTAAAAATGGGTGATTTTTAAGAGATAAATTCTGTAAGTCTTATAAAACAAAGCCTGAAGATTTCGAGAAGATATAATATGAAAGTGAGGCAAAAAAATGAAGTGTAAATTTTTTAAAGCAGCAGCGTTATGTTGTACATGTATGATGGTATTGGGGAATACGATGGAAGTTTATGCAGAAGAACAACCAATAGTAATAAGTGAACAGATTGTTACTTCTTCTGAAATGGAGAAATTAGTTGAAATGGTATTGGATATCAAGGATGCTAATCCGGGAAAATCAGAACAGGAAATTTCTGACATTGTTTCAAAAACTTTAGAAAATGAGAGAAAAGAAACAAGAGGCATTTCGGATATTTGGAATGCTTTGACGGAAGCAGAAAAGAAATTACTGATTAGATATCCGGTAGCTGCTTTGAAAGTTAATGACGCCAAAAACATAGCTACTAGACAGACAGAAAGAAAGTTTGGGCATAATGGCTTAGGAGATCGGAGTGATGCGTTTAGGCATGGTATTTGGAATGCAGAAATGACAATTTTAATTGGGGCAGAAAAAGCAGAATTATTTGCGACTGCACATGAAGAAAAAGATACAACAGGTGTAGAGCCGGATGGTCACACTAAGTTAGAACATAAGAATATGGATCTGCATAACAATAATGTTGGGAGAAAAATAGGACTTGCACAGCCAGACTTGCCTGAAGAGCAGATGGCAGATTACATATATGATGTAATTTATCAGGAAAATACGCCATTTGTATGGCTGAATGATTAATTCGAACAAAGGTGATGTTAAAGATTGACTTTAGCATCACCTTTTTGCAAGCAGTTAATTGAAATAATCTTTTTATAGATTGACAGGTTTAAAAACTAAATAATTGTAAAAGAATAATATTGTGAGAGACATTATAGTAATAAAAAAGAACCTAGATGAGTCGTATATATTCTTAAATTAGGTTGTATTCGTATGTTAATAAGTCGCTTTTATGTGTGTATGATATAAATATATTTTATTAATTATTTGTAGAGGTGGGCTATGGGATTGAAAGAGAATACACACAAAAATACAAAAGTAAAAAATGCTTCACCTAAAGCGTTATATGTAGATATAGGAAAAAGATTAAGAATGTTACGTTTTGAATTGGACTATACTCAGGAGCAAATGGCTGAAACATTAGGTTTAAGTCTTGCATATTATGGAAAAGTTGAAAGAGGAGTATATGGTCTATCGCTTGAAAAACTTGTAATAGTTCATTCTAAATTTGATGTGGATATTAATTATTTGCTGACGGGGAACAAAAGAAATGAAATTTCTTTAAAGGAAATTGTTGAAGGGTGTCCAAGTGAACAAAGATATAATCTTGAACAATTAATAAAATATGCGATCAATTTAGCAAAAGGTAACAAAGAAGATTGATTTACTAAGGGTGAAAGATATGTTAGAAATTGCAGTATGTGATGATGAAACTTTAATAACTGCTCAGATTGAGAAAATGCTAGAGGAAATTACAGAAGAGAGCGTTACAAAAATTGAAGTAGATGTTTTTTACGATGGTAGTAGTTTAGTGGAACATATAAGTCAAGGGAAAAGGTATGATATTATCTATCTTGATATTGAAATGACCAAACAAAATGGAATAGATGCAGCTTGGAATATTCGAAAGCTGGATAAAAAAGTATTAATTATTTACGTTACAAGTCATGAAAGCTTTGCCAAAGAAGTTTTTGAAGTTTCCGCATTTAGATTTATTACAAAACCAATAGAACCACAAATTTTCAAAAAGTATTTTAAAGATGCGGAAACTGAAATTGTAAGACGACCAAAGTATTTTCAGTATCAATATAATAAAATATCATATAGATTACCAATTGAAGATATTTTATATTTTCAGAGTGATCGTAGGGTTACGTACATTATTACAAATGATGGCAGCAAAAAATGTTATGGAAAACTAAATGATATTGAAAGACGTCTGGTAGAATCTGATATGTATTTCTATAGAACGCATCAGTCTTTTTTAGTTAATCCTAAATATGTAACTGCATATTTTTATGATTCAATGGAATTGGCTGATGGGACTACACTATCTATTAGTGAAAATAGAAGAAAAAGGGTGAGTGAACTTTTTTGTATGTTAAAAGGAGAGGATATTATTGTTTAATTATGGTAATGATCTAATTGCAGATACTACTTTGGCTATATTTTCTCTGTATATTTTGAAAAAGTATTTTGAAATCTTTTTTCAAAAGAAAGATGATAAGATTGTAGGATTTTTTTGTTGGGCATTATATTTTATCTGGCAGTTAATTATTGGAAGCATTAATATATTTCCAGCATACATAAATGTCATGATTAGTATTATTTTAGTCAGCATAGTTAGTATAGGAGTATTTGAAGGAAATATTTTACAGAAATTTGTGTTTTCTGTTTTAATTAATGCTATTTGGATGCTGGCAGAGTTTCTGGTAGGATATGGATTTATTCTATGTGGAATAGATTATATGATTCCTCAGTTTTTAGGATCGTTGTTGTCGAAATTGATTGCGTTAATCTTAATTGTATGTTTAAAGAAATTTTTTCATGATGAGAATATCAAAAATCTTCCGAATAGGTATAATTTTATCTTGTTGCTGATACCGATAGGAAGTATGTTTGTGGTCTACAATATTTTTATGCTTAGCATAGAAATAAATCAGAAAAAATATATTAGCGAATCTTGGACAAGTTTAGTTATCATTTTGCTTATTAATATTGTTACATTTAAACTCTATTTAATTTTGTCAAAGGAAAAAGAGTTGCAAAAATATAATACCGTGTATGCTCAACAGTTGGAGTTATGTAATCAACATATGCGCGAAAAAGAAACAGTTATGATGGAGTTTCGTAATGCAAGGCATGATATGAAACAACACTTTATTGTTCTGATTGAATTACTGACTAAAGAGGATAATCAGAAGGCTATAGAATATTTGAGAAAACTCATAAATATAGAGCCTTTAAGTAAACTTGGAATTTCAAGAACAGATAATATTGTTGTTGATTCTTTAGTAAATTCTAAATATGCCGTAGCAATAAGAGAACAGATTAAATTTGAAGTAGACATTCACATACCAATGCAATTACCATTTAAAAGTGCAGATTTATGTATTTTGTTAGGAAATATTCTAGATAATGCGATTGAAGCATCGGTGATGTTAGATCAAGAAAGAAGATATATAAAATTTTTTATGAAGTACGAAAAAAATACCCTAATAATAACAGTCATAAATGCGTATAATGGGGAATTGTTGAGGAATGGAAGTGGAAAAATTATTACAAATAAAGGTGACTCTGAAAATCATGGTATTGGACTGGAATCAGTAAGGAAAGTTACCAAAAAATATCACGGTTCAGTTGTTATTGAGCCCGGTACACAAAAATTTACTATAAAAATAGTTTTGTGTGATTTACCGGAAAAGTTACAAATAACTTCGTAGAAATTACATTATAGCAAGGTTGTCCTTTTTTTGAGTTATACTAATAAAAAATCAAATGGAGGTAAAGATAATGAAAAAAATTAGTTCTTTTATTCAAAAAAATGCAAAGGTGATGGCGAGTTTTGCAATGCTGTTTAGTGTAATAGCGGTAAATAGCAGGTGTGTATGTATTTATCATCAACCGAAAATGCCAAAAGAAATGAAGCAGCTTAAAAATGATTAATACAGAAAAAATAGCAGATTCACTAACAAATTATATTGTGAAAAATAAAGTCATCAAGAAGGAAGAGTCAGAGATATATAAATATGGTTTTTGGACCGGCATAGAAATGCTTATTTATATTGTAACTTGTTGCTGCATAGCAGCACAAATGGATATGTTTCAAGAATGCATTGTATTTTTCTTGGCTTTTTTCTCATTAAGATCGTTTGTTGGTGGTATTCATATGAGTAATTACACAAAATGTTTTGTTTGTTCCTGCATAGTATTTATACTAATACTTTTAGCTGTTGACAATCTTCAATTGACAGATATATGGGCAATGAGTATTTCGATTTTTGAACTTTTGCTTATATTTTTCATGAATCCCGTGGAAAATATAAATCGTCCAGTGGATAAAAATGAAAAGAAAGTGTTTGCACATAGAAAAAAGCAAATTTTAGCGATTATATTAGGGACAGTCATATTTCTATTTATGAAAGGTTATAATAGTTATTTGAATACAATCACATACACACTTGGAATAATTATTATATCTATGCTTTTAGGAAAGATAAAAATGGCAGAAAACTATGAGAGGATGACAGAACGTGAAAGTTCTTTTGATTAGCAATACTTTGGATATTTATTATCAAACCCAAAAAGTGATGGGAAATCAAAATGAACTGCAAATGCTATCTTTTGAGGCATTTAAGGATGTAGAAACTATAGAGTGTGATATATTAGTGATAAATTTTGAATGTGCTATGGTGACTACAAAAGAATTTAAAATAATTTTAGAGGCAAAATGCAAAAGTAACGTTCCTATTCTTGCACTTTTAGAAAGTAGTAGTATTTCTGATCAGTTTGAGGTGCTGTCAGTGGGAGCACTTGACTATCTTGAATGTCCTGTTGCAGATGAGGTATATGAACAAAAGTTAAATGAGATGTCCAAGTGGAAGTGGTATTACGATTGGGAAGAAATGAAGAAACAGTTATAAAAGCAAATACGATTGGCAGGTATTCTAATCTGTCAATCGTATTTGTTTTTATAACAAAAGGTTGGATAACAGTTAGATTTTGAGTAAGAGTAATACACTGTACAAGAAAGCCGGTGAAACGCCTTGAATTGATATTGTGAATATTACGGGGCGGCGGAATATGCAGATATTGGATCCATAAGCTTTGTAAATGCTATAATAAAAGATTGGTTCTATTCTATGTATTTAATATGTTCTATATAGAATGGAAAAAATGAAAAGGATGTACAGATGAAATATAATAGTGTATTGACAGCAAAAATAAGTTCTTGTTATTCTAAATATTATTGAAACTACACACAAATTACAAAATAAGATGATAAAATGAAATTATTTAGGAGATGACAGTATGCAGAAAATTTTGATTGTGGAAGATGATTTAGATATACAAGAAATGATACAATTTTTTTTGGAAGACCAAAACTATCAAGTATGTGTTGCTGATGATGGTGTAGAGGGGGTGGCGATTTTCAATAAAGAACATCCGGATATGGTACTTTTGGATATTATGTTGCCTAAGATGGACGGATATGCCGTTTGTGAAATCATCAGGCAAAGTTCAAATGTGCCAATTATTATGATTAGTGCATTAAGCAGTGAAACAGATCAGATTAAAGGATTTGAATTACAAATAGATGATTATATTCCAAAGCCAATTTCGTTACCGCTGATGATTAAAAAAATAGAAGCTGTATTTAGAAGATATAATAAAAAAGAGGAAACAGAAAATAATCAGATGTGGTATCGTGAAATCTGTCTTATTATTGGTAATTATCGGGTAATTATAAATGGAGAAAGTATTGATCTGACACAAAAGGAGTATGAAATATTAAAGGAGCTAATGGAGCATCCTGGAGCTGTGATCTCAAGAGAGAGCTTTCTGAATCGATTGTGGAAATATGAATTTTATGGTGATGAACGTGCTGTAGATAATCATATTAAAAATTTAAGAAAGAAATTAGGCAGTCTGGGAAATTATATTGAAACAGTAAGAGGAGTGGGATATCGCCTTGAGAAAGTACATTAAAGAACACTTAACTGTCAAGGTATTTTTAGTAACTATAATGCTATTATTGACATTGAGTGCGTCAATCTACGGAATGGTCACATTTGGCATGTCGAACTTTTATTTAACAGAATTAAATAAAAGTCTTGAGAAAGAATTAGACACTACGATTTCACAAATAAAGGATATGACTAATGATGAAACTCAGAAGATATTGGAACGGTTTGCGATAGAGTATGGAGTCTCTATCATTGTGAAAAATCAAGAAGGAGAGGAAATAGGAAATTACGGAGAGATATCTTATTTTTTAGCTCCAGATGCAGATAGTTCAAAAGCACAAAATAGCAAGGGCATTACAAAAAATTATATCGTGAAATCTAATGAAGGCACGATTTATAAACTTCAGATATTTGGAACGAAAGAGTCTGTAAATATAGGGTTAAAAGTGTTAAACCGAATTTTGCCAGTTCTCGGAGTAATTACTTTTGCTGTATCTATTTTAATTGCGGTTTTTTTCGCTCAATATATCACTCGACCAATTTTAAAAGTAAATGAAGCATCTAAAAGGATGGTGAAATTAGATTTTCGTAGACCGTATCCCGAAACACGAAGCGATGAGATTGGTATTTTGGGAGAAAATTTGAATCGATTGGCGGAACATTTGGAAGAGACATTACAAGAGTTAAAAGAAAAAAATAAAATATTGCAAGATGAAATCCAAAGAGAGCAGAAAATGGAACAGAAGCAATTGTCATTTTTTGCAGCAGTTTCGCATGAATTGAAAACCCCAGTCACTATATTAAAAGGACAAATTCAAGGGATGATTTCAGGGATTGGTGGATATAAAGACAGAGATAAATATCTGAAAAGATCATACGAAGTAGTCTTTTCAATGGAAGGACTGATTCAGGAGATACTTGATGTTTCGCGTATAAAGTCAGCAGGATTTTTAGTCAATTTTTCTAATGTATCCTTGGATAACATTGTAAGAAATTGTATACAAGAATGGGAAGATGTTGCGACAGATAGAGGGGTGACTTTCCACATAGAAATAGAAGAGCACACAGATATTCATGCGGACAGAGTTCTTTTTCAGAAAGTAATTGGCAATTTAATTAGCAATGCGGTAAAGTATACGCCGGATAATGGAAATATTTGGTGTAAGGTGTATAAAAAAGGAGGAGATGTAATATTTTCCGTTGAGAATAATGCTGAGCATATTTCGGAACAGGAAATTCCAAAATTATTTGATGCATTTTATAGACGAGAAAAATCTAGAAATAGAAAGGCTGGAGGAAGTGGTTTAGGTCTCTATATTGTAAAAATGATTGTAGAGTTACATCACTATGAGTGTGAATTAAAAAATACTGATCAAGGTATAGAAGTGAAAATAATATGTAAAGACTAGAAAAACATCCGTTTGTTGTGATTACAGGCGGATGTTCTTTTTTTGAATAAATGTAGGAGATGTTATCTACACAAAAAACATACAATAAAAACAAAAAAATCATAAAAAAACAATTTAAACTATGTATTACAAAGAACAACAGAAAAAGGTATGAAGTGGATAGACATATGATAGAAAATGTTTTTGAAAGGAGAAGAAAAATGAACGAACACCTGAAAAAGATCAAAGGGACCATTGATGTAGAGAGAGGATACAGTCTGGGGACTGTTTTCACTACCAGAAACAAACAGTATATGTATGATACAGGAACCGGAAAAGTGTTTGAGTGCGGGGCAAATGAATACCAGATATTAAAAAGCCTGTTTGAAGAGACAAGCCTTCCGGAGAAGGTGGAAGGATTTTCTGAAGAAGAACTGGAGGCTGCATACAGAAATATCTGGGAGATGATAGAAACAGAGCATATCCTGCAGATTTCACCGGATTTAAAGTTTGTAAAGGAAACAGACGAAACATTAAGGGATTTGCTACGGTATGATCTGCAGCAGGTTATCCTGGAGCTGACAGAACAGTGTAATATGAGATGCCGGTATTGTATTTATAATGAACATAATGAAGGATACCGGAATTTTTCGCCAAAAGCTATGACCTGGGAAGTGGCCAAACGTGCTGTGGAGTATGCAAGGGATAACAGCGGAGATAAAGTGGCAGTATCCTTTTATGGCGGAGAACCGCTGGTGCAGTTTGAACTGATGAAAAAGACAATAGATTACAGCCGACAGATCATAAAAGGAAAAGAACTGACCTTTTCTTTCTCTACCAACCTGACACTGGTAACACCGGAAATCGCAGCATATGTAGCAGGGGTGGAAGGAATGAGTGTTCTGGCAAGCATAGACGGACCGGAGAAAATCCACGATGCGTACAGAGTGATGAGTGGAGGAAAAGGAAGCTTTGGGAAAGCAATACAGGGATTAAAATATCTGGTAGAAGCCTTTGGAGAGAGGGCAAAGGAAAGTATTGTAATCAATACGGTGGTCTGTCCGCCATTTAGTGCAAAGAAACTGGATGCAATCAAAGAGTTTTTTGAAGGACTGAACTGGCTGCCGAAAGAAATAGTGAAGAAATGTGATTATGTAGAATACGGAAGTGTAAGAGAAGAGGATATTTCCATGGAATATGCCGGAGATGGGGAGTTTATCGGAGAGGAACTGGATGGTTTCACATTAGACGCCATTGAAGGATGGGCACTGACAAGGGATTTAGAAGAGCAGGATCCCAAAAGTTATGTGGCAGGGATTGTAACGGATAAACTGGTACGGATACATAACCGAAGACAGACACAGGAACCGTGCAAGGACCTCAGAAGAAACGGCTGCTGTATTCCTGGGAACCGGAGAGTTTATGTCAAGACAGATGGAAAATTCCTTTTGTGCGAAAAAACTGGAGATGCGCCGGATATAGGAAATGTGTTTGAAGGGGCAGATCTGGAAAAGATAAAGAAATATTATATTGAAGAATACGATGAAAAATCCCTTACAAGATGTAATGAATGCTGGGCGAGAAATTTGTGCGGACTTTGTTATGCAGCATGTTATGAAGCAGAAGGAATTGATATGGAGAGGAAAGAAAAAGTCTGCGGTGCTCACAGGTATGCCACAAAAGGAGAACTGATTTCGTATTACAGCATTTTGGAAGAAAAGCCGGAAGTGATCGAAGAGATAGATGCGGTACCGTATTATTAAGGAAAGGTTTTAGATTATCAAAGATAATTTAAAATAGAAAAAATCAGACGGAAAGGAGGCGGCTGGTATGAGAAAAATCGTAGCAGGAAAGTTACAGACAGGAGCAGACTTTGAAGGCGGCAAATGGGGATGTAAATGTAGTGGTGGTACAGTAGTAGAAAATTCTCACTATGCAGGACCAGCGTATTGCGTGGGATACTGTGGAAACAACGGAGTAGTGACTAGAAATGCTAATGCAAATATCGCAAAAACTGCATAAGATGTAAAAAGACGTCTTATAGGAAGGGGAGATTTGTAATAGAATCTCCCTTTTCCTTTTTGGGGCTAGGGAAGAATTTACTATGCAAGAATGGTTTGATAGTTTCACGGATATAAAATATAAGAATGTTATCAGTAACACTAAATAAGGTGAATTTTATAAAGCTGAAGGGAGGTTAAATAAGAATGGTACGAAAGAGTAGAAGAAAGAGAAAAACACGAGTATTAAAATGTATAGTTTTTTTTGGAATTATTGTTTTTATAAGCTGTATGGGGGTGTATTTCTATAGAAAATACAAGGATACACAATTACAAAATATGGTGGATCAAACTGTGGAAAATGGAGATATGATGGGAACATTACAAAAGATGTCAAATTACGATTCTCGTATAAAAGATATAATAGAAAATCAAGATCAGTATCCCAAAGAACTTTTAGAATTGTTAACAGCAAATATAGAGACTATAGAGTTTGTGTTTGATTATCCTGAAAAGAAAGATAACTTACCAGCTACAATAGTAGAAGAAGCAAAAAGTGGAGAAATCCCATTACTATTGCAATGGGATGAAAGATGGGGATATCAGAATTATGGAGACGGCATGTTGGCAGTAAATGGGTGTGGTCCAACAGCACTCTCTATGGTTATTGTAGGTCTCACGGGGAATAAGCAGGCGACACCTTATCAAGTAGCACAGTATGCAGAACAAAATGGGTATTATGTAGAAGGGGTAGGAAGTAGTTGGAGTATGATGACAGATATAGGAAGCCATTTTGGGATTCAGGGAAGAGAAATTTCTTTGGATAAAGATAATATTCAGACAGAATTAGAATCAGGACATCCGATTATTTGTGCCATGCGTCCAGGAGATTTTACAACAACCGGACATTTTATCGTCTTGACAGGAATGAAAGATGGAAAGATTTGTGTCCATGATCCCAATAGTAAAAAAAGAAGCGAAAAATTATGGGACTATGAAACTTTAGAAGGACAAATCAATAATTTGTGGAGCTTTACAACACTTTTTTAATTCTACACATAAATTACACATAAAAAACATAAGTGATATTTTTATAATAAAGACATAAAAATATTGGAGGTATCAATTATGAAGAAAAAAATTGCAATGGTGATATTAGCAACTTGTTTATTTGGAACTTTAGCAGGCTGTGAGAAGGATAGCAGTAATAAACCAGAAGTTCCTTCAACAGAAAATTCAACAAATAGTGTAAATCAAACTGAAAATAGCACGGAGAAGAGCGAAGGAACAAGTGCTTTAAGCAATGCTAATTTGGTTGGAACAGTAATTGATTTTACAGAAACAGGATGCACACTCGGAAAAGGAAGTGTTACAGAAGATACTATGACTGCACCAGCAGCTGGAGAGAATACAGAAGGTGTAGAAAAAATTTCTGTACAGTATGCTGATAATACACAATTTCAAATTTCGAATTCTACAAGTACGAATGTAACTTTAGAGGCGGGAACAAAAGAAGATGTAAAAAAATCATCAGCAGTCTTTCTGTATGGGGAATATCAGGAAGATGGAACATTCTTGGCTACGCGTGTAATTATAGATCATTTTCAAAAATAGTAGGAGGAGATAAATTGGGAAGTGCGAAAAGAGCAGTGCGTTACTTGATAAGAAAAAAATCAAAAACAGTAATTTTGTTTTTGGTACTCTTGATTTCAGAAGCGATGATTTTAAGTACAGGGATTATTTTAAAAGCATCAAATGAGGCAAAAAGCGAACTGCAGAAAAAAACAAAGACAAAAATATTGGCAGGAATTATGGAAAATAACAACCCGATCACAACGGAGGATATAAATAAAATACAGAAATTGAAGGGAATAGATAAGATTAATAAAAATGCAACATTATCTGCATATCCTACAAATTTCCAAACAGTAACGGAAAACCAAAATACAAATACAGAAAATCTTCAGGTTCGATTGGTTGGTTATGATGATTTAAAATTAGACGGTGCTTTTGCGGAAAGTGAAATCCGGATAGTAAAAGGAAAGTATCCAAAAGAGAAAAATGAAGTTGTTATCAATCAAATATTAGCAGAGACTAACAAGTTAGAGATTGGAGATACGGTTACTTTCGAAACAGATGGCGGGAAGAAAATGGATGGAGTGATATCAGGATATTATTTGTCTGGTTCGGAAAGAAATCAGTCGAAAGAAATGGCATCTGTTTATAGGATTGAAAATACTATTTACACAAAAACAGAATCTATAGCAGCATTACAGGAAATAAGCGGATATGAACGTATTTCCGTATATTTGAAAAATCCAGAAAATTTAGAAAAGATAGAGGGAGAAATGGCAAATATATTAGGAGAAAAAGTTGAACTGACAAAGTCTGATATGCTATTTCGTCAAATGAAACAACCACTCGAACAGGTTATGCAGGTTGTAAGTTTAATGTTATATTTGACATTAGGAACATCTGCAATTGTTATAACGCTCCTTCTATGTATGTGGATGAGGGGGAGAAAGAAAGAAATAGCAGTTTATATCAGTTTGGGAAAAAATAAATGCTCGATATTATCACAGTTATTATTAGAGAGTTTTTTGGTATTTGCAGTTTCATCTGTATCTGCTGTTGTTATAGGGAATATTTTGGCAGAAAAATTGAAGGGAGTATTATTTGCAGGAAAAAGTATTTCTACACTGGCAATAGAAATTAGTCCACACTTATCAGATATTGGAATGCTTATTATGAGTGGCGCTATGATACTTTTCATTGGAATTGGTATATCAGTGATACCTGTTTTGCGGACGAATCCTAAAGATACATTATCAGATATGGAGGGATAGTATGGAAAATAAGATAGAAATTGTTGTACCAATATTAGAACTATATGAATCTGTAGAGGATGATTTAAGAAAGATAGGGATTCGAATTAGATTGGATTTGTATGATGGAATGGACAACTGTATATATGCAAATAAAAATGCACTTAAATTATGTTTAACAAGTATTTTGTATTATTTTATCGACAAACGTCCAGAACTTTCTGTTTTAGAAATAAGCTTAAAATCTTATGAGGAAAGGATATGGATAATTTTTAGAAGTGCAGAAGAAAAGTACAGATCCAAAAGGCAAACACCTATTCATAATTCAGAGATGGATGTGATAAGGGGATATTTAAAAACAAAAGGTATTTTTTTGAGAGAAGAAAAATTACCAGATGAAGTAGAAATTGGATTTGAAAATGTAGATTGATTAGGAGGCGATAATGTGGTTTTAGAAGTAAAGAATATAGTTTATTATTATAAAACAAATAAAAGTAAAAATGTTTTGAATGGGATTAGTTATAAATTTGAAGAAGGTAAGGTTTATGCCATTTTAGGTGCAAGTGGATCAGGAAAGACAACATTTTTATCATTGCTTGCAGGTTTGGATGTTCCTGTTCTTGGAACTATTTTGTATGAAGAAGAGGACATTCTAAAGGGTGGATTGAATCATCATCGAAAAGAACATGTTTCCTTAGTGTTTCAGAACTATAATTTGATTGATTATTTAACTCCAAAGGAAAATGTTATGCTTGGAGGAAATGGAAATCCTGAAGAACTATTAACTGCTGTTGGGATCCAAAAGGAAGATTGGGATCGGAAAGTTTTACAACTTTCTGGAGGACAGCAGCAAAGAGTGGCTATTGCAAGAGCTTTAGCGAGTCCAGCTAAAGTATTATTGGCAGATGAACCAACAGGAAATCTTGATGAAGATATTGGCAGAGAAGTTACTGAGCTTCTTCAGGAAACAGCACATAAATTAGGGAAATGTGTAATTGTAGTAACCCATAGTAGAAGTATGGCAGAAACAGCAGATGTTGTTATTAAAATAGAAAAAGGGAAAATACACGAAGAAAATATAAGAGAAAAAGGAGAGGTTTCATAAATGAATGTGTTAAGACGCGGTGCTTATTCTGTAGTTAGAAAACCCATAAAAAGCATTCTTCTCCTATTAGTAGTTGTAGTGATTAGCAGTTTTTTCATGGCAGGATTGGCAAGTCAGTCTGCAAGTGTCAATGTACAGGATTCTACGCGGCAAGCAGTTGGAGCTACATTTAGGCTGGAGCTGAGTGAGGCAAATCGGCATACACGACTTGAAGAAGCAACAGAAAAAATTGGAGAAGGAAAGGAAGGGACTTACGGAGGAGTAACGACAAAAAAATTTGAAGATGGATCTTGGATGTCATTTGTAGATAATTCTTTTGAAACAGTTATTCCTAAAGATGCAGAGCAGATAGCAAAAGTAAAAGGAATTGAAGAATACAACCTGATTACAGTAGCAACAGTAGTAAATCCTGTGAATTTTAAAAGAATTGAAGATCCGGATATGGATCAGAGCCAGGACTTTGGAGGTGTTAATCTAAGAGGCAATCGAATTATGGAAATGGATATGGATGTTGCAGCAGGAAAAATTAAGCTGGTAGATGGACGAATGACAACCAGAGAGGATAAAGATGTTTGTGTTATTTCAAAAGAACTGGCAGAATTAAACGGACTGCAAGTAGGCGACAGTCTACAGTTCAATCAGTGGGATGACAAGGAGAATTCGAAAGTCTATAGTGCGAAGATTGTAGGAATCTATGAAGCGGTGCAGAAGTTAGAACCGGTTATGTCAGGAGATACGTATCGGTCAGAAAATACAATTTTTACCGACATGAATTTTCCAGAGAAACCATCTGGTGAAGAGGGAAATCCGTTGTTCCGATATGCGATTTTTAAAGTGGGGAATGTAGACCAATATGATGCGGTAAGAAAGGAAATTGAAAAAGTAGACATTAACTGGGAAAGATATGATTTAATTGATAGCAATGGAAATATTCAGAGTATGGCTGAGAACTTTAATAATATGAAGCAGTTAAGTGAAATGCTGTTAATTGTAGTTTCGGCAGCGAGTTTCATTATATTAAGTCTGATCTTTTTGTTCTGGATGAAGAACCGGACACAGGAAATTGGTATTTTTATGGCGTTAGGAGAAAGCAAGAAGAAAATTTGGAGTCAATTTCTTTGGGAAGCTATGCTGATTGGAGTTTTGGGATTAGTATTGTCATTTATGATATCGCCTGCACTTTCCAAAATGACAGCATCTTATATGGCACAGCAATCCCAGAGTCAGGCAGAAGAGCAGAAAGAAGCAACGGAAAATCAGGTATTTGCAGACGGATATACCGCACCGGATTTGAAATTACAGAACATAGAAATAGAAGTTACGTCAGATATGTTGATAAAAGATACAATTGCAATCGGTGGATTGCTATTCATTTCAGTTTCAGTAGCAGGGATTATGATCATGAGGAAAAAACCAAAAGAAATTTTATCAGAAATGAGTTGATATCCTGTTAAGATTTATTATAGATGGAAAATTATTGCAGTAAATAGCATTTATATGCGAACAAATGATATGAGGAATTATTGAATCGAAATATAAAAAGCTTTATAGAAGGAGAAGAATAAAATATGAGTATCTTACGACGGGGAATGTGTTCCATTACTCGAAAACCTGTAAAAAGCCTTCTTCTCCTGTTAATAGTTGTAGTGATTAGCAGTTTTTTTATGGCAGGATTGGCAAGTCGGTCTGCAAGTGTCAATGTACAAGATTCTACGCGGCAAGCAGTTGGGGCTACATTTAGACTGGAACTGAATGAGGCTAATCGACATACCCGGCTTGAAGAGGCATCAAAAATAACAGGAGCAGAAGGAGACTATGAAGGCGTTCACAATTATCGTTTAGAAAATGGAGCTTATGGAGTTTCAACAGATAATTCTTTTGAAACAGTTATTTCTAAAGATGCAGAGCAGATAGCAAAAGTAAAAGGAATTGAAGAATACAACCTGATTACAGTAGCAACAGTAGTAAATCCTGTGAATTTTAAAAGAATTGAAGATCCGGATATGGATCAGAGCCAGGACTTTGGAGGTGTTAATCTAAGAGGCAATCGAATTATGGAAAATGAAAAATCTTGAAAAGAGTATGGAAGCAGTAGAAAATATGAAGATTCCAAAAGAAATACCAATACTGCAGTTTGTTTCAAAAGAGAATTGCAGAACTATGCCGCAGTGGGAACAGCTACATAGGGATATTATAGCAGATAAAGAAAATGGAGAAGTGATTTTACTAGAAGGATCTCATTATTTACATTTTGAACAAAGATCGGCTATTGTCCAAAAAACGATACAGTGGATAGAAAATAGGTAAATATTCTGATTTTTATAGAAATAATTGTTCAAATGGTTCCGTATGTTTGCAATGCACTGTATATCGTGATAGAATAATAAAAAAATAAAGGAGTGGTGTTTGAAAATGGAATCTACGTGTAAGCCTAAAATTGTTTCATCGTTATTGAGAGAGTCCGGAAAGGGAAAACTTGATTTTTCACATCCCTTTCAGCGAAAAGAAGGACAATGGACCAGATATATGGAATCATTGGAAGTGGATTCTCTGCTAAGAGGATATTCTATTAATTTGGTATATGTTTGGAAGAAAGACAACAAAAACTATGTGATAGAGGGCAAGCAGAGAATTACTACATTGCAGAAATATAAAGGGGATAAATTCCCACTTTCTAAAAAACTTGATCCGGTTATAGTTGATGGAGAAACATATGAAATTGCAGGGAAAAGATTTTCACAATTAGATGAAGTTGTACAAGATAAACTGTTGAATTCAGAAGTTCTGATTTTTGAAATGTGGGATTGTACGGAAAAAGAAGTAAGAGATATGTTTGTGCGTCTGAACAGTGGAAAGCGTTTAAATGGAGCCCAGATCCTGACAGGTCTTTTAAATATTGATGTGAGTACAGAACTTTATAAAATTATGGAGCATCCATTTTGGGCAAAGACAGGAATTACAAAAGGTGATATTAAGTCAGATAATATGCGCAAAGTGGCCTGCCAGATTTTGATGCTTATTTCCGGATATGAATATACTGCTTTTGATCAGAAAAATATTGAAAAATATGTTGAAGTATTGAATAGCGATTCAAAGGAAAGCATACATCTCATTGGACATGCATTAGACGTACTTGATAAGTTAGACGAAAAGGTTACAGATAAAATTGATAAGATGAAAAAGCTGTCCATTCCAATGGTAGTTGCAGCAATGGATATGGTGTACGGAGACGAAGCAAAAGAAGATGCGTATCTGTTATGGGTGAAAGAGTTTTTTGATAATTATGATAAGCAGGAAAAATACCTGGAATATTGCGGAAGAAGTACAGATAAAGGCGAAAATGTAAGAGGACGTTGGGAAATTTTTTCACAGGCAGTAGCAGAGTAAGAATGATCATGCCCCATGAGATTTCTTTTATTAAAATTCATATATCTAAATATAGTACGCAAATATTGACACATGCTATATATTGTGGTAAAGTGAAAATGAATTAACATTTATACTCATGTAAGTGAAAGATGAGTACAAAAATTTTTTCCGATACAGAATCGGAAGCAAGTTTTGAAACAGGTGGCTGTTTCGGCAAGAAATAAAGAGTTATCAGGCATTTAGAATGAAGATATTCTAGGTGCCTTTTTTTATTTCAATTAAATAAAAAGGAGGATAGTATTACGCCACAAAAGAAAGAAGAATAGGAGGAAAATCATGAACCAAGAGTATTTAAAAGGAATCCACAGTGAGATGTGCAGCAGAGAGGCAATTATTTTTCAGGCTACGGAAAATAACATTATCAGTTTCCTGAAGAACAGTTTATTTGCAGAACGTTCTGAAATCAGGACACTGGACGGAAAACGGTTTTTAACGACGATAAAAGGAAAATGGATCGATATCTGTCCTGATAGAATTTATCTGGAAGAAAAGTTAAAACCGCTGATTTTAGCTGTGAAGGAAGGGCGAAAAATGCTACTTCCATTAAAACAGATCAAGGTAGAACAATTAGAAGGATATCGTCCGCCGATACCGGATTGGAACTATTTTTTCTGGCTAGGGTGCAGTGATGAAGAATACGAGAACTTCAGAAAGCAGCAGAAACCAAAAACAGTTATGTATGAGGCTTTCGGAGAGAAATTTCCAATACAGTTAAAGGTGGATAAGTATTCAATGACTGGAAATCTGGCGATTGAGATGGTGAACTGGAAACACAGGTATCCATCATCATGGGCTGCTTTGACAGTTGATTTGAATGAGGTGTGTGAAAAAGATTGTTCTTATGTTGATACAAACCATCATGGAAGAAAAATATTGTCATGGATTATAGAAAATGGATTAGGGGAAGTGACAGGACAAAGAAATAGGAGTGGATACTGTACTTATGAGAAAATACGTTTTTATCCGGAAAAATTAAAGGATTGTGATCCCGAAGGTTACCAGAGATATAAAATAAAATTTGAAGAAACATAAAAAGGCTGCATAGTAGAGATGTTATCAGAGAACAGGAGGAATCAGGATGAGAAACTATCAAGATGAACAGAATAAAAATTATGAGAATACAAAACAAATGTTTGAAGCGTGTCGAAAAGATGTAGGCGATTCTAAAAAAGCGAGAAGAACCATGCCAATAGTTGATGATGAGATTTGCTTTGCAGATATTCCGGAAAATGGAGTGTGTATTACGTCACAATTTGAAAATGGGCTTTGCGGAGAGATTATCTGGTGCCGAAGTGGAGAAGATGTTTATATGCTGCACAGCAGTATCCGTCTGGCAGATCATACTGTCTGGCTTCAGATGGACAAGAAAGGTAACAGCGAGGCACTGCATTTAAAACTGCTTTCAAAAGAAGGAAATGAAAAGGTACAGCAAGATGAGTTTCAGGGGCTTTATATTTCACCGCGTATGCAGGTGAAACGGTTTTACGAATATTGTTTCTGGCCAAATTACATAAGAGGCAAAAGACCGGCACAAGAGAACAGCCTGAACTTATACGAAATTTTAAAAAGAATTGTGAAATGCATTGGTTCTGATTTTCAGTATGATTTGGAAACAATGCGGATTTAGGATGTGACATTTAGAATGAAAATTCCAAGTGTCTTTTTTTGTACCTATTTGGCAGGAAAGAATTTTCCTGCCAGAATTTAAAGAAGGAGACCAATTATGAACGAACTTATTATGACAGGATATGTTGCTACAGAGCCTGAAATCAATGAATTTAAGAGAAAACGGCGCAGGAATAAGAAAACACCTCAATATGGTCTGGCTGCAAATTTTCGTATTTCTGTAAAGCGTTCTTTTAAGAAAAAGGATGGGAAAAAATATGACTATTTTTCCTGTTCAGCTTTTGATAAATCCGCTGAATATATTGAAGAGTACATTGAAGAAGGCGATTATATTGGAATACATGGAACACTTTTAAATGACAATTACGAAAATGACGATGGAGATATGGTGTATAAGGATAAGATTACAGTGCTCCGGATTGAACTGCTTAGAAAACGAAATGACGAAGAGGAAGGATATGATTACGAGGAAGAGCCAGAGGACAACGATTATGATGATGAAGAATATGAAGAAGACGACTACGAGAATGACTATGAAGATGATGAGTATGAAGAAGAGGAATTGGAGGAAGAAGAGTACGAAGAGGAAGAAAAAGGATATCGCAGAAGTGTAAGAAAACCCAATAGAAATACGACAACCTCGTATAAGAGAAGCAGCAGGCAAAAGAAAACAGCGCCTAAAAAAAGATCTGAGCAGAGAAAAAGAGCGAAAGAAAATTCAGAAAGAAGGAAGCGACAAGGAAAGAGAAGTGCACCGGAGCGAAAACGCGGTGATAGTAGAAAACGTAACCTGGTAGATGAAGAATTTGAGCGTGTACAGGAATCAGAGTATAACAATTATGGATTTGACTAAAAATAGAAGCATTTTTAACAGAAAGGAACTTGTGCTGTTATGAGTAGTAAATGGAAATACTTTGTCAAAAAGTATCAAAATTTTTGTATTGCTTCGGGGATTGTAGGATTTCTGTTAGCCCCATTTTTATGGCCGTTTTTCCTCGCAATTCTGGTGAATACCTTGTCCCTGACAGTACCAGTTCTGCTGGTGTACTTGGTGATTCGCCAGCTGAAAAAGAGGCCAGAAGGAGCAGAAAAAGAAACATTTAAAGAGGTAGCTGAAAATAGGAAAGAAAAAGCAGAGGTACCTGAAGAACAGTCTTTGAAAAGGGCGGCTCCGGTTGTGAAAGCTCCCAAACAGGAACAGACGGTGAAAAAGAAAATGGAAAAAGAACGGAGCCCAAGTGTTTCCGAAGAATTGAATGAAGCAGAGAAAGTAGCAAGAAACTGGTATATCATGGAAGGAAGAGAAAAATTTCATCATATTTCCATGAAGCTGGCATCAGAAGGAGTCAACTCTTTTTCCATAGGAAAAGACGGGTTGTGCAGTATCCGAACCGAAAAAGGGTTTCGCAGAGTTGCAGCAATTCGGGATTTTCCAGCTCAAAAAATGTTGGTCATCAAAAAAGAACTGGAAAAAGAAGGGATTTACTATGTAAAACTTTCTGGACGCTATATGTGGGTTACAAGGAGGGAATAGCTTGTTAGAGTGTAGATACGCTTCTTCCATCTATTATAATCAGGAAAACGGATATACTGTGGCGGTATATGAAACAGAAGATGAAATTCCAGAAGGGAAGAAGGAGATTGGGAAACAGCAGTTTATAGCAGTTGGCTGCGAACTGCCAAGAAATGAAGGGTTGGATATATCCTTAAAAGGACAATGGAAAGAATCAGAACGGTATGGAAAACAGTACCATGTGGCTTCTTTTGAGATTCAGATGCCAACAACGGGAGAAGGGGTGAAAGCGTACCTTTCTTCCGGATTGATCAAAGGGGTTGGACCTATTATCGCAGAAAGGATTGTAGACCGGTTCGGGAAAAATACCTTCTATGTCTTTGAACAATGTCCAGAACGTTTGCTTGAAATTCCAGGAATTACACAAAGAAAGCTGGATAGTATTTTAGAGGGGTACCATAAAAGCGAAAATATCCGTCAGCTTTCTCTTTTTTTATCTTCTGCGGGTGTAACACCAAAGAAAATAGAAAAAATTCAGGAACATTTTGGACACAAGGCAGTCAGCATTATCAAAAAAGATCCCTTTCGTTTGTGTGAAATGGAAGGTTTTGGATTTAAAACGGTTGATCCGATAGCCAGGAAGGTCAAACATTTTCAGGCAGATAATCCTTTACGGATAAAAGCAGCTATATTATATGTTTTAAAAGAAGCAGAAGGGGAAGGGCATCTCTATTTAGAGGTGCCTGAAATTTTGACAAGAACAAAATCATTATTGTTTCGAGGAGATAAAAGAGGTCATGTCACAGAACGGAAAATACGTGATGCAGGGAATTCGCTCATTAAAGATGACAAGGAACTTGTCTGCAGCTATACGAAAATTTATTCTAAGAAAAATTATGAGTCGGAACAAAAAGCTGTTATACAACTTGCGGCGCTCAGCCGATATCCGATAAAAAGATATGATGTAGAGAAATGGATTTCCGGTTTGGAATCGAAAGAAAACATACAATTAGCGGAAAAGCAAAGAAAAGGGGTTGAAATGGTTTTTCAAAATCCAGTTTCCATTATAACAGGAGGACCTGGAAGTGGGAAAACAACCCTGCTGCGTTTTATTGTTATGATCCAGGAAAAATTGAATATAGATAGTATGATTTTATTGGCAGCACCTACCGGAAGAGCGCGACAGAGAATGTATGAAGCAACGGGATATCCGGCGTTGACGATACATAAAAGTATCGGACTTACAGGAGCAGACGGTGAAGAAGCATGGAATGCTGGAGAAATGCTTTGCGATGACTTGATCATCATTGATGAGTGTAGCATGGTAGATATGCATCTGTTTACCAGTCTGATGATGAAAATAAAGACTGGAAGTCGGATTGTTTTTGTGGGAGATAAAGACCAGCTGGAATCAGTAGGTCCTGGAAATGTATTTAAAGAACTCATTGACTCCAGAGTCATTCCAGTTACTGTTTTAGATCAATGTTTCCGGCAGGAAAACCCTACTATTTTGGAGAATGCGATAAAAATCAACTGTGGCAAACAAAATTTGGTATATGATAACAGTTTTTCCTTTGTAGCAGCACATGATGATGAAGAAGCCGCGAAAAAGATTATGAAACTTTTTGATATGGAGTGGAAGTTGCAAAGGAAAAATGTAAATGCAGTGCAGGTATTAACACCTTTAAGGGAAGATACGAAGGTAAGCGCAAATGCTTTGAATCTAAAAATCAAAGACAGAATCAATCCTTACCAGATAGGACAACAGGAAATCAAAAATGGAAACAAAATTTTTCGTATACAGGATAAAGTAATGCAGACGAAAAATGAAGATGAAATTTCCAACGGAGATATCGGGATTGTACGAAAAATAGGAAAGGTGAGCGGTAAGAAATATATGGAAGTAGATTTTGGAGAAGAGCGGGTTATGCGATATCAGGAAGGAGAATCTTGGAACCTTGTTCATGCGTATGCAATTACTGCACATAAAGGACAAGGCTCCGAGTATCCGGTAGTCATCATTCCGATTTTGTCATGTTTTCGGCGGCATACCTTAAAGCGAAATCTATATTATACGGCAATTACAAGGGCAAAAAGAAAAGTCATTCTTGTGGGAAGCAAACAGGCATTTTCCCAGGCAATACGGGCGGGAAGATCCAAAAAAAGAAATACGTTGTTATCTTATCGGTTAAAAAAAGCATTTACGGAGGTTTTGGATAAGAATGAAGCGGCATAAGAAAATAGTGGTAAACTGCTTATAAAAGCAGAAAGAGTTTTAATGCGAAAAGAACATAAACAATTCTTCCTTATCATACGGAAGGAGGATAATCTGGTGAGAAAAATAAGTGGCATCTTTTTTTCGTGTGTGATAAAATAAGAAAAAGAGGAATAGGCAGGTGAATATAGGTTGAAAGTTGAAAATATACTGGCAAAGAATATTAGTTCTGCAGGAGAGAAAGCCTCCTATGATGCAGCATGCAAACGCCTTCTGGCAAATAAGGTGATCTTGGCATGGATTATGAAAAGTTGTATAGAGGAATATAGAGATTGTGAGATTCAGGAAATTGTAGAGAACTATATAGAAGGAGAGGCAGATGTTGCAGACGTACCCGTAAATATAGATGAACAGGTATCAGAAGAACAAATACAAAATGGAGCAACCGAAGACGCTTCTATTTATGAAGGGGTGGTTACATACGATATTCGCTTTTGTGCGAAGACTCCGGTGTCGAAAGAAAAAATTCGATTGATCATAAATATTGAAGCGCAAAATGATTTTTATCCAGGCTACCCGATTATAAGCAGAGGAATTTACTATTGCAGCAGATTGATATCTTCGCAGTATGGTGTTGAATTTTCAGATGCACATTATGAGAAGATAAAGAAAGTCTATAGCATTTGGATTTGTATGAATCCACCGAAATATCGGGAAAATAGTATAAACAGATATTCTATTACAGAAGAACAGTTAATTGGTAGTTGTTCGGAAAGAAAAGAAAATTATGATTTACTAACGGCAATTATGATATGTTTAGGGGACTCTGATGATGAAAATGCTTCAGGTATCTTAAAGTTACTGGAAGTTTTGCTTTCTTCGGATCGTGAAGTAAAGGAAAAGAAAGAGATATTACAGAATGATTTTTCAATTGAAATGACAAAGACATTAGAAAGAGAGGTGTCTACTATGTGTAATCTGAGTAAAGGCGTTGAAGAACAAGGAATTCAGAAGGGTATTGAACAAGGAATTCAGAAGGGTATTGAACAAGGAATTGAACAAGGAATTGAGAAGGGAATTCTTCTTTCAATTAGAAACCTTATGGAAACAATGGGATGGTCGGTAGAACAGGCAATGGAAGGTCTGAAAATTCCTGAAGAAGAAAAAAGCAAGTATTTAGATGAATTAAAAAAAATGTAAGAGTACAAAATATATAAATTTTGAAAATAGAGGTGAGCAGCACTGTTGTTGTTCACCTTATTGCATGGTTTGTCTGAAACGTAAAGACATTAGAAAGAGGTGCCTATTATGTGTAATCTGAGTAAAGGTGTTGAAGAAAAAGGAATTCAAAAAGGAATACTGTTTTCAATTAGAAATCTTATGGAAACAATGGGGTGGTCAGTAGAACAGGCAATGGAAAGCCTGAAGATTCCTAAAGAAGAAAAAACGAAATATTTAGATGAATTAATATAGTTTTTTATGATGAGTGTGGGCAGAAAGCGTGAGTAAAATCAGCTTTCTGCCCATCTTTTATATGATAATAGTTACAAAAGTACGAGACAAATAATAGGAGATATCACAGTATCTTACATACCATAAGTGTTTTGCTTGCAAAATGGGGAGCTACTTTTAGGTGTCATAAAGATACGTTGTGCCATTTCAATAAAAAGTAAAGCATGAGAGCGGGAAGCAGAATAGGTTCTACTCATGTATTTCTTCGTTTGCATTGACAATGAAGAGAAAATTCCTTAGTTTCAATGAGAAACATAGGGGATATCGAATGTATCCCGTGAAGAAATATGCTACACTACCGAAAAAGGCATGGAGGACAGTAGAATGGATTATAAAGAGCAAGTAAAAAAGTATCTTGAATATTGTGAGTATAGGAAAGAATTGGATTGGAATACGCTGAAGGCATACAGAATTGATTTAAGACAGTTTTTTGAGTTTACACAGGAGGATGTCCCAGAAAAAAGCAAAATAGAAGACTATATAGTGGAATTGCATAAAAAATACAAGCAGAAAACCATAAAACGTAAAATTGCATCAATCAAAGCATATTATAATTATTTGGAAGAGTGCGAAATTATCGATGATAGTCCGTTTAGAAAAATCAAAGTAAAATTCAAGGAAGCAGCAATTTTACCTAAAATAATCCCGCGTGAAGAAATTGAAACTTTGTTGAATTATATGCATTCATGTAAGAAGATAAGTAAGGATAATACTTATAAGTACTGGTTACGAGATATAGCTGTAATAGAAACATTATTTGCTACGGGGGCGAGAGTATATGAAATATCAAATATAAGATTAGATTGTATAAATTTGAATACGGGCTTAATAAAAATCATGGGAAAAGGAAGTAAAGAAAGATATATTCAGGTTGCGTCAGGTGAAATTTTGGATCTCCTAAAACAATATTATAAACATAATTCAGAAGCAATCAAAAAGTGTGGTTTTTTCTTTGTGAACAGTTGGGGAAATAGATACACTGAGGATTCTATAAGGCTTATGTTAAAAAAGTACACAAAGCTGGCGGGTATTGATAGAAACATTACACCACATATGTTCCGACATTCTTTTGCTACATATTTAATAGAAGAGGGTGTTGATGTAAGTTGTGTGCAACGGATCCTTGGACATAGTTCGATAAAAACTACTCAGATATATATACATATTGCAGCTAAAAAGCAAGCTGAGATTTTAAGAGAGATGCATCCTAGAAATCGAATGAATATAATCAGAGCAGCATAAATTTACTTATTATTTTATTTGAATAAAACGGATCGGCTTTGATAAAGGCGGTCTTTTTGATATACAAAAAATGAAGAGTTTAGTTATAGAAAAAAATTTTTTCATGGCAATAAAACAAAAGTATGGAACAATATGATAGTATTTGATATAATGTATTTAATAATTAGTAGTTATCCGGTATCTGAATGATATTAGATAATACCTTATTATCCAATATCGAAGTACAAAGAGAATTACAAAGAGAATAATGTAGGAGAATATATTTTGAATGCAATAATTTTGGCTGCTGGACATAGTTCCCGTATGATTGAGGAAAAACAATATACCCATAAGCCTTTGTTACCAATTCTTGGGCTTCCCAATATTGAGAGAACAATTCTAATTTTAAATGATTTTGGAATAAATGATATTGTTATAATTGCAGGAATATATGCAGATCAATATACATTTTTACAAGAAAAATATGGTTGTACCATCGTATCTGATCCCAATTGTTCAGTATCTACGCTCTATGGGATATACAGTATTGTTAATATTATAGGTGATACTTTCATCATTGAAGGTGATGTTGTTTTGGCGGAGAATATTTTTATTAATAAGCCTTATAGCTATTATTATGTAATGAAATATTTAAATCCGGAATTTGACGCTTGGAAACCTATTCTTGATAAGAATGGGCGAATAATTTCCTTTGAAATTGGTTGCTTTTCAGAACCGTGCATTTTTGGAGTATCTTTTTGGAGTAAATCTGATGCAGAAATTTTCAAAAAAATTATTGCTGATATCAGTACTCCTGAAAATTTATCTAATAGCGAAAACTTCTGGGATGACTATTTTAATGATTTTTTGGACGAAATCCAAATTCACACTTTAGAAATACCAAATTATGTTGCATCAGAAATGAACAATGTAATCGAATATGAGATGGCCATAACAATGTGCCAAAAGTATTATTCTAATCCAAAACAATATTTTATAAACTGGCATAATAATAAAAATGAGTATTCATATATAATGAATACATCTCAAGCACTAAGTTATACCCAAAAACTTTTGGAAGAGTATATCTATAAGCATCCTGACGAAAACTTTAGTTTAACTATTCCATCATACTTTGAAAATAATGAATATCCTTATATCATAAAAAAAGAAAAGAAAAGCATTGGGTTTATAGATATAGCTATTGAAAAAAATTTTTTTCTGCTGAGAAGAATTTATCTTGATAAACCTTATCGAAGACAACGATTAGGAACTCAAATTTTAGAAAATATAATTACATTTTCTAAACTCACAAACAAGGAATTACGGGTAAACGTTTATGATGAAGAGGCAGAAAAATTTTATAAACGTCTTGGATTTAGAAAAAATTTTACAAATTACGTAATAAGGAGACAATGAGTATGGATATAATTCAAGAGTGTTTAGCTTATTTTAAGAATATAGATATAAATTTCGATTTGCTAATAATAGCTGACACACAAAATAAAACTACAAAGAACAATAACTATATTGTTCATACTGATGAAAGTGAGTTTTTTTCTAGAAAAGAATTTTCTGAAATCGCTTCGACATTATTTTATATTTTTGGTTATGCCAAAGTTTTTTACTCAGAATTGGATTTCATAAAATTTGTGATGGATGAGCATCCCTCAGCCACAGAATGTTACATATATAATTTTAGCAGAGATGGAATAGCTGAAGGGAAAAAATCATTGATCCCTGCTTTTTGCGATTTATGCGGTCTTAAATATACTGGATCAAATGCTTTTACTATATCCTTATTGAGAAATAAATGGATTTTTACACAGGTACTTTCTAATATGGGGATATTAACACCAAAATCTGTTCTTTATACATTTAATAATCATAATATATTAGAACCTTTTTTGGATACGACAATACTTTTAAAGAATATTCATGAATCAGCAAGTATAGGCTTGCTTACAGACAATAAAATATATTTAACAAAAGAAAAATTGAAAACAGTTGATATGACACTACAACGGATGAACACTAAACAACTACTCATACAAGAATATATTAGCGGCCTAGAATGTGAAGTTTTAGTAATACAGTTTAAGGGAAAGTATTATGCACTTGAGCCAGTGGAAATTGTTATAAATGGTAATGATTTTTTAGATTCCTTAACATCAAACCTATATAATTATTCGTTTAGAAAATTATCCGATAGTTTGAGTCCAGTAGTAATAGAACAAATAAAAAAACAAGCAGTTAAAGCTGCACAAATTTTAAGCATTAAAGACTATGCGAGATTTGATTTCCGTATAGAAAAAGACCAGCCATATCTTATCGATATAGCTGGAACACCATATACTATAAAACATAGCTCGGTAGCGTTTCTGTTTGAAAATATAATGCATTTAGATTATAAAGATATTTATAAGACAATAATGGCGTGTTCTTTTTCAAATTATGATATACTTCAATCATAAGATGTATATTGCAAATCAGATAGCATAAGCCCCCGGCAGAAAAAAGAAGCCAATTCACTAGATCGTCGTTTCAAAGGTACTAGATTATTACAAAAATCATATCCATCTAATATTTGACGATTCAAAATAATCTCTTTTAGCGCAAGAAGTTTCTTATCCCAAAAAACTTCTTGCTTTTTAAATAATGATGGAACAAAATCATCTAATAAATTAATAATTTTTGTTGCACTCTCCCATTTTTCTTCTAATATATATCTATATATTTCGAACCAAGCAAAATAATAACGATAAAAGTCATCCACATCATCATCTTCAATATTTGACACATCATCGCAATCCATTAAATGCTCCAAATATTTTTTGAATTTGAGATATTCTGAAATATTACCATAATAAAGATTTAGCGAACATATATTAGTGAGAATAACAAATTCTGTTGCACATGAAATACGTTGTAATTGTTTTCTTAATTTTTTGACAGTTTTTTTTGCATATCTAAAGCAATATTTTTTTGCATGGGATTGTTCATACCTAAGAAAATCTGCTATTATCATGTTATTTAGTATTTTCTGAGGGTACGGTATTGATATTTCATTTTCTAAAGAAACTTGCATAGCTTTTCTGCATGCCTGTATAGCTTCATTATATTTTTGTATAACTATGTCTGTTCCTGCTTCACAGATTAATGTGATACAATATTCATCCCAGATTTGATTGTCATAAAAATACTTTTTTGCTTTGTCATAATAAATATTACATTGTGTCTGGTTTACAAACAGAAACGCTTTTCGATTAAATACATTCTCCATATATTTAGCAATGCTTTTACTAGATTGAGAGGTTTGTATATTCCCGCTAAGTGAAAGGCTAAGATCATAGATCCGTTTAAATAACTCTGTGTCGTTCAAAACATCTAAGATATAGGGTGCAATATCATAGATAATCCTAAGTTTCAAAACAGTTTCATCAACGATAGGCATCTCTATAGGATATTGTGATAGGCCTAAATATATAGATTCTTCAGCATACTGAACGAGCTGACTTAATATTTGTTTCAATTGTAAATACCAAGGCTTATAATTCCTATACATAAAATGGAAAAAAGCTCTTGCCAGTTCTGCCTTTAAGGGAATCTCAAAATAATCTTTTTGTAAATTACGGTACATCCTATTAAGTTTATCATAATCCGATTCCCCTTCACGTAGGGTATTGTAAAATGATTTTATTGTTTCAAAATCATCATAGTAATAGGAATCTTTTTCTTTTCCAATCAACCTTTCAATTTTTTTGATTTGTTCCAAATTATTAAAACTAAGTGCTTCTGAATAGGAAAGTATAAGAAGGGCAAAAATATCATCTTTCAAATATCCATTGTATGCCCATAAATAGTATGCTCTTAAATAATATTGATCTTGTTCCTTGTTACTATAATAATTGTAATAATCTAAATATCTTTCCTTATTCTTATCATTCAGTTCTTTCTTCAGAATTTTTCGTATTTCATCACAAGCGAAGGAATAAAAGTTCAGCGAGTTTTTTTTCAGCAACGCTTGCTTTTGAGCTAGATATAGACTCTCTCGAACAGTATTTGTTTCTTTATGTGTTATGCTTGCAATTTCTTGACTACCAAAGCTTTTTAGGCTAATTGAGGAAGACAAAATGATGTCTTCCATATCATATTCATTTACATTTCTAGTTAGACCGTTCTTTTTAAGCTCACCCAATCTGTATGTAACCACGGAATCTAAGGCTCTAAAAAAATCAACATTTTGCTCTACTAAATCTATATACAGAAAATCGACTAATTTTAAATTAGACGCACATATTTTTTTGATTTGTTTAATCTTTTCCTCTATGTCCTTTTTCCTTACAATTATTTTATGTTTTTCAGTTAGATATTGTAAAATATCATTTTCATCATAGTCTTCCAATATATTTTTTTCGATTGTAGAACAAACTAGAAAATCCTTTATGCATGAATCATCAACATTACTTATGAGAAAATATAGATGATGTTTAAACGTACTTTCGAGAGTGGTTATATTCTTCATTAGTAATTCAACCAGATATTTTACTTTATTATCTAACTTAGAGTAATCGGGTAGGCAAATTAATAAATCAGAAGAAAATCTTTTTTTAAGAAGATTAGATATTTGATTAAATTGGCTATCATTTTTTTTAGTTGATACCGCTGTCGCTATATCAACTCCAATCCCCCAGCGTATTGGTAATGAAATAGTAGTTTCAATATTATCTACAGAACTCTTAGAAGAATTTTCGTATAAAGATAATTTGTCTCCTTCAGCAATATATACTTGTAATTTGTTATTATGTCTATTTTTGCTATGTATTCTATTGATAACTTCAAATACTACATGTGATTTTCCTGATCCATGATTGCCTAGAATAATGGTAGCCTTTGAGGCTGATGCAGTAATATATTCTTGAGTCAATTTCTCTATTAACTTGTTTCTACCTTCTAAATTTTTATATCTATGTTCTTTCATATCTTTATTACAAATAAACCTTCAATAAAATAATATTGGATAATAAGGTATTATCTAATATCATTCAGATACCGGATAACTACTAATTATCCTTTAACGTTCATGAAGCTAAGAATAAGAAACACTATTTTTCATATGAAAGGATTTGATTTTACGTTCAATTAGAAACCTTATGGAAAAGATGAGGTGTTCAGTAGAACAGGCAATGGAAAGGGGTGAAAATTTCTGAAGAAGAAAAGAGCAAAAATTTAGATGAATAAGAAAGTATAAAAGTACAAAATATATAAATTTTGAAAATAGTGAGGTGAGCAGTGTTCTGGCTGCTCCCTTTATTGTGTGGTATGGATAACTACGCATACTTTTGAACAAAATTCTAAAGCTGTCTAGTAGTAGAAAAGATATAGACGAAAGTAGAGCGAAATCACAAGATAGAGTTGGGGAAGAAATAGATCTTCTTTACTGTTGAAAGAGAAGGATTATCCAGTAGAAAATAGTCCGATTTTACGTTAATAAATTGTGTAAAAGATTGCATATAGTTGTAAAATTTAGTATAATATCAGTTATTAAAGACGGAAGCAAAAAAGGAGGAATTCCATGAATAAACGTATCGCAAAGAAGAATTTAAAAAAAGCTTTTAAAGAAATGGAAAGTAGTCGTGGAAATGGCGTTTCAGTTATTATAAAAACACAGGCATACGTAGATAAAAATGGAAAAGAATGCGATCCATTAGAAACACCAAATACCAGATTTATCCAGTTAAAACGTCCTAAAATTCAATATATTAGGAATACGGAGAAATAAGAATACTATCTATATTAGAGAAATTTTTTGCATTGAAATGATCTATTTACTTGCGGTTTCTTATATTTTGTGTAAGGAATCGCTTCGTATGAAGAACAATAATTTCAAAAAAGAATAAATTTCTTACGATCCCAAAACTGTTGTTGACAGTTTCTCTATCTAATGCTAGGATAAAGTTGTATTCATTTATGTACAAGCAAATTTGTGCAATGAATTTTTATTCTGCATGGTAGCAGAAGAGTTACTTTGGGCATAGTCTGCAATAAAATATAGGAATAAGTTTAAGACAAGGTATAGAAAGACAAATACCTTGTCTTTTTTTGCGTGTAGAAAGGAGGAATATACCTAAAACTTGCAGACAGAAAGGAGAAAAAATGGCAGAGATAAAATTATTTGATACCTGGACATTTCAGGAAGAAATACCAGAACCGTTCCGTCAGTTTTTACAGAGAGAAGGACTGCGGAAAACAACGACAACAATAGAGTGGCTTTCCCAGTATAATCAAGGACGGCAAGCAACACTGCATCCACCTACATTGAGGGCAATGCTCAATATTGCAGGGATTTATTTGAAACAAACAGAAGGAGCTCTTGGGTTTCAAAAAGGAAATTATGATTTGTTGAATTTCTATTGCATGGAATATGTAAAAGGAAAACGACGCTACGCATTGGTTTATAATCCGATCAGTGCAAAGATACGTGGTGTCTGTAAAACAGAGAAGCAAACATATGCAGCTCTGGATTCCGTTGAAAGAAACATCAGTGATGGAGAGGAGCTTTTGGCAATGCTTATTTATGTCAGTCTGGAAAAGAAAGAAGCATTATATAACCTGGAGTTTGCTCAGAATTTTATTTTATTCATGCAGCAGATGAAAGAAGGATGGAAAAATGCAAAACTTGCATTAAAAGCAGCCTTTCTTTGTTGTGATAACCTGTACCGGAGAGCCGAAAATGTACAGGATTTCAGCAATGAAGGAATTCCGTTGGAGAAAAGCCAGCTTGGAAAGAATGGTATGGAGCAACTTTCCACACTTGCAATCGAAAGTGAACTGTATGCACCAAACGATGCGATAAAAGGTACATTTCAGATTTTTGGAGAAACGAAGAAAGTAAGAGAATGGACGTTAAAAGAATTACAGAAAATTTACAGACAGCACTGGCAGGTTTCTAAAGATTATCAAGACCGTATTCCACAGCTTTCAGAGGATATGAAAGTTGGGGAATATGCGCAGGATATCCTTTCTGCAATTGTAGAGTCTCCTTTCCGGAAATTTATGATCACCGGAAATGCAGGAACAGGAAAGACAACAGACGCACAGATGATTGCCCAGATTTTAGGAGTGCCTTATTTTGCTTTGAACTGTGGACCGGAAACAGATGAAAGTACACTGGTGGCAGGGATTTATCCAAATTCCAGGAAAAAGACCGAAGATAGTATGAAGTTTCCTTCTTTACAGGAATTTGTTACAGATCCGATGCAGGTATTAGAAGAAGTAGCCCATACAAGAAAAGAAGGGATTACCAAAAGCGAAGCCTTTCGGGAACTGTTAGATGCAGTGTATCAGTCCGGTTACCAGAAAGCAAAAAATGAAGGGGATTTTGTAATGCAGGAATCGGAAATCATAAAAGGCTGCCGAATGCCTTCGGTGATTGAAATTATGGAGGCTTCTCTTATTGTAGAGCCGGGGACACTTGGAAAACTTAACCGGTTATTAGATGACTCCAGGAAACTGGACCTTCTGTACGGGGAAGTCGTAGAACGACATCCAAATGCAATTATCATCATCACTACCAATCTGAATTATGTTGCAAATAGGGAATTTGATTTTTCCGTGGTATCCAGAATGAATAAGGTACAGCATCGCAAAGATTTAACAGAACAGCAGTTGGCAGAACGTGCAATGTTTCGGACAGGCTGCAAAGATATGGAAGTTTTAAAACAGATGGCAAAGGTAATGAAACGACTGGATGCAGTCGTAAAAGAAGAATTTGGAAAAGCCGGACTTTGCGGCTACCGGGAATATGAAAACTGGGTATATGAATATATGCGCACCCAAAATCTTGTAAAGGCTGCAGAAGATACGGTATTATCCAAGCTTGCATCCGATGAAGAAGATAGGGATATGCTCCGGCAGGTATGTATGGAGATTTATGTAGAGCAAGGGAAGGGATCTGTATGAGAAGTAAAGAAATAGGAAATAGCAGGCAGACAGAGAAGCGCTTGCTGCGGGATATGGAAGTATTTTCTTCTCCTCAGTTTTTAAGGTTAGTGCAACGGATTGGAAAAGAAATTACAGATAAGCATGATGCACAGATCCGGTTTTATTCCGATGCAACGGATCACAGGGCCGGTTATTTTGAGGGGCGCTATATTTATATCAATACCATGAATATGCTTACACAAAGTTTTCCGACTTTGGATTTGAGAAGCAAAAGCCTGATAGGCGTGGAAGGACATGAATGCGGACATCAGAATTACAGCAGTATCTATCTGAGACGGAAATATATAGATGGAATTGCAAGTGGGATTTTATATCCAGCCTGGCCGCTGCCGGAGACGGAGCGAGAAACTGGATTTTTACAAAGTATGAAAGAGGGTTTTCAAAAGAAAGATACGGTTCTATTAGGACTCTATCTGCAAACAGCCGGAAGGCTGCATGGATATCTGGAAGATGCCTTTATCGAAGAACAGATGTGCAGAAGGTTTCCAGGAAGTATCCGGCAGGGGATTTTGCAGAACCGTAAAAGGAATATGGAGCAGATTTCTAGTCTGAAAAGCCAGATTGCACAGAAGAAATCAAAGCTGAAGATTATGTTACTTCTGTTGGTGCAATATATGTTTACCCATAAGGTCAACGTATGGGACGGAGAAGTTGCAGAATATATGGAACTGCTTAGAAACTGTATTCCGGTTCTTTTGAAAACGACTGTTGATATGGGGGAAAGCACAAGGTATCTTGCAACAAACCAGATTTTATTGAAGTTGTGGCCTTTGCTTTTAGAAGAAGCGGAAGGTATGGAAAGAAAAATAAAATCGACAGGAGAAAACAAAGAGAGCGTATTGAAACAGGCTTTTGATGAGTGGAAAAAAGATCTGCCACAATACTCGGAAGAACCTTTCTGCAGGGAAATCCGCATGGAGCGAAAGGAAGCTTCGGATGTTCTTTGGAATGGAGGAGAACTGAAACGTGCTTTTTCAGAAGAAATGCAATCCATTCAAATGGAAAGAGAAAGTGTAGTAAAAGAGAAGGAAAGACTGACAGAAGGAAAGACAGAGCCTTTGCTTTCTGAATTGGAGCAAGAAACTGTAAAGACAATTGATATTGGAAGAGAACTGCACAATATTTGTCTGGAATTAAAAAGAGAAGCAAGGGAAAAGGGATATGAGGAATGGATGCGGGAGCGTTTGAAAGAGATTTTAGAAAATACGGAGTTTACACCTGTGAACCGGGAAATTAAAAAGCGTGTTTTCCGAAAAGAAGTCATTTCACAAACTGCATATCAAAAATATAGAATTTTTCAACCGCAGATAAAACATACTTTAATGAAAATGAAGCAGGATTTACTACTGGTTCTAAAAAGGAAGAAAACCCATATTTTGCGCTACCAGTATATAGGAAAAAGATTGGATATGGCACATCTTTGGAATCCTGAAAAAAGAATTTTTCAGACCAAAATCCCTTCTCAAAACATGGATACAGCGATTGGATTTTTATTGGACCAGTCTGGTTCCATTGACAGCAAACGGTGGGAAACCTCTGTGCTGACAGCCCTTTGTGTGGTGGAATTTGCACAGGTATTTGGGATACCGGTATGTGTGAACGGACACTGCACAGGGAGAGAGCATATAGGCAGGAAACGAGAGGAAATTGTGTGTTTGCATTCCTATTTAGAGTTTGGTGAGAAAGAGGAAGGCAAGTACCGGATTTTGGATATGGAGACAGGCGGAGCCAACAGAGATGGGGCGGCCCTTCTTTACATGGCAGAAAAAATGGTAAAAAGAAAGGAAAAGATGAAAATCCTGATTTTTTTCTGTGATGGACTTCCAAATGCACAAGGCTATGGCGGAAAAGTAGCAAGGGAAGATTTACAGAAGGTACAAAGGCAGCTGAAGCAGAAACAGATTACTTTGTTTGTGGCAGCGATTGGAAGGGATCAGGAGGATATTCAAAATATTTACGGGAATGCCTGTATCAATGCGGAGAATCTGGAACAGCTTCCGCATCAGATTGTAAAGAAACTTTTAGAATACATGGGATAGAGAAACAGGACAAGGGACTTTTTCAGGTCTCTTTTTTGATTGGAGGAATTATGGAGCAGAAAAAAGAATGGATTGAGGATTTCTGGCGTACAGGGTATGCAATCCGTCTGGGAAAAGACCAGTATTTTCAGGAAATCAGAAACAAACGTATTGTAACCGCAAAAATTTGGAAAGCCGCTTTCTTTCAAAGCTTAAGAGAAGCTGAGATATTTGCTCAAAAACATCTTTGGTATACGGGGATGGATCCGCAGATTTGCTACCGTGCTTGGGTACTGGTATCTATTGAAAGTGAAGAAGAACAGGAGTTGTTTTGGAATGGAAAGCAGTTTGTCCCGGAACTTGGGAAGGCAAAACTTTTTTCCAGTTCGCAGGAAATGCAGACTTATGTAAAACGTTTGGGACTATCCAGACAGACTTATCCGGAATTATTGCCGGTAGAGAAAAAACAGATGAAAAATGCAGCGTAAGGAGGAAACAGGATGGAAATTAAAAATTTAGCACAATTAAAACGGGTTATACAAGAGAAAAGAGAATTTATTATCAGAGCACACCGACAGGAAAAATTTTTAGGACAGAAGAGAATACCTAACGTGGTACAAAGTAATGGATTTTATTCTGTCATATCCGGACAGCCGGAGCATGAGGTCAGTTGTGCAAATCATGGAAAAGGAAGCTGGATTGATTTTGGGAAAGCAACTCAGTGGGAATTTCAGGAGGAGACATGCAGTATGTATTTGCCAGAAATGGAGCATATACCTGAAAACCTGATTTGGACGATTGAATTTTGCAAGGATAAAAAGAATATCCCACAAAAACTTTCCTGCTCCATTCTCTGTAATGCTTATTATCATGGAGAATTATTGCTGCCAGAAGCAATAAAAACCTTCCCGGAGGCACTGGAATACGCGAAGGACCATTTAGATGAAATTCCATTAGGAGAAATGAATTATATCGAAAACAGTGATGTACTCGATCAGGAGAATTGTGAGCTGGTAGCTGCCGATTCGGAAGAAATTCCAGAAGACAGCAGCAAAGAAAACGGTTTGAAAAGTTCCAAAGAGGAATGGTGGAGGATCATTGAAGGAATAAAAGAACATGAAAGCAGACTGGCAGAACAGGGAAGGACAGAAGATGCAGAAAAGATTGCCAGAGGTATGGACTTTTTCTATCCAAATGATGTTGTAACGGAGATTTTAAAAGATGGAGATGGAAGAATTTCTGGGATAAAAAGAGGAGAAATTTCTTTATCAGATGACGATTATTATTTAGCAGATACCCAGGAACCTTATTCCTTCCGTCAAGTTACTTGGGAGGATATTCTTGGAATAATGGAGGAATATTCCAAGAATGGTTATCTGCCTCCCATCTTTTCAAAGGGAACGGTTATCTGGCTTTCAGAAGAATATGAGAGCGATTCCAAAACATCAAGATTTTACTATCCGATGCAGCTGCCACCATGGAAAAGTCTGCAAATGATCCGAAAGTTGGATTGCTGGTATGCAGATACCGATTTGGATTCTAGGGAATATGCAGAAGAATATCAAAGGATTGTATCTGGAATTTTGCATGGCCTTGTGATTTTAAACCCGAAAAAACTCGCATTAGAAGAGGTGATTAAAGAATGGGAAGTGAATTTTACAGAACCCGAAAAAAGTGGGTATCGAGCAGCCTTTGATGGAATTCGTAAAGGTAAAATCCCAATTGTTCGGGACTGTAATTACATAACAGATTAACCACAAAAGAAAGAAATAAAGGGCTGTGCAAGACAGCCCTTTCCAGAAAGGAGAACAAATGGATATATTAAAAGAAAAAATAGATGCAAACAGTTTTCAGACTATGAAGCATATCATTTTCCTTACCTCAACAAAGAATGATAAGATACGGTATTTTGAAAAAGAAGAGGCAGATAAACGTTTTCTTCCAATAGGGAAAGAACAAAAGGAGGAAGACGCTTATACCTTTCAGTATCCGGGTGAGATGCTGGAGAGGTATGAAGAAAAGATAGGGGATACTGTTCAAATCCGCAGGGCACTGGCATTTGCCCTTGTAACTATGTCTGATTTTCATGAAGCACAAATGTATGTGGGAACACAATATGAAAACTTTCTGAAACGGATAGAACGAGAAGCGAAAACCGATATTTATCTGGCAGGAGCTATGTGTTTTTTAACTCCGTCTGAAAAGAAACAAAAGTTTTATTATGAACGGATTAAAAGTTATTCATACAAAGAACTTGCAGAATGTATGTGTATCCTGTTTTTATTCAAAGGGAAAAAAGAAATCTGGGAAATGCTAAAAGAAAATGTATGCTCTTTCTTTGAAAATGAAAGAGCAGTAAATATCTTCCAAAATGCTGAAATGTATATCTGGTTTTTCAGAACTTATGAAAAGGAAATTAAAAAAGAAAGAAAACAGATATTTTCGAGATTAAAACTTTTGGTGAAGATGCAGCATACCCACGTAAAAGAACGTTCAGAGCTATTTCAACAGATGCGAAAGGCAGGTTACCAAAAAGAAGAAATTTTTTATTTAAACCTGCGGATGCTGCAGGCTGCAAAGGAAGACAAGTTAGAAACAGTAAGCCAGATAACATGGGAGCGTGCTTCAGAAAGTTTTTGCATTTTTATATGTAACCAGGAAAAGGAATATTCGGAGGAGCTTTATCAGCTTTGCAGGGAACTAATACAAAAGCATCGTTCTTATGAAATCAAAATCGGCGGATATGATGGGATTTTAGGCGCCATGAAATGTCAGGTAACTGTTAAAAATTCCAAGATATATGCACTGCTTCATACTTATGCAGGAGAGCGACAGGCAAATCCTAGCTGGTTTTTTATTCCATCATGTAAAACACAGGCAAAGAAAATCTTTTCTCTGTTGGGGAAAAAGGATTTTGATAAAAAAATACGGGAGACTTTATATAATCAGTCTTTTACGGAACAGGAACTTCAGGAGTATCTGAAGATTTATCAGGAATTGACAGATGTAGATTATATTCAACAGATGCTGCAAGAAGAGAACTATCAAAATCATAAAATTTTTGAAACATTTGCAGAAAAGAATTTCTTAGATCCCCGACAGATTATAAAAGAATTGCTTACAAAGGGAGAAGGAAAAGCGATTTCTGAATGGGAAGAACCGGAAAAAAAGAAGTATGGCTATATTCTTTCCTATATCGAAGATTTGGATACGGATTTAAAATTTCAGACTGCAAAACTTCTTTTGGATAACCGATCCATGGAAGAAATCAGAAAAGAAGGAAAACGAAATTTCTTATGGAAGAGTGTCGGAATTCAGGAATTTTATTACAGACGAGAATATGATAAGATGAATTTTTTGAAACTTCATTTGCAACCAAACCAGGTCCTGCAGTTGTTTTTCTGGATAGAAGAATCTGTTTATCGGTTTCAGCCACAAAAATATTTTGCTTTTCTTTTAAAAGTCTTGGAAAAAGAGGAAAATCTTATTTGGCTTCCGAAAGAACAGGCACAGGAATTTTGGAAAAAACTAATGGAGCTTGGGATAGAAGAAGCTGGAAGTAAGAAATTTAGAATGCTATACATGGAGAAAGAGGAACGGGAGAAGTTTTATAAAGAACAGGAAGAAGCCGCAAAACAGAAAAAAGTGGCTGAACTGGAAAAGCAGACAAAAGAAGCATACCAGCATTTTTGGAAACTGCAGCAGGAGAAAACAGCAGAAGAGATTTTTTGGAAAATCGATTCACTTTTCTATTCTTATCAAAAAGAAGCCTATATAAAAGCAACGGTTCAGTTCCTAAAAAAATATTTAGAAAAAGTGGGGTGGAAATTACCAAAAGCAGCAATTTGGGAATATTTAAAACTGCTATTAAACTTAGGGAAAAAAGAAGGGATAGAGATTGCAACTATAAAAGAGTGGTTGATAAAAACGGAGGTAGAAGATGCTTACGACGGTGAAGGAACACATGGAAATTATTAAGGGGTTGGAAGGACTTGGCTGGCAGGAGATTTTAGGATTTTCAAATCAGCAGCTCCTTCCTTTTACAAAAGAAATTGATACAGACGAAAAGAGAAGAATATTAAAACAGCTTCCTATCGAGTATGGAAAGAAATTGGTTGCCTATCCGAAAATTCTTTCAAAGATTATAAGTCTACTGGAAGCAGGAATTTCAGCCTATAGAATAGAAATGTTTATCGGCAGTGCCGATGAAAAACTATTTGACCGTTCCTATGAGGAATTGGAAGCAGCTTTGAAAACAGAAGCAATTTCGGACAGATACGTAGCTGTATATCTCCAATATTATTTTTCCAGCCATTTGTCCGAAAAAGAGTGCAGTACATTAAATGGAAATCTGGAGTTTCTCGAAACATATTGTGATAAAAAGCTACAAAATTTAACTCCTTCAGAAAGAATGGTTTTAAAAGAACCCATTTTTACAGGAGAATTTTTAGGAATAGCGATTGCAGAGGAGAATTTCTTTCAGGATTTAGGGAAAGGGAAGGTATTAGAACTTTTGAAGTATTTGTCAAAGTTTCAATTGCCGATGCTAAGTAAAGAGGCATACAGACAGATTATAAAAAATGCAGAAGAACTTTATCCTCTATTAAGAGAAATCATACCTCGTTTACATAAAGGCATACGATCTTGTTTTTTGACAAGGTGGCTGGAGAATGAACAGTTATTGTTTGATTTAAACAGATTTGTAAGACAAGGATGGATTTCGCAAGGGAATTTCTATACAAGAGCAGGGTATATACAGGAGGTTTACCGGTATGCCATAAAAGCGGTGGACCGATTGAAATATTATCAGGAGTCAGTACTTCTTTATGCAGTCAAACATCAGAAAAAACACTTTTTGAAGTTGTATGAAGAAAATACAGAACTGTTTCTTGAACTTCCATGGAATTCTATTTTATTTCAAAAAGCATTTTATGAGGAGTATGTCAATCTAAATACATTAAATTTTCAAAATTTAAAGGAATGCAGAAAAATAAAGGAATGTTCTGCTATAGAAAAGACAGATATGCTACAAAAAGAGTATACTTTTGCGGAAATAAAATTATTTGCTGTCTGTCCTGACAGAGAGTATATCCGTTTGTACCACAAACTAAATTATAGAAGGGTAGACGATCGGTTGAGAGTTATGCAGGAAGTGGTGAAAAAGAGACTCTTGGACAAGGTAACCAGCGAAGAAACGCTGGAAAGAGTTGCGGCTTTTTTATCCCACAAACCATTATCTAAGTGGGTGAAAGAAGAATTGGGAAATATTTCCGGCCTAGTAGGGATGGATATACTAGATTTGTTTCTTTCCTGGGAAGAAGTTGTACGTTTTCTTCCAGAAGTGAAAAATGGTTTCCAACTGCGGTATTTGATAGCAAATAAAGAAAAATTAAGTGGATACCCAAATTTTCAGTCTGCCTATGCTGAACTATTAAAAAATGATCCTCACTGGGAATGGATGAAGAGCACTTTTGCTTTCTCCGATTCGTTTATCAGAGAGCATGAAGCAAATATCCAGACATTTCTGGAACAAGGCGGTTCTGAAATTTTGTATGAATTTTATAAAGGAGATACCGGACAGACAGAAATGTTGCGTAGATTGTTGGTCGCAGAGCTTATGGGGAAATTTAAAGACTTAAAATACCATGATGCAGATCTGGAAAAGGAACTTGCTTTTCCGATTTCAGAAAAACAGATGAAACTGTGGGCAGAAAATCTGCAACTTCAGAGAAAGGAATGGAAGATCTGGGAAGAAGACCGTTTTCTTCCGGTGATGCAGATTGGGGAGCTGCCGGATAAAACCTGTTTGAGTTACAAGACAGGAATGTATCGAAAGTGTCTGCTATCCTGCTTTGACAGTAATAAGAAAATTATATATATTTCTTATCAAGGTAAGATTGTCCTTAGGGCAATCCTTCGGCTTACAAAAGCATCTGAAGAAAAAATGGAAAGGGAGAACAAAGAATTTCAATTTGTAGATTTTACAAAGGATACGGGAAAGAAAGAGAAACCAGAACAACTGGTTCTGTTTTTGGAAAAAGCCTATGTAAAAGGGATTTCAGACAGATTGGAACAGGAGATGTTTAAGCTTCTTTTTCGTATGGTAAAGGAAAAAGCAGGAAGACTCAACATCTCATTGTTGATCAGTCGTGATTACTTTGGGAACATTCCAAGTGGATGGTTTCAAAAAGAGAGTAGATACATCTATATCTCGGCTACCAAAGGAAAAGAGCAGTATTTGGACTCCCTAGGTGGAAATCATGGAATTGCTTCTGAAGGAAAATACCTGAAAGCATCGGTCTACCATCCAATATCCCCGGAAAAGTGTGATTATGAAAGAATGGAGGGAGAGGAATTCTCTGAAATATCATAGAAAATTCAATTTGTCAGGTCCTATGAAGTTTGATATAATAATCGTAACAAGAGAGTGACTGGTTGTAGAAAAGAGAGGAATTTACGTGGAACATACAAAAGCAGATATTATATTTAAAGATTTTTGGCGGAATAATGAACGGTTTGCCGATCTTTTCAATGTAGTTGTGTTTGGAGGAAAAGAGGTTATTAAGCCAGAGGCATTGCATGAAATGGATACGGATGTTTCCGGTATCATTCAATTAAAAGATTATAAGGAAACGTTATCCAGAACAAGAGATGTCATTAAAAAGACCGCTTATGGAGTAGAATTTGTTGTTCTTGGAATTGAAAGCCAGCAGCATATTCATTATGCCATGCCGCTGCGTCATATGGTGTATGATGCAATGAGTTACCTGAAGGAATATCAGGAAATTACACGCAAATATAAAAAAGATACCGGGAAAAAGACAGAAGATGAATTTTTATCAAAGATGAAAAAAGATGACCGGCTTCATCCGGTTATCACATTGACAGTGTATTATGGAGAAAAACAGTGGGACGGACCGTATTGTCTGAAAGATATGATTGTAGAAATGCCGGAAGAAATTGCCGCTATTTTCTCAGATTACAAAATGAACCTCTTGGAAGTACGGGATTCAGACCGATATGTGTTCAATAATACAGATGTTCAAAGTGTTTTTGAAATTACCAGGGAAATCTTTGCCGGCCATTTTGAAAAAATTCAGGAGAAGTATGGAAACAAGGAGATGGGTTCAGATCTATTAACAGTTGTCGGTCAGATGACAGGATCAAAGGAACTGATTCGTATGAGTAGAAATATGGAGGTAAACAGTATGTGTGAGGCATTAGAAAAGTTGAAAGAAGAAGGAAAATTGGAAGGCATTGAAGTGGGAAGAGAAGAAGGTATAAAGGAAAATAGAAAGGAAGTTATTCTTACCATGCTGCAGAATAATTATCCGATTTCTGAGATTTGTAAACTTTTGAATATCCCCGAAGAAGAGGTATTAGAAATAAGGGATAAAAAATAATATCGGTTTTCCCCAAGTGAAGTAAAAGGAATGGTGGTACATTTAAAGGCATCAAAAACAATGGATTTTTGGTGTCTTTTTACAATGTATATAAGAAAAGCCTTGCACATTGATAGTTAAAATAATATAATTTGTATATCAATTTAAGAAAGAAGGGAAGTAATGAAAAAGTTAATTTTAATAGGTATTGTTGCTTTAGTTGTCTTTATGATATTAAAAGCCCTCCTTGTGATAGTAAGCAAGATTACAGAAAAAGCATTTAAAGTTTCAGATAAGAAGAGAGATAGGTTCGAATTTCCTCTTTCAGTAGCAATCCAGTTGCTTTTTATTTTAATATGGTTAATGAGTTCGGAGGGTGTAGCAAATAAATTTGGTTTGAATAATTTAGAATTTTACATATCCTTTTGTATGATAGGAATTTTTTGTGTATTCTGGTGTTATTTCTCTTGGGACATGGAACATATTTTTGTTAAACCATGTATATCCAAGAAACGGAATAGAATGATAAAGAAAATATCCATTTATGCATCAATATTTATTTTTGTCATAATTCAAGGATATTTTCAAACACTTCATGCAATGGATCCGGAAAGTGAAATAAATATGATGTTTTCTGTAACTAATTATTCGATAGTTGTTGCTATAATTGCATTAGATAGGATAATGAATCAAATTGTTGCATATATTGAAGAAAGAAAAAAAAGAAAATGTATGTATTTGTTGCCCTCTTGCATCTCAAAATAAAATTGATCAAGACAAGATATAGTGTTATTTTGTTGACTTGACTACTATATTGTGTTACCATAAACTTGTAGTTCAGTTTTATTCTTCATAAAGAAGAATTGTAATTTTTTTCTGACCATAAGGTTAGAATGAAGTTTTGAAGTTTTGATACTTAATTAAAAAGCGCGTATATCAAAAGCATTCAGGAAGAAATTCTTTGAGTGCTTTTTTTATTGCCTTTTGGAAAGGAGAAGAAAGAAAAATAAAAAGCACAGAGAACGATATGAAAATCAGAAGGGATTTTTGTATCGTTTTTTTGTATATGCAGAAAGGAGTGTGACAATGTGCAGGAAAGTGATTTACAGCGTGCAAGTAAAATTTTACGCACAGCATTTGGTTCCGACTGGAAACAGATTGTACAGACGTTAGGAACAAGAGAGCTTACGCATTGCGTAGGACAAGACCTGACTTCTTTTATGGCATTTCCGGAACGGGCAGAAGGAGGCAGCAATCAGTGGAGAGGAAATTGTTCCCCGCAGGTTATAGCGAAACTCATTCAGTTTGTAAAAAAATGCAGGCGATATGAAAAGAATAAGGATTTTTTATTTTTGGATCCCATGAGTGGTTCTGGGACCAGTCAAGATGTGGCAGAGGAATTGCATATTCCCTCTGTCTTATACGATTTAAACCCACATCCGCCAAAGGGGATTGGAAACTGGAATGCATTAAAGGATGAAGTTGCGCATAGTGCAGACCTGATTTTTTTCCACCCACCTTACCATGATATTATCCAGTATTCCGGAAATATGTGGGGCAGGCCGCATGAAGATGATTTGAGCAGATGTGAAAATTATGAAGATTATATTGAAAAACTGAACTATGTGATCAAAAAACTGTATTTCAGCCTAAGACAGAATGGGTATCTGGCAATTCTGGTAGGAGATATCCGGCAGAAAGGCGTCTTTCATTCTATTGCAGCAGATATGCTTCATATTGGAAATATGAAGTCCTGGATTGTTAAGGGGCAGTTTCATTGCACTTCCAGTAAGACACTGTATTCCGGAAAACCCTTTATTCCTATTGTGACGGAAACACTGGTGCTTTTTCAAAAAGAAGAAATTCTTCTTGTACCATTTTCAATTAGAAGGGAAGGAATATTCCAGATACAAGAACAGGACTCCATTGCACTGACGTGGTTTCATTTATTGCGGATGACACTGGAACAGTTAAATGGACATGCAACGTTAAAGCAGCTATATCAGGAATTAAGAGAGCACCCGAAAGCCAAAAAGAATAAAAATTATGAGGCGAGAATTCGGGCAACTTTATATGAACATGCCGATTGTTTTCTGCCTTTAGCAAGAGGAACTTTTCGGCTAAAATACCGATAGGAAAGAGGTGTGTATGAAAGATGAAACAATGGCAGGATATTATCAGCTGCTGATTGCAATCTTTTGTAATCTGAATGCAAGAGAAGCAAGATATCTTTATGATTATGGACCGGCTCACCCAGTCTGCAGAAGAATGATGTATAGAAAATTAAAGCATCAAAAACAAGGAGAATGTCTTTCAGAGGAAGAAATTTTAGAAAGGCTGGATCAGTTGGAAAAGAATGGATGTTTTTACAGAGAAAAGAAAGGAGCGTGAGAATATGCACCTTCATAAACTGGCAGATCTTCTGTCATTTCATGAGGTGGCAGTTGGAGGAACCCTTCCCCAGACAGAGTATTATCGTGAAAAGCTGAAAAGACTGCATCCTATGCAGATGCTTTCGTCGAACATACTGCTGCCACTATATGAAATTTCTCTTTCTTATATGACAGTAAGGGGAAATTACAGGCAGGCGAAAAAATATGCTTTCCTGGCAGAGTACAGCGAAGTAGATTTTGAGGCAGAACTTTTATTAAAGGACTGGATTGCGGAACAGAATGCCAGAAAACCTTACCGCAAAATTTCCAATGTACAAATTCTGGAAATTCAAAAAATTGCGTATGGGATACTGGATATCCGGTCGTAAAAGTGTTCCACTTTTTCTTATCCTGAGAAATTCAGGTTGCTGCTTAGGAAAACCGGCCATTGCGGGCTTGTTTTTCGAAAGTGAAGGTCAGGCAGTGTAAAAAGACACACCTACAAGCATGGCTTTTCCGTTTAGAGCAAACTTTTTGTAAAGAACGGAGAAAAAATGGAACAGTTAAGTTTTTTTAGCATTGAAAAGAAAATCCAAAACGCCATAACCCTGTTAAAAATGTTTGAAGCAAAAGCCATAGAGATGCATCCGGAAGGATACTATTTATGTTTTAGCGGTGGGAAAGACAGTCAGGTAATTTATGAACTGGCAAAACAGGCAAAAGTAAAGTTTCAGGCTTATTATAATGTTACAACCGTAGATCCCCCGGAATTGGTCTATTTTATCCGAAAAATGTATCCTGCGGTTATTATCAATCAGCCTGATACAACCATGTGGGAACTGATTAGCCAAAAGCATTATCCGCCCACACGAAGAATGCGTTATTGCTGCTCTGAATTGAAAGAAAGAGGAGGAAAAGGACGGTTTGTAGTCACTGGTGTGCGTTGGGCAGAAAGCAGGAAACGAAGAAAAAGAGGATTTGCAGAAATACAAGGACCGTCTGAACCAAAGGTTATTTTAAACAGCGACAATGACGAAAAAAGAAGGAAGATAGAAAATTGCCAGATAAAAGGAAAACGGGTGTTAAATCCAATCTTGGATTGGACAGATGATGAGGTGTGGCAGTTTATCCATACACATATCCGAACTTATTGCAGCCTTTATGATGAGGGCTTTACAAGGATTGGCTGTATTGGGTGTCCACTGGCTTCCACCAAGCAGCGGGAGAAAGAACTGGCGCGCTATCCTATGTTTAAAAAGGCTTATTTAAAGGCGTTTGACCGAATGCTTTCTTACCATAAAGAAGGAACACATGGAAGTGCTACATGGAAAGATGCCGAAGATGTTTACAGGTGGTGGCTATATGGAAATCCCCCAAAAGAAATACAGGTTACTGGACAAATAGAATTATCCATCGAAAGGGAGTTGGGAAACATTGTGAAAGAAATAGAGAAAAAGAAACCAGAGCCTTCAAAAGAGTGGGAAGATGTTTTTCAAAAGAAACTGTATGACTGGAAAAAGATATACCAGTTTGGAACAGAAGAAAACCTAACCACAGACGGAGAAGTATTAAACCAAATCAGAAGGGAACTGGTGCAAGTCTATGAGAATTATTTTTCTGGTACAACTGCTTGTGACAGGTATAAAAAGAAAATTCCACAGGCTGTCAAAGATGATTATATGGCAGGAGAAGTAGAAATTTTTGAAACTGCTCAAAGGCTGGTAAAGAAATATAAGCAGAGCCAGCAGTTTCGATATGTGCTTGTGAAGCGCCCTCAAATCAGGGAAACAGACCGGAGAAAACTTCAAGTTGATCTTTTGGTCGGAAAAATTCAGAAATTAGAAGTTTGCGTAAAGAGGAAAGACATTCTGGGAATGCGTATCTTTTCAAAGGAAGACGAACTGGACAAAATGCTGGCGGAGGTTTATCAAAAAATAAAAGAACTTCCTAGAATAAATAAGGGTGTAGAAAGCGCCGGAAATAAGAAAAGATCCAGTTGGAAAAATCAGATGATATTAGAAGAATTTATTCGTTAATTGAAAGGAGGAAACAGGGTGACAGATCAAAAAATGATTGCAAGTATGGTAGGCGATTTTTATGGGGTTTATCTTGGAAAATCCATGTTGGGAATCCAGGGACTTCTAAAAAAATATCATAACCATAAATTTATTATTACCTTGATTTCTAATTTGGAAACAACGGTAGAAATTGATATGCATAAGGCGATGCATGAGATTTATGATTTCTATAAGAAGCATAGAGGAAAAGGGCAGAGAGAGGACAGCGAATGGGAACAGATCATTGAAGAAGCCAGTAAGATTGGCAAAAAATATGAAGGAAATGCGTGGTGCAAGCAATTCCTGATCCAAATGATCAGCATTATTGAGGAAGAAGACACGGAAATCAGAGCAAAAAGAGAAGAATTAGAAAAAGCGGCATGATGGGAAGGGGAATCCCCCTTCCTGCTTTTATAGGAGGAAATAGGAATGCTTGGAAAAATGATAGAAAATACAAAAGATTTGAATATGGTTGCAGACCGTTTAAGAGCAAGAGGCGAAATTTCACGTTTGCAGGAGCTTTGTAAAGAATGGCTGATACCGGAAAAGGATATGCAGGATTTTTTGCAGGGAAAAAGGCTGCGGCTGGCAGAAGTGCCGTTGGAAGAAAAAATTTTTTCTACTGCTTCTGAAAAGATTGCGGAAGAAATGTATCAGTTTGAAGGACCAGGGCTGGCAGTGGCTTTAGGGCAGTATCTTATGGAACGCTGTGAAGAGAAAACCTTAGGGGAACAGATTCTGCTACCTCATAAATCTTTGGAAAAAGCAATTAATTTCATTCTGCAAAGAGTATATGAAGAATCAAAAGATTACCTGCAACAGAATCGAAACGGGCAAAATGGTGCAGGAGTCGCAGTCAGTTCCCAAAAAGTGTACCATTGGCTGGAAGAATACTATGCGTTAGATGATGCTGAGGAAGAAAGAAAAAAGAAAGAGGAAGAACGGGAAAGAAAAAGAAAAGCACAAGAAAAAACTGCTGTAAAAGGCGTGAAGACTTCTGTAAAGGAAAGCAAGACCAAAAAAGACAGTCAGATTTCTCTTTTTGATATGCTGGAAGATGGAGAAAAAACGGAGGAAAAAAATGATTGCGTATAAAGCGTTTCAGAAGAATTTGAGTTGTTTGGGGTTTCAATATAAAGAAGCAGAATGGAATTATACAGAAAAGGCTGCCTGCAGGAAAACGGGGTTTCATTGTGCAGAAAACCCGCTGGACTGTCTGATTTACTATAGCAATCCGGATTTAGCGCAGTATTGTGTGGTTGAAGTTGCCGGAGAACGCCAGGAAGAGGGCGATGACAGCAAAATTGCCTGCACACAGCTTCGGATTGTTAGAAGACTGACGTTATTGGAACTTTTAATAGAAGGGGTTGCATATATGCTCCAGTATCCACACAGAAGGCTGAGTAAAATCATACAGATAGAAAAAGGAAGTCCCATGGGTGGATTTACAGTGGTGCGTGGGAAACATCCCATCGGAAAAGGGAGGAAAGATACAATCCTTCTTCTCATCAGGGAAGATATTAAGGGAAATATCGTTAATTTTTCAGTCATCATAATTGACGGAAAAGAATATGTTCCAAATGTTTATTATGATTTTGATGGAAGAAAGGCAGAAGAATAAATGAGAAAAACAGAATTATTGGAAATCGGCTGTTTAGAGGCAACAAAAAAGATGTTAAAGTTTTCCAAAAAGGAAGAAAAAAAATCCAGAAAACAGAGATTACAAAAGAAAATGAAAATGAGGAAGTTTGAATATGAAGTATCTGTAAAGATTTGTAAAAAAGGGGAGATTTTGGCAGTTTCATTTTTCAGGATAAAAGAAATGCTTGCCGGACAAGTGCAGCCGGAGATAGTTGTATTCTTAAATAAAAAGGAGCGTACCTATCTTTCGTACCTTCCAAGAGAAGCAAAGTGGAGAACAGCCACAATTATAAAGATTATGGGCTATTTTTATGGGAGTTTTTATCACTGTACCAAAAGAGATTGGGCATTATTCAGGAAATATTTTGACACAGAATGTAGCAGATGGACATCTTTAAAAGTTAGTTCTATCAGAAGTATTATAGAAGAGTTTCAAACGGATATTTTATGGGATAGGATAGAGGAAAGGCGCAGACAAGAAACCAATGAATGGGATCAGGTAATGTCCCAAATTCCGGTACTTCCAAAGGATTGGGAAAGGTGGTGCAGAAAATCGGCCATTACGCAGCACTATATTTTCTACAAACCGGAAAGAAAAGGAGAAGGCTATTGCAGCAGATGCAACACGAGAGTGCAGGGTATTTTACCAAAACATAATCAATATGGTATCTGCCCGAAGTGTAGACAGCGAATACAATATAAATCCAAGAAAATGCAAAAAAGGATTATTCACAAAGCAGAGTGCACCTATTTGTTGCAGAAGTTCGGAACTAATCAAATGGTGATTCGGAAGTTTAACGTCTATGCAAAATTTCATCAAAAGCGTGACTTTGTTCCGGAAATAAGCTGGTTTGAAACCAGAAGGGTAATCGTAGAAAAAGATTTTTCCCAGACAGCATATTATTATGGACAATATAAGGATGGCTCCTATCGGTGGAGAGAGTCTTTATATGCAGAGTACCATTATGATTTTGAAGGGAATAAAGGCACGCTATATCAGAGAACCTTATTTTCTTTGAACCAGGGAATTTTGAAGACTTCCGGGTTATACGAACTTCAAAAGAACATGAAAATGGTAGAACCGGAAACGTATTTATTATACCGTTATCATTGTCCGGCTATTGAGAAAGCTGCAAAGGCAGGATTGAAAAAATTTGTGATCCAAAGCATCCATAAAAAGAGCCGACTTCCAAATCACAGAAAACTGATGGGAATTTTGGGAATCAATAGTTGCCTGCTAAAGCAGTTGGTGAAAATGGACGGCGGAATAGCTGGTTTATCCTGGCTGCAAAAGATGAAGAATACACAAAAGTGGATTTCAGAGGATATACTTCGTTATTTTGAAAAACATAATATTTCCACAATAGATGTTGCCTTTATTGAAAATCAAATGTCGCCACAGCAGATTTACCATTATTTAAGAAGAATGGAAAAGGAAAGCGGGCTGCCCGTAGAGAAGATTTTGACGATATGGAGAGATTATCTGTCCATGGCAAAAAAAATAGGAGAAAATCTAAAGGACTCCATCGTTTATAGACCACGGGAGTTAGAAAGAAGGCATGATGAAACGGTTGTAATGCTTTCCCACAAAAAACCTGACAGCGTAATCAATGTAAAAGTCGAGTTTGGCGAGGGAGAAGGCAAAGTGCCGCTTGATAATATCGCCAAGAGAGCCGCCGCATATAAGCCGAAAGAGCGTGTTACCTACAAGATGATTAAGGAGTACATAGAAGCAAAATACGGTTTCAAGGTACATACCGCATACATCGCAGAGGTAAAACGGGATTTAGGCTTGCCGATGTACGATGCCCCTAATGCGGTGGAGGAATTGAAACAGCCGAGGAAACATCCAACGCCAGAAAAGGTTGAAGCAATCAAAGATGCTCTGAAGCATTTTGAGGTTATCTAAGGAGAGAAGCGTATCATTAGAAATAGTGGTACGCTTTTTTCACATTTGAGCATCCTGCCGCTTCCTTATATAATGACATCAGGAAAGGACGGTGCTGTATATGAGAGAAAAGAAAACCCACCTGTATCTGGACGGCAAAGAAAGACGCTTATTGTTACATAGCCTTGTGGAGCTGAAAAATCAGCTTATCCGACAGGGCAGATATACCGACCCCGTGGACGAACTCATCTTCCGAGTGATGAACGCCCCCGCAAAGAGAATGAAAATTGAATATATCTAAGGCAGATTACCACGAAGCCGCTTATTCTTATTGATTTTAAGAGTAGGCGGCTTTTTTGCGTTGTTAATCCTTTTGCGTTCTCTGGTACGGTTACATAGCCACCCTGACAAAGTGGCTAAATCTATAAGGAAGGAGGACGCATCTATGTCAAATTGCAAAGTGATTGCTTTAACCAACCAGAAAGGCGGCGTGGGCAAGACCACCACGGCGGTCAATCTGGGCGTAAGTCTGGCACAGCAGGGCAAGAAAGTCCTGCTCATTGATGCTGATGCACAGGCAAATCTAACTATGTCCCTTGGCTACAACAGACCAGACGATTTACCCGTCACGCTCTCCACCATCATGCAGGACATCATTGAGGACAATCCCATAGATGTTCAGAAAAGTATCCTGCACCACGGCGAGGGCGTTGACCTGTTACCGTCCAATATTGAGCTGTCGGGCTTGGAAGTAAGGCTGATTAACGCCATAAGCCGTGAACGTGTGCTGAAAACCTGCGTGAACGAGGTCAAGAAAAACTACGACTATTGTTTAATAGACTGTATGCCGAGCCTTGGTATGCTCACTATTAACGCACTGGCGGCGGCTGACAGCGTGGTTATCCCTACGCAGCCCCACTATCTTTCTGCCAAAGGCTTAGAGCTGTTGCTTCGCTCCGTGTCGAAAGTCAGACGGCAAATCAATCCCCCTTTGCGGATTGACGGTATCCTTATGACGATGGTAATGCCCCGCACGAACATCTCCAAGGAAATCACTGCCACGGTGAGAAGTGCCTACGGACAGAAAATCAAGGTGTTTGATACCCAGATACCCCATTCCATCCGTGCCGTGGAAGCCACCGCAGAGGGGAAAAGCATTTTTGCCTATGACAAAGGCGGCAAGGTAGCCGCAGCTTATGAGCAGTTTGGAAAGGAGGTGGCAGAGCTTGGCGAGAAACAACGCACCAAAAATCGAGCTGACCGCATACGATGAACTGTTTGAAACAGACCAGAGCCGTGAGGAAGCCAACTTAAGCAAGATAAGAGACATTCCCCTTGTGGAGATTGACGAGTTTCCAGACCACCCGTTCAAGGTCTTAATGGACGAGGACATGGAGCAGCTTGTCGATAGTATCAAGCGAAGCGGCGTGATGACGCCTGCTACTGTTCGGCTCAAAGAGGACGGGCGGTATGAGCTTATCAGCGGTCACAGACGGAAAAAGGCTTGCGAGCTTGCAGGGCTTGAAAAGCTCAAATGCGAGGTCAAGGAGCTGACCCGTGACGAAGCGATTATCGTTATGGTGGAAAGCAATCTCCAACGCACTACCATCCTGCCGAGTGAGAAAGCCTTTGCGTATAAGATGCGGCTTGAAGCAATGAAACGACAAGGTGAGCGTACAGATTTAACTTCTGCACCAGTGGTGCAGAAGTTGACGAGCCGAGAAAAGATAGCGGCAAAAACCGATGACAGCCATGAGCAGGTACGCCGCTTTATCCGCCTAACCGAGCTTGTACCCGAAATCCTGCAAATGGTAGATGACCGCCAGATAGCGTTCCGCCCTGCGGTGGAAATCTCCTATCTCACCGAGGGACAGCAGTACACCCTGCTTGAAGCTATGGAATATAACGACGCCACGCCGTCACTTGCACAGGCTATCAAAATGAAAAAGTTTATGCAGGACGGCAAGCTCACGGACGAGGTTATCCAGAGCATCATGCAGGAGGAAAAGCCCAACCAGAAAGAAAAGCCTGCTTTCAAGGACGAGAGGATAACCAAGCTCATACCGAGGTCAGTCCCCAGAGGGAAGGAAGCGGATTTTGTTGTCAAGGCTTTGGAGTTCTACAACCGCCATTTACAGAGAAGCAAGGCTCACGAAAGGTAAGCCACACACCGAGGGCGAGGTCTGCCCTTTGGAGGATAGCCAAATTTTTTTGCCGTTCCCCCTCTCCACACCTCACCCCCTATACTGCCAGTAACTATCCGAAAAAAGAAACACTTTAAGCTGTCCAATGCGGGCAGCTTTTTTCGGTCAGTCAGGCAAATCTAATCTCAATTACAGGAGGTATTTATGAAAATCCCTAAACTATTCAAAAAGGCTGCGGCTCTTGTGATGGCTGCGGTCACAGCGTTGTCGGTACTGCCTGCAACCACGGCGTTTGCCGCAGGCGACATCGGCACAATCAGCTTTACCCACACCTATGACAGCAGCGGGAACGCCATGCGGTACAATTCAAGTGCCAACATCGGCGGCTACACCGCAGGCGGCACGGGCAATTACAAGTACCGTATGTATGTGGACGGCGAGGATGCGTTCTGTATCCAGCCGGGCGTACCCTTGAAAACAGGCAACACTCTGGCGAAAGCGTCCTCGGAAACTTGGAACGCCCTCTCCGCCAACCAGAAAAAAGCTGTCGGGCTTGCCCTGCTCTACGGCTATCAGGGCAACCGAAGCAACCTCACAGGCAGCGATGATGAAAAATGGCTTGCCACCCAGACCCTTGTGTGGGAGTTTGTTACGGGCTGCCGTGAAGCCACAGGCTCGTATAAGCAGACAAGCACAACGGTTTACAGCCTGCACTTCGGCTCGAATTATGCGAACGGCGGGGCAAGGGCGGCTTACGACCAGATTGTTTCGCTGATGAGCGAGCATAACACCATACCGAGTTTCATGTCGGGCGGTAAAAACGATATTACTAAGGAGCTTGCATATAAAGACGGGAAGTACAGCGTCACGCTGACTGATAAAAACGGTGTTCTCTCTGATTATTCCTTTACAAGCTCCGACGCCAATGTGTCCGTATCGAAGGACGACAACAAGCTGACCATCAGCTCCAAAAAGGCGATTAGCGGTCCTGTCCGTATTACGGCGACGAGGAAGAATGTGCCGACAGTCAGCAGCTCCGCAAAGCTCATCGCTTACGGCGACCCGAACTTGCAGGACTTGGTAACAGGCGTAGAGAACGCTGACAGCGTAAAGGCATATATCAACATCGAAACGCCTACAGGCACGATTGCCTTAAAAAAGACTTCCGAGGACGGCGTTGTGGCGGGCATCTCTTTCCACATCAAGGGCGACGGCTTTGATAAGACCGTAAAGACTGATGAAAACGGCAACATTAGTGTGGAGGGCTTATTCCCTGCCACTTATACGATTACCGAGCAGTCCATTGACCGCTATGAGCCGCAGCAGAGCCAGACGGTAACGCTGATTGGCGGCAAGACCACCACGGTTAATTTCAACAATATGCTGAAGCGTGGCAGTCTGGAAGTGATTAAGACTTCCGAGGACAATCTGGTGGAGGGCGTGACTTTCCACCTCTACGGCACTTCGTTAAGCGGTCTGCCCGTGGATGAATACGCCGTAACCGATAAGAACGGACTGGCGAAGTTTGAAAATGTCCTTATTAGCGGCGATACCCCGTATGTGCTTGAGGAAGTGGACACGGCTATCCGCTATGTCGTTCCCGAAAACCAGACCGCCCCGATTGAATGGAAAAAGGTCACAAACCGCAGCTTCCACAATGTGCTGAAGAAATTTAATGTGACGGTCACAAAGACCGATGTGGAAACAGGAAACCCGCAGGGCGATGCTACCCTGTCAGGTGCGGTTTATGGCATCTACAAGGGCGAGGAACTGATTGACACCTACACCACCGATGAAAACGGACAGTTCACGACCAAGTATTATATCTGCGGTGACGATTGGAGCGTCCGTGAAATCAGCCCGTCCGAGGGCTATCTGCTCGATGAAACCATCCACCATGTAGGGGCAGAGCCAGAACTTTATACCATTGAGTACAACTCTGCCGCAAATGATGTGAATGAGCAGGTCATTAAGGGCAATATCGCCATCATCAAGCATACCGACAATGGCGAAACCCAGATTGAAACACCCGAAGAAGGTGCGGTATTTGAAGTGTTCCTCAAATCCGCAGGCAGCTATGGAAATGCAAAGGAAACCGAGCGTGACATTCTCACCTGCGATGAGAACGGCTTCGCCCAGACAAAGGATATGCCGTATGGCGTCTATACCGTAAAGCAGACCTCTGGATGGGAGGGGCGTGAGCTGATGAAGCCGTTTGATGTGTTCATTAACAAGGACGGTCAGACCTACCGCTACCTTATCAACAACAGGGGCTTCGAGAGCTATATCAAAATCGTGAAGAAGGATGCGGAAACAGGCAACACCATCCCATATGCAGGGGCAGGCTTCCAGATTTACGACCCGAATGGCGAACTTGTGACGATGACTTTCACTTATCCCGAAGTGACGACCATTGACACCTTTTACACCACGGCGGACGGCGAGCTTATCACGCCCCAGACCTTGGAATACGGTAAGGGCTACTCCATCGTGGAGGTGCAGGCTCCGTATGGGTATGTGTTAAACTCCGAGCCTGTTTATTTTGATGTGGTGCAGGAGAACTCCGAGGAGGAAAGCGGCATTACGCTCATTGAAGTGGTACGCTCCAATATGGCACAGAAAGGCACGGTTACCGTGGAGAAGTCAGGCGAGGTGTTCTCCACCGTGGCAGGCGACAAGGGCTTGTATCAGCCGATTTTCTCCGTCAGCGGTCTGGAAGGTGCGGTCTATGAGATTACCGCCGCCGAGGATATTGTTACTCTGGACGGTACGCTCCGTGCTTCTAAGGGCGAGGTGGTAGATACCGTTACCACAGGTGCAGACGGCATGGCAAAATCCAAAGAGCTGTATCTTGGCAAATACGAAGTAAAGGAAATCACAGCCCCGTATGGCATGGTGCTGAATGAGGAAACCCACTCCGTCGAGCTTGTGTATGCAGGTCAGGAAGTGGCTGTCACCGAAACCGCCACAGGCTTTGTAAACGAGCGTCAGAAAGTGGAAATCGACCTTGTAAAGAGCCTTGCAACAGACGAGAAATACGGCGTCGGCACAAACGGCGAAATCTTTGATGTGACCTTCGGCTTGTATGCCGCCGAGGAACTCACCGCCGCTGATGGTACGGTCATCCCTGCTGACGGTCTGCTTGAGGTCATTTCCCTTGACGAAAGCGGTCACGGCAAGGCAATCAGTGACCTGCCGATGGGCAGTTACTATGTGCAGGAAATCAGCACAAACGCCGCTTATATTCTGGACGATACGAAATATCCCGTTGTCTTTGAATACGCAGGACAGGATACCGCTACCGTCCACATCACAGCAAATGAGGGCGAAGCCATCAACAATGACATCATCTACGGCTCAGTAAACGGCAAGAAATCCGATGAGAACGGGAACGCCCTTGGCGGTGCGGTCATAGGCATTTTCAAGACAGGAACGACAGAGTTTACAAAGGAAAATGCCATTGCTACGGCAACATCCGCAGAGGACGGCAGCTTCGCTTTTGAGAAAGTACCGTATGGCACATGGATTGTCCGTGAAATCGAAAGCCCGAAAGGTTTCGTACTCTCCGAGGAAGAAATCGCCGTGACTGTCGGCAAGGTGGACGAGGTTGTGGAAATCTCCCTTGTCAACTACCGCATCCGTGGCAACATCGAGCTGACAAAGGTGGATAAGGACTATCCCGATAACAAGCTCACAGGTGCGGAGTTTGAGGTTTACGCCGACACCAACGGCAACGGCGAACTGGACAAGGACGATGAGCTGCTTGGAAAGATGACGGAGCTTGACGGCGGCGTTTACCAGATGAAGGACTTGCTTTACGGAAAATATTTTGTCAAGGAAACGAAAGCCCCAGAGGGCTTCCTTTTGGACGACAATGTTTACCCCGTATCCATTGAGGAAAACGGCAAGACCTATACCGTGGAAAATGAAGCGGGCAAGGGCTTCTTAAACGAAGCACAGAAAGGCTCTCTTAAAATCGTCAAGACTTCCTCTGACGGCAAGGTGGAGGGCTTCTCTTTCCGAGTTATCGGGAACAACGGTTACGACCAGACATTCAAGACTGATAAGAACGGCGAAATCATCATCGAGGGCTTGCGTATCGGGGAATATACCGTGTCCGAGGTAAACGATAAGGCGTCCTCTGGTTATATCCTGCCTGCCGACCAGAAAGCGACGGTCAAGACGGTCGAAACCGTGACGGTCACGATGCACAACGAGTTGCGTGACACCCCGAAAACAGGCGATGACTTCAACCCTGCCCTCTGGGGAGGACTTGCGGCGGCTTGCGTCCTCGGTGCAGGCGTTCTCGGCGTCGCAGCCTTTAAGGGCAGAAAAAAGAAGAAGGAGGACTAAGGGATGGATGCGAAAACCATTATCGCCATTGTGCTTGTCGTGTTTATCGGCGGTGCGGCACTCTGGCTGAATATCCGTAACAGAAAGAATAAGTAACCCATGAAGTCTTAGGAACGGGGGCGGTTTATGTCGGGGAACCCCACGAAGTCATATGGACTTCGTGGGGAAAGGAGGAGCAACGGAATAAACGAGCTTTACCGCTTGCGGCGAAGCGAGTGATATGAAGTTTGCGACGACGTGCCGCCCCATTCCATTTCTGGAGGAAGATATGCGAAACTTAAAAACCATTGAAAAGAAAGTCCGAGCCATTCTGGAAAAGAATGAGGATGCCCGAAATGACGATATGGTGCTGTACCTTGCCCTCTGCAATGTGTGCCTGAAGGATGCGGGGGCGATGCCCCTTGCGGAAATAATGACACAGCATAAATACCTCGGTTTGCCGAGCTTTGAGAGCGTCAGCAGGACACGCCGCAAGTTGCAGGCGAAATACCCAGAACTGGCGGGAAGCCGCCCTGTGCAAAAACTTCGGGCGACAGGCGAAAAGGCGTATCGGAAGTACGCCAGAGAATGAGAGGTGCTTATGGAAAATGAGAAACGCTCCAATCAGGGCTATGAAATTATATAGAGCTGTACTATCGGGAGTACGGAACTTGTCATCGGTTACAACCCTAAAGCCCCCAACCCTTATGTTTGTTGGTACTGTAAGGGCGGCGACAATTATTACTGGGGCTGCTACTGCAACGAGCTGTCGGCGGCGAGGGAAAGCCTGAGTGAACGGTACAATGAGGAACGAAGTATGCCTTATAACAATCCCCCTGCCCCGAAGCAGAAAAGCGGTGATGACCGTGAGCGATAAAGAGAATAAGAAATATGACTGTATGACCTGCCCTTATCCCCGATATAAGTGCGGTCATGTTATTTTCTGCGATGTGTGTATCCGAAAGATTTTGGATGAGCAGAGAGAGAAAAAGCAAAAAAGACAGGAGGAAAGCTGATGGAGATACGACCTTTACTGCCCGAAGAACAGAAATACACCTATTCCCAGAGTATGCAGCTTGAGGGGCAGACGGGCAACATTGGGCATCTGCGTGGCGATTTTGCCGACTCTGGATATGGCTTTTATACCACTTGGTTTGATACCAGAGAGCAATGGAAAACGGATGAATTTAAGGCAGGACTTGACGAGGTTATCAATGAATTGCGGGAGGACAAAGGGCTTTTGCACAACCGCTATGATATGCGGGCGTTTGCAAGGCGTTATCCCGTGAGTGCTTTTCAGGGGAGCTACTGCGTGGAGTACGGTTTTCGAGCTGATACGGAAAAACACGCTTTCCTGTTTCGATGCAACCCTACAAGGGGCGATTATAACTTCTACTGTTACTGCTATGTGAAGGAATGGCTTGACAGGCATATCGGCAGAGCCGAGCAGGGCATCCGTTTTATCGACCCGCATTATAAAGAGCTGTTCCGCATCCCAGACGGCGGCAAAATCATCGTTACTACCGCATGGAAAGAAAAGATGGAGTATTCCTGCCGCTTCATTGATGAGTATCATACGGAAATCGGCAACAACCTCTACCATATCTGCGAGTTTGCCGAGCGTATGGAGAAAAACGGGGCGACCTATGAGCCAAAGCCGACAGAGCCGCCCCAGAAAGCGGCGAAGCACAAAGATTATGAACGATAAGGAGAGATGTGACAATGGATATTCAGGATATAGCGAAAAGCAGGGAAAAGAAAGCGGTTTTTGACATGGTACTGGAGGAAGCCTGCCGCCAATGGTGCGATTGTATTGACGATGTACCAGAGAGAAAGGACGGCGAGGGCTTTGCCGATTTCTTCTATGAGATTTTCGAGGACAAGGAAAAGGAATATGTCCAACAGGTCAAAGAGATGAACGGCGGCAGGCTGCCCTCTTTACAGCCGAAGCACAAAGACCATGAACGATAAGGAGGATTTTTGATATGGCAGTCAACCAGAAAGCGGTCAAGGTCATCAATAAGGTTTTGGACGCAGGCTTTACCGATGAAAAATCTATCGCCGCTATGACGATGGACGACATTCTCTCCATGCAGGGCATTACGGTGGCGGAGATTGCCCTTATCAACGACCTGCAAAAGAGCATTAAAGCGAACAAGGTCGTTTCTTTTCTGGCGGAGGTGCAGCGTGAAAAGGGAGAATAACATCTGTTTTACCGATAGTCAGGGCAACGCCCTGTTTACCATTCCAGACGGCGGCATGATAAAGCTCGCTTATGGAAATGGCGATGAAAACTATGCAATCTGCCGTTATCAGGATAAAGACCACGCAGAGATTGACGGCGTTTCCTACGCCCTTACGGACTTTGCGGAACGCATGGAACGAAACCAAATCAGTTTTACGCCTGCTTAAAGATATGGGCAGGCACAGGAAAAAGGAGGTGCATCACACATGGCTGCGAAATATCAGCTAATCACGGAGCTGTATCGGCGTACAGGCAAGACGGTCACACGAAACCCGCAGGCGTGGCAAAACTTTTTGTCCTCTGCCTGCCGCAACTATAAGTGCCGCTTTGACGAGCAGCTCCTTATCTTCGCCCAACGCCCCGACGCTATCGCCGTGGCGAAGATGGAAACTTGGAATAAACAGTTTAAGCGTTGGGTAAACAAGGACAGCAGGGGCATTGCCGTCTTTGACACGAAAGGACGCAGGAACACCCTCAAATACTATTTTGATGTATCGGATACCCACGAAGGCTATTACGGCAGCCGCCCCGTCCCGATATGGCAGATGGATGAGCGATACGAGCAGGCAGTTACCGAAAGGCTCTCCGACAGGTTTGGCGAGGTGGAAAGCGGCAGGCTTGCCGAGGTGCTGATGGAAACGGCGAGAAACGCCGTGGAGGATAACCTACAGGACTATACCGCACAGCTTAAAGGCTATGTAAAGGACAGTTTTTTGGAGGAGCTTGACGATTATAATATCGAAGTAATCTACAAAGGGCTTGCCGTAAACAGCGTGGCGTATATGCTGATGAGCCGATGCGGGATAGATACGGGGGAATATTTTGAGCGTGAGGATTTTGCGGATATAACGAATTTTAATACGCCGCAGACCTTGAACGCCATCGGCATTGCCACAAGCGACATTGCGGAGATGGCTCTAAGGGAAATCTCCCTCTCCATCCGAAATGTGCAAATGGCGGAGAAAGCACAAAACCGCACCTTTGCACAGCCGCAGGCAAATCCGTATGATATAGGCAGGACACAACCCGAAAGGAGCGAATACAATGAGCGAAATCACTTACACCAAACAGGGGGATTACCTTATTCCCGACCTCACATTACCGACAGAGCCAGAACTTCCGCTTGGCAGGTACGCTATGATGCACAGGGATTATCTGGAGAAGCACAAACGGGTAACTTACCTCAACCTCTTGGCGACGGGCGGGCTGAACAGCTACCTGCATCAGACGGAGCAGGCGGCGTTACAGAGGTTGGAGTTTCTGGCGAAGCAGCTCGCATCCGAGCAGGGCGTGACGGAGGAGCTGAAGGAGAAAGCTCCGATGCAGTGGTTGGGGCTTATGAACAACATCCGCAGCCAAGCGGAGGAAGTAATCCTCAGCGAACTGATTTACAACTAACCGACAATGAGCTTTCTACGGAAAGCGTTGCCAATGAGGAGGAAGTTGCCGCCAATCTCCCAACCGTAGAAGAACAGATAGAAATGATGACGCAAGCAGAGGACGAAAAATCCTCTGCTTTTGCCGTTTCTCAGGAGGATATTGACTCCGTCCTTACAAGGAGAAGCGGTTTTCAGGACGGAAAATACCGTATCTACCGACAATTTCAGAAGAATGAGGACAGCAAAAGCAATATCGCTTTCCTCAAAAACGAATACGGAACAGGCGGAGGTACGCACGACTATCCAGACGGCACAAGGGGCGGCGAATGGCACGATGGGAAAGGCATCGGTATTGAAAAGCATGGCTCATATACCAATCCAGACCTGCGGCTTAGCTGGTCTAAGGTAGAAAAACGCCTGCGGGAGCTGATTAAGAATGACCGCTATCTGAACGCCAAAGAGAAAGACCATTATGCTGATTTTCTGGAGGGCATCTCTGCCCCGCAGTATGAAATCGACACACAGAGGAAGTTATCACGCCAGAGGTTTATCGAAGCCCACAGGGAGATGCAGCCTGCCGACAAGCGGGATACTCTCTCCCTGCGGCTCTCTGATTTTATCCGTGACTTGGACGGCTATGAGAAAGGCTTGCTTTCCGAGGTTGGGCGTACTGATTTTGCCGATATGACCGCAGAGCAGATGGAAACGGAGCTTGCAGACCCTGCCGCCGTACAGCAGCTTGCAGACTTCCTGAAATCCATACAGGACAAAACAAGCGATGTTTACAGCCGCAGCAATGCGTGGCGTTTTTCGCAGGAGCTTATGGAACTGCACCCTATCCATTACCTTTTTCACGAGGATGATGTGGTGTATATCGGGGCGGATAAATACGAAATCTCCGCTTTTAATGAAAACGCCGTATCCCTGCGAAATGTAGAGTTTCCCCTGTTCGGCAAGGAATACAGCAGGACAGACTTTGAGGAAAGGTTAAGGGAAAATCCTGCCAACGACCACTTAAAGGTCATCGTTACCGAAATCCAGAAAACAGAGATACCACCCGAAAAACGGGCAGATGGCGTCACGCTCTCCATTGGCTTCTCTGAACACCCTGCCTTTTATGACAGGGAGCTTAATGACCGCTACACGGATTTGAGCTTCGCTCTTGGAAACAGGCTTCTTGGCGTTCTGGACGAGAAACAGCATCGGGAACGGGAAAACGAGGATAATCATGTCGGTTGGTATCATAAGACCGATTTTACCATTACGGCGGTCATCGGCGGCGAGGAACACACCTACGAGGGGCGGTTTGATATAGGCGACGGCGAGGGCGATTTGATTGCCCATATCAGGAATTATTATGATTACTGCTTTTCCCCGAACTGCCCTTATATCGCAGAATGGAAACGACAGGGCGAGGACTTCTATCAGGAAAAGATGGAAAGCCTGCGTTTCGGGCGTGATGTGTTCATACCATTTCTTATGCAGCATACCGAGCTGACCCCAGAGGACGAGAAGCTCCTTGCAGAGATTATGTCCTTTGAGAATGAGTGGTTTGTACCTGACGAAAAAGAAGCCGCCGAGCAGGAAGCCGAGCCGCCAGAGGAACGCTTTGAAGTTATTATGACCTCGGACGCTTTTGCCGACCCCGAAGATGCCTTTGCCATCTGGGATAACATCTATGACGAATATTATGCCGATGATTACGGCAAGGTGCTGACTTATCCAACCGAGGTGGAAGCCGAAGCAGGGCTTTTGGCAGTCAGGAAAGCCGTTGCGGAAAAAGAAGCCGAGCGTGAAGCCACAAGGCAGGACAACGCCGACCTTATCGGAAGGAAGCTCACGATTGACAACCGCAGCTACCTTATTGAGAGTATCAGCGAAATCGGCGGCGATGTTTCCCTGCGGGATATTACTTTTCAGAACAATGTCGGCTTCCCGATTAACCGAGTGGAGAAAATCGGCTATATCCGCAGGCTCTTGGAACAGCAGCCAGAATTACCGTCCGAAGAAAAAACAGACGCTCCCTCAGAGCCGATAACCGAAACCGTGGCGGAATACCCTGCCGTGGAAAACGGTCTGCCCTATGATATTGTCATCCAGACGATACGGACTGGCGAGCCAGAAATACAGCCCGAAAAAGGAAAAGCAGACACGCCCGCCCTCTCTGCTGACCGCCGCAACTACCGCATTACCGATGATGCACTTGGCGTTGGCGGTGCAAAAGAAAAATTCAGAGGCAACATGGCTGCGGTCAACCTTCTGCATGAGCTTCAGCTTGAAAACCGCCTTGCCACGCCCGAAGAACAGGAAACCCTCTCAAAGTATGTCGGTTGGGGCGGTCTGTCAATGGCGTTTGACGAGAACAACGCAGCGTGGGCAAATGAATTTACGGAGCTGTACGCAAGCCTCTCCCCAGAGGAATACCGTGCGGCGAAAGAGTCTACCCTGACGGCGTTCTATACGCCGCCCGTTGTCATTAAGGCGATGTACGAAGCCCTTGACCGTCTGGGCTTTACGCAGGGCAGCATCTTGGAGCCGTCCTGCGGCACAGGCAATTTCTTCGGGCTTCTCCCTGAAGCAATGGCAGGCTCGAAGCTACACGGCGTGGAAATCGACCCATTGACGGGAGGGATTGCAAGGCAGCTCTACCAGAAAGCGAACATCGCCATAGAGGGATTTGAGGACACGAAGCTGCCCGACAACCATTTTGATGTGGTGCTTGGCAATGTGCCGTTTGGCGAGTTTAAGGTGGACGACAGCCGCTACAACGCCCAGAAATTCCTCATTCACGATTACTTTTTCGCAAAGGCTCTGGATAAGGTACGCACGGGCGGCGTTGTGATGTTCGTCACTTCCAAAGGAACGATGGATAAGGCAAGCCCCGAAGTGCGGAAATATATCGCCCAAAGAGCCGAGCTTTTAGGGGCGGTCAGGCTTCCCGACAACACTTTCCGAGCCAACGCAGGCACGGAGGTCACGAGCGATATTCTGATTTTGCAGAAGCGTGACCGAGTGATAGATGTCGAGCCAGACTGGATTTACCTTGACACGGACGAGAACGGCGTCACGATGAACAGCTACTTTGTAGAGCATCCCGAAATGGTGCTTGGACGGATGGTAAACGAAAGTACCCGCTTCGGGAAGTTGGAAGCTGCCTGCAAAGCAGATAAGGACAGACCCCTTTCCGAGCTTCTCCATGAAGCGATGCAGAGGATAGACGGCGAGATACCCGATTATGAAGCCGAGATTGACGAAATCTCCGATGAGCAGGACAACTCCATCCCCGCCGACCCCGATGTGCGGAACTTCTCTTATACCCTTGTGGGCGGTCAGGTTTACTTCCGTGAGAATGACCGCATGACCCCCGCCAAGCTGTCCATGACGGCGGCAAACCGTGTGAAAGGGCTGCTTGAAATCAGGGATTGCGTGAGGAAGCTGATTGATTACCAGACCAACGACTGCCCCGATGAGCTGATACGCACGGAGCAGGAAAACCTAAATCGCCTGTACGATGCCTTTACCGCAAAGTACGGGCTTATCAACAACCGAGGGAATTACCTTGCCTTTGCCGCCGATGAAAGCTACTTCCTTTTATGCTCCCTCGAAGTGCTTGATGATGAGGGGAACTTCAAACGCAAGGCGGATATGTTCTCCAAACGGACGATAAAGCCCCACAGGGCAATCACTTCCGTGGAAACGGCGAGCGAAGCGTTGGCATTATCTATCGGAGAAAAAGCCCGTGTTGACCTTGATTATATGGCACAGCTCACAGGTAAGCCGCAGGAGGAAATCGCAGAGGAATTAAGGGGCGTCATCTTCCGTGTGCCAAATACTGAGCCTGCAAAATATGTGACGGCAGACGAATATCTGTCGGGCGATGTGCGGGAAAAGCTGAAAGTGGCGGAGATAGCGGCGAAGTTCGACCCTGCCCTTACCTTAAATGTGGAAGCTCTAAAGCAGGTCATCCCGAAGGATTTGAGTGCGGCGGAAATCTCCGTCCGTCTGGGTACGACTTGGATACCAGAAACCGATATACAGCGGTTTGTCATGGAGCTTCTAACGCCGTCAAGCCATGCCGCAGGGCGTATCCGAGTGCGATACACCCCGTACAACGGCGACTGGTTTATTGAGAATAAGAGTTCCGATTTTGGAAATGTCAAGGCGGAAAGCACCTACGGTACAAAGAGGGCTTCCGCCTACCGTATTATTGAGGACACCTTAAACCTAAAGGATACCCGTATCTTTGATTATATTTATGAGGACGGCAACAAAAAAGCCGTATTCAACCAGAAAGAAACGATGGCGGCACAGGCGAAACAGGAGGTCATCAAGCAGGCGTTCCAAGATTGGATTTGGAAAGACCCAGAACGGCGAAACCGACTTGTGCGGTACTACAATGACACCTTTAACAGCAAGCGACCCCGTGAGTATGACGGGCGTCATATCACTTTCGGCGGCATTTCCCCAGAGATTACGCTAAGACCGCACCAAGTCAATGCTATCGCCCATATCCTTTATGGCGGCAATACGCTCCTTGCCCACAAGGTAGGGGCAGGCAAGACCTTTGAAATGGTCGCTGCCGCACAGGAGAGCAAGCGGTTAGGCTTGTGCCAGAAATCCATGTTTGTCGTACCCAACCACCTTGTGGGGCAATGGGCTTCCGAGTACCTGCGGCTCTATCCAAGTGCCAATATCCTTGTGACTACCAAGCAGGATTTTGAAATCTCCAACCGAAAAAAGTTCTGCGGCAGGATTGCCACAGGCGATTACGATGCGGTCATTATCGGGCACTCCCAGTTTGAGAAAATCCAGATGAGCGTGGAACGGCAGCGTGAGCAGCTCCAGAAACAGCTTGACGATATAGAGATGGGCATTGACGAGGTGCAGAAATCCCACGGCGAGCAGTTCACGGTCAAGCAGCTTATGAAAACGAGGAAAGGCATCGAAGCCAAGCTCAAAAAACTCAACGATACCAAGCGGAAGGATACGGTCATTGACTTTGAGCAGCTCGGCGTTGACAGGCTTTTCATTGACGAGAGCCATTTTTATAAGAATTTGTATCTTTATACGAAGATGCGGAATGTGGGCGGCATCGCCCAGACCGAAGCACAGAAATCGAGCGACCTCTTTATGAAATGCCGCTATCTGGACGAAATCACGGGCAGCCGTGGCACGATTTTTGCAACGGGTACGCCTATCAGTAACTCAATGGTGGAGATGTACTCCGTCCAGAGGTATTTGCAGTATGACGCCCTTGCGAGGAACGGTTTGCAGCATTTTGACAGCTGGGCGTCCACCTTTGGCGAAACGGTTACGGCTCTGGAATTAGCACCTGAAGGCACGAATTACCGAGCCAAGACGAGGTTTGCCAAGTTCCATAACCTGCCAGAGCTGATGCAGATGTTTCGGGAGGTGGCGGATATTCAGACCGCCGATATGCTGAAACTCCCCGTTCCGAAAGTCAATTACCACAACATCAAGACCAAGCCGAGCGAAATCCAGAGTGAAATGGTAGCTTTCCTTGCGAAGCGGGCAGAGAAAATAAGGGCAAGGCTTGTCGAACCGCAGGTTGACAATATGCTTAAAGTAACCAACGACGGACGGAAACTTGCCCTCGACCAGAGGATGATAGACCCGATGCTGCCAGACGACCCAGACAGCAAGGTCAATGCCTGCATCGAAAATGTGTATCATATCTGGGAGGAACACGCCGACACAAAGGCGGCACAGCTCATTTTCTGCGACCTTTCCACCCCGAAGAATGACGGCACTTTCAATGTCTATGACGATATACGGGAGAAGCTCATTGCCCGTGGCGTTCCCGCCGAACAGGTGCGGTTTATCCACGAAGCGAATACCGACGCACAGAAAAAAGAGCTTTTCGCAAAGGTACGAAGCGGCGAGGTGCGTATCCTCTTAGGCTCTACTCAGAAAATGGGGGCAGGTACAAATGTGCAGGACAGGCTCATTGCCATCCACAACCTCGATTGCCCGTGGCGACCTTCGGATTTGGAACAACGCCAAGGTCGTCTGGAAAGGCAAGGGAATATGTTCCCAGAGGTGGAGGTTTACCGCTATGTGACGGAGCAGACCTTTGACGCATACCTCTATCAGTTGGTGGAGAGCAAGCAGAAATTTATCAGCCAGATAATGACGAGCAAAAGCCCCGTACGTTCCGCCGAGGACGTAGACGAAGTGGCTCTCTCCTTTGCGGAGGTCAAGATGCTTGCCACAGGCGACGAGCGATTTAAGGAAAAAATGGACTTGGATATGCAGGTGGCGAAGCTGAAAGTATTGAAGCAGAGCTATCTGTCCGAGCATTATGACCTTGAGGACAGGATACTGAAATACTTTCCCCAGACCATTAAAGAGTTTGAAGAACGCATCGCAGGATATGAAAGAGACGCCGCCCTTGTCGAGCAGCATAAACCGCAGGGCGAGGAAAAGTTCTGCCCCATGACCATAAAGGGCGTGACCTATAAGGAAAAATCGGATGCAGGCGAAATGCTCCTTGCCGTCTGTAAGGAAAATCCCCTTGCTAATCCCGTGGAAATCGGCAGCTATCGGGGCTTTAAGATGGAGGTTTATTATGATACCTTGAACACGCATTACTGCCTTAATCTTTGCGGAACGGCAAAGCACAAGGTAGAGTTAGGCTCTGACGCTCTGGGAAACCTGACCCGAATAGAGAACGAGCTTGCGAAGTTCCCTGCCAGACTGGAAGCCGCCAAGACCAGAAAGGCGGAAACCTTAGAGCAGCTTGCCAACGCAAAGACCGAAGTATTAAAGCCCTTTGCCTTTGAAGAGGAGCTGAAAGAAAAGATGGAACGGCTCAATGCCCTCAACATCGAGCTTAATCTGGATGAAAAAGATACTTCCGTTATGGATACCGAGCCAGAACAGAGAGAGGAACAGTCCGAAAGAAAATGTGTCAGCCATGAGCGATAATCTGCGTTTGCACATTTGTATTGCTGAAAAGTGGGCAGTATAATAGGTGTAGATTTAGAAAATGTCGGAGGTGATAGCGGTGTCTGATGCGTTCAGATTTGAAACCTTTGTAGATGTCCACAGCAATATCTTCAACGAATATTTAAGCTCTGTCATCGCAAAGCTGAGTAAGGAAAACGAGGAATACCAAGCGTTGCAGGACAAGATTGAGAGCCTATATGGGAAATATCCCGCCATCTTAGGCGTGTGCGACAGCGAGCAGGCGGCGGAGCTGACAAAGGAAGAATGTGCGGCTCTTATCAAAGTAATGGAGCTTATAAATCAGCTCACGGATATGGAATTGCAGTCTGTTTACCTGCGTGGCTGCTATGACAGCGTAGGTTATCTGAAAAAAGCAGGAATTTTATAACGGACTGACCAAAGAAACGACGGCGTTGGCGTGAAGCTGATGCCGTCGTTTACATAGCCAAGAGGTTTTCTTAACGGAAAATCCCTTGGCTTTTTCTATTTCTGGAGGTGATGATGATTGAATGAGAAGTAACCGACCCTATGTGCAGCTTGACCCAGAGGTCATCGAGCAGGCACGGCAGATGGACTTGCTTTCCTACCTGCAACGGTACGAGCCGAGTAACCTAAAGCGTGTGGCGGGCAATGTCTACTGTACGAGGGAACACGACAGCTTAAAGATTTCCAACGGCAAATGGTACTGGTGGTCAAGAGGTATCGGCGGTGTTTCCGCCCTCGATTATCTCATCAAGGTCAGGGAGTACAGTTTTGTGGAAGCTGTCGAAGCTCTCACAGGCATTACGGCGGAGTGGCAACCACCGCCCCCTGCCATAAAGAAAGATAAGCCAAAGGTGCTGCTCCTGCCAGAGAAAAACGGTAATGCAGACCGAGTGACGGATTACCTGTTCGGGCGTGGCATTGACTTTTCGCTCATTCAGGAGTGTATTGCGGAGGGCATTATTTTCGAGAGCAGGAAGTACCACAACGCTGTTTTTGTCGGCAAGGACAAAAGCGGAACGCCAAAGTATGCGGCTCTCAGGAGTACAGTTGGCAGCTCCTTTAAGGGCGATGCATCGGGCAGCGACAAGCGGTATTCGTTCCGACTTCTGGCAAGAGAGCCGACAGACAAGGTGCATCTATTTGAAGCTGCTATTGATTTATTGTCCTATGCCACCTACCTCAAGTGCGAGGGAAAGGATTATCGGGCGGTAAACCTGCTCTCCCTGTCGGGCGTGTATCAGCCCAAAAAGGAACTCTCGGAGAGCAAAATTCCCATTGCCCTATCCACTTACCTGCGTGAAAATCCGCAGATTAAGACCGTTATCCTGCACTTGGATAACGACAAGACAGGCAGGCTCTGTACCGCCGCCCTAAAAGAATTATTGCAGAAAGACTATAAAATCGTTGACGCCCCGCCGCCAGTCGGCAAGGATGTCAACGATTTTTTAATGTCCTATCTGGGGCTTGCAAAGCAAAATCCCCACTGTGAAAGGAGGGATGCCCGTTGATTGTGCAGCAGATTTTATATTAAGAAAGACCGCCAGACCACACCAAATTTAAGAATGAAAGCGAGGATTTTAACCATTGAAACAGTATGAAGTAACGCTCACAGGACACTATGAAAAGACCATTTCCGTCTATGCCGACAGCCCAGAACAGGCGGCGGAGAAGCTCAAAGTCATCCTCTTTGACACCGACCTTATCGACTTTTCTGATGAAGATTTTGTCTGCGGCGAAGCTGATATTGCGGAAGCAGACGGGGATGGTGAAAAGGAAATTGACCCATCCGATGAGGGTGAGGACGAGTGTCTGAAGCACGAGGATTGTTCGGAATGTCCGTACTTCTGCCCGATGTGCGGAGAATGCCGTCTGGAGGACGGGGACTGAGCAATGTCTTACCAAGCACTGAATTTGGTTATCCATCTCCCGATGGACGCCCAAATTCGCTTGTCAGGGGGCTGCCCCTGAAACCCCGAAAAAGAATATCCGCCCAAGCGTGGCGGTCAGGAAAGGAGTCATAAAAAATGAGTGAGTTTTTATTCTTCCTCATCGGCACGATGCTCGGCAGCGTCATCGGCGTTGTCTTTATGTGCTTGCTTCAGATTAACAGGCTCTCCGAGAGAAAGGAGGACTGCGATGCGAAAAAGAAATGTGCAGATACTGTTCCGTCTGAATGACGAGGAAGCCGCCTACCTCTATGAGCTTGTGGCAAAATCTGGGCGGTCTAAGGAGGCGTTGCTACGTTCCATGCTGATGGGTTACCGCCTTTGCGAAAAGCCCGACCCAGAGTTTTACCAGATAATGCGGGAGCTGTCGGCTATCGGCAACCGTATCAACCAGCTTGCGGCGAAAGCCAACGCCCTTGACTTCGTGGACGCTCCCATGCTTCGTGAGGAAGCCAAGCGGTGGCGTGACTTCCGTCTGGAGGTCAGCAAGACCTACCTGCTCCCCAGAAAGCAGACGGGCTGATGGCGGTCTGCGAGATATGGGATGTGAAAGGCAGGCTCGACCACCCAATCGACTATGCCGAAAACCCAGAAAAGACCGCCAACCCGAAATACAGCGAGGGCGAGTTACAGGCGATGGTGGATGTGATGGAGTACGCCACCAACAAGGACAAGACCGAGCAGCGGTTTTTCGTTACGGGCGTCAACTGCGACCCCGCCACGGCGAGGGATGAGATGATGATTGCTAAGCTTCAGTGGAACGATACAAGCGAGATTGTCTGCTACCACGGCTTCCAGAGCTTTAAGCACGGAGAGGTCACGCCAGAGGTTGCCCATGAGGTGGGCGTAAAACTGGCGGAGAAGATGTGGGGCAGCAGGTTTCAGGTCATTGTCGCCACCCACTTAAATACGGAGTGCCTGCACAACCACTTTGTCGTCAATTCTGTTTCTTTCACAGACGGGAAGCACTACCACGACAACAAGAAAAATCTGCGGCTGCTCCGTAAGCGTTCCGATGAGCTATGCAGGGAGTATGCCCTGTCTGTCATCGAACACCCAAGCGGGAAGAAAAAGCCCTACGCTCTCTACCAAGCGGAAAAGGAGGGGCGACCCACACGGGATAATGTGGCACGGCAGGCGGTGGACGAAGCCATCTCCAAATCATTTACCCTCAAGGACTTTGACCGCCAGATGGCGGAAATGGGATACCGAGTGAGCTTCGACCCCAACCGCAAATACTGGACGATTATCGGGAAAGGATGGCAAAGACCGAAGCGGCTCTACAAGCTCGGAGAGGATTACACCAATGAGAGGATTGTGGAGCGTATCAAGGGAAATTCTTATGCGGTCAAATTCCAGAGGTTTTCCAAACTGACCAAGCAGGTCACGGTCTATCGGCTGAAAGGCTCACTAAAAGACGCCAAGAAAATCGGCGGCTTGCGTGGGCTGTATCTCCATTACTGCTATAAGCTCGGTATCCTGCCGAAAAAGAAACAACCCAATTATGCACGGCTTCATTATCTCCTGAAGGACGACCTGATGAAGATGGAAGCCATCACACAGGAAACAAGGCTGCTCTGCCGCTGTCACATCGACACCACGGAGCAGCTTTGTGATTATAAAAGCTCTTTGCAATCCGAAATGGCTGAGCTGACCGAACAGCGTAAGGGGCTTTATTCCCAGAGCCGCAAGGCAGGCGGCGAAGAAAAAGAAGCGGTCAAAGCAAGACTTTCAGAAATCACGGAGCGAATGAAATTTTTGCGGAAGGAGGTCAGGTTGTGCGAGGGCATCGAAGCCCGCAGCGATACCCTCAAAGAGAAACTGAAAGTGATACGGGCAGACGAAAACAGACAGCAAGGAAAGGAGCTGAGGAAAGATGAACACAGGCGGCGAAGCGGCGGAACAAATCGTGCGGATGAGCTTGGAGGGATTTGAAGTCGCTGCCAAAATCACAGGTGCAGGTGCGAAGAATATCGCCATACTCCTGTATTCCATTCTGAAAGAAGAAAAGAAAACCAAAGGCAAGGCGAGGCTGACGAGTATGCTGCGTTCTGGCAAGGAGTTAAAGGTCTTTACCGTCAAGCGTGGCGATTTGCAGAAATTCACGCAGGAGGCAAAAAAGTACGGCGTCCTTTACTGCGTCCTCACAGACCGTAAGAACAAAGACCCCAATGCGGAAGTGGATGTGATTGCCAGAGCCGAGGACGCTTCCAAAATCAGCCGTATTGTAGAACGCTTCCATCTTGCTTCGGTGGATACCGCATCTATCGTGACCGAAGCGGAAAAATCCAAAGACGGGAAATCTGCGGCGAAGGACGGCAAGGATAGTCAGCCAGAGCCAGACATCGGCGTTCAGGAGAAAGCAGAAAAAGACAAGCTGCTTGACGCCCTCATGGGCAAGCCCGTCCAGAAAGAGGAAAACGCCCCAAACCCCTCGGTGGCAAAGACAGAAAAATCCCCTCTGTCCGAGCCTACCTCAGAGCAGCCAAAGAAATCCGCAGAGGGGGCTACTATGACTAAGGCGGAAAAGCCGTCGGTCAAAGAAGAACTGCGGAAAATCAGGGAGAGCCGAAAGGAACAGGAAGCCGATGCTTCCCCTGTCGGCAGGGAGAAATCTTCCGATAAGGCGAAGAAGCCGCCCGCAGGAAAGACGGAGCATGAGCAGCCGCCGAAGCGGAAGAAACCGAAAAAATCGAAAGGAGCAAGATAATGAGTATCTATGATGTATTCAGCGGCGGCAGCCGCCCCTTTAACAAAGAGGAATGGGCTGCCCAGAAACAGGCGCAAAGGCAGGAAGCCTATGAACTGATTGACAACACCTGCGAAAAGATGATGGCAGATGGCGGTGTGTTTCAGCAGTATCTTGATGTGCAGGGGCGGTTTGACCGCTACTCTGTCAATAACGCCATTCTGGTGGCGGCGCAGATGCCCGAAGCGACGCAGCTCAAAGAAAAATCGGCTTGGAAGAATAACCGTGTCTATGTGAATAAGGACGCACGGAAAGTCGTTATCCTTGAGCCGAGTAAGGAATATACCCGTAATGATGGTACAAAGGCTGTCGGCTACAATGCTAAAGAGGTCTACGATGTTTCCGAAACCTCTGCAAAGGACAGGCAGCAGCCGCAGGAAGCAAAGACCATGCGGGATTTGGCGTCGGCAATGATTGACGCAAGCCCCGCCAATTTTCAGCCCGTGGAGGAACTGGAAGTACCCGCTTTCTATGACAGCTCGCAGCAGACTATCTTTGTCAGGACGGGGCTTTCAGAGGAACAGCTTTTCGTGTGTATATCGAAGGAGGTTGCGGCGGCGGTTTTCGATTTCAAATACAATGAGAGCCGTGACGCATCCGATTTCAAATCCTTCTGCGTCGCCTATATGGTAAGTTCCCGTTACGGTGTGGACACCAGAGGATTTAACTTTGGCAAGCTACCCAAAGAGTATGAGGGGATGGATACGCAGGCGTTCAAAGGCGAGCTTGGCTCAATGCGTGATGTTTTGGGCGAAATCCAGAGCGATATGTATAAGAGCATGGAGAAGAACAAGCCGCCGAAGTCGAAGGAACAGGAACGCTAATGGGAGGTGCAGCCGATGAAAGAAGAACGCTACCACATCGCCCTTGATAAGTACGATAAGAATATCGTGCTGAACGCACTCAATACCCTGCGGACGCAGCAGATACAGGAGGAACGCCCCACTGACCCTGTTGACGAGCTGATAAGCACGGTAGCCCACGCCCCGACCAAAAAGGTGCGTGTCGTAAACTGCAAGTGCCATGAGGAACGATGAGAACAGGACGAGCCTAATCCTTGCCGCCTGCGGGATTGTGCCTGTTGTGTGGTTTGCCCTGCTGACCGCCCCATATGTGGACGGCGGCATCGTGGAGATAATCGGAGGTTTATCCGAAGCAATCAATCAGCCGTTTCAGATAACGGTATGTGAGGACAGCGTGAAAACTGTCCTTATTTTTTTGCTTGCCTACGGGATGGGCATCGGCATTTATCTCTCCACACGCAGGAACTACCGCAAACGGGAGGAACACGGCTCGGCAAAATGGGGCAACGCAGGTACGCTTAATAAAAAGTACCGAGATAAAGACCCGACCCAGAATAAGCTCTTAACCCAGAATGTCCGTATCGGACTGGACGGGAGGAAGCACCGCCGCAACTTAAATATCTTAGTCTGCGGCGGCTCTGGTGCGGGCAAGACCCGCTTCTTTTGTAAGCCCAACGCCATGCAGTGCAACACTTCGATGGTCATCTTAGACCCAAAGGGAGAAATCGTGCGGGATGTGGGAGGTTTGCTTGAAAAGAAAGGCTATGAGGTGCGGGTGCTTGATTTAATCAACATGCACAAGAGCCATTGCTACAACCCGTTTGTCTATCTTCGGAGCGACAACGATGTGCAGCGTCTTGTAACGAACTTGTTTAAGGCGACCACGCCGAAAGGAAGTCAGTCGCAAGACCCGTTCTGGGATACGGCGGCGAGTATGCTGCTCCTCTCCCTTGTGTTCTACCTGAAATACGAAGCCCCGCCAGACGAACAGAATTTCCCGATGGTGATGGAGCTGCTTCGTGCAGGCGAGGTTAAGGAGGACGACGACAGCTATGTAAGCCCCCTTGATGAACTGTTTGACCGTCTGGAAATGGAAAACCCAGAGCATATCGCACTCAAGTATTATCGGGATTATCACTCTGGCTCTGCCAAGACGCTAAAGAGCATCCAGATAACCCTTGCCGCAAGGCTTGAAAAATTCAATCTGGAGAGCCTTGCAAGTCTTACCGCCACAGACGAGCTTGATTTGCCGAGCTTAGGCGAAAAGAAAGTGGCTCTGTTTGCCCTAATCCCAGATAACGATACAAGTTTTAATTTTCTTGTGTCGATTCTATACACGCAACTTTTTCAACAGCTTTTTTATCTTGCCGACCACAAGTACGGCGGCAGCCTGCCCGTCCATTGCCATTTCATCATGGACGAATTTGCGAATGTTTCGCTGCCCGATGACTTCGACAAGATTTTGAGCGTTATGCGTTCCAGAGGTGTGTCAGTCAGTATTATTTTGCAGAACTTGGCACAGCTTAAAGCCCTCTTTGAGAAACAGTGGGAAAGCATCGTGGGCAACTGCGATGAATTCCTGTATCTGGGCGGCAATGAGCAGAGTACCCACAAGTATGTGTCGGAGCTTCTGGGAAAGGAAACTATCGACACGAACACTTATGGGAAAAGCTCTGGGCGGAGCGGGAACTATTCTACCAACTATCAGATTTCGGGGCGTGAGCTTTTAACGCCAGACGAGGTGCGTATGCTTGACAACCGCTACGCACTTCTTTTTGTGCGAGGGGAACGCCCCGTGATGGACTTTAAGTACGACATCTTAAAGCATCCCAATGTGAAACTGACAGCAGACGGAGGGCAGCCGCCTTATCTTCACGGCGAGCCGACGCAGGCTGTCGCAACTGTTGTGTTTGACAGCGATATTCCAAAGGACGCAATCAGCGTAAATGCTGTCAGCACTTCCTATGAGCTTCTGTCCGAGGAGGACTTGGAAGAATTATTCAATTTATAAGGAGGATTTATCTATGCGAATTTTCAAGAAAAATGAGAACAAGAAAACCACCAAGCTGCCCATGACTGGCAAGGTAGAGAAAGGCTTCCGCCGCTACTGCGTGGCGGTGCTTGCCCTCACGCTGATGAGCGTGACTTCCGTGACCGCCTTTGCCGCAAGCGACCCCATTCAGGTAGTCAACAACCTCTCCGATTTCATCTTCGGTCTGGTAAGGGCTGTCGGTATGATTATGCTCGGCTTCGGTATCGTGCAGGTGGGCTTGTCGCTGAAATCCCACGACCCTTCCCAGAGGGCGAATGGATTTCTGACGCTTGCCGGCGGCGTTGTGATTACCTTTGCGAAGGAGATTTTGACGCTTATCACGGGCTGATTGCAAGGAACAGAAAGAGCAACCCAAAGACACAAGACAGGGCTTACGGGGCAGATCCGCTTTGCGGCTTGCCCCGCAAGCTGATTATAACAAGGAGGTGGTCGAATGTCTGATAACTGGGTAGTGCAGAATTTAGAGAACGCCTTGAACACTTGGAACGAGAAGTTAGCCGAGATATGGCAGCTCATTACCCAATCCCCAGAAACCTTTAAGGGCGGGGCGATATGGAATGTCATCGTGGATATACACGGTGCGGTGCAGGCTATCGGGCTTGCCCTGCTCGTCCTGTTCTTTGTGGTGGGCGTGATGCGTACCTGCGGCAACTTTGCCGAGGTCAAGCGTCCTGAGCAGGCGTTGAAGCTGTTTATCCGTTTCGCCCTTGCCAAAGGTGCAGTGACTTACGGTTTGGAGCTGATGATGGCTCTTTTCAAGATTGTGCAGGGTATCATATCCACGATTATGAACGCCGCAGGCTTCGGTGCGGCACAGCAGACGGTACTGCCGCAGGAAATCGTCACGGCGGTTGAGGACTGCGGATTTTTTGAGAGCATCCCCCTATGGGCGGTCACGCTTATCGGCGGTCTGTTCATTACGGTACTCTCATTCATTATGATTATGTCGGTGTACGGCAGGTTTTTCAAGCTCTACCTTTATACCGCCATCGCCCCTGTCCCCCTCGCCGCCTTTGCGGGAGAGCCGAGCCAGAGTGTCGGAAAGAGCTTTATCAAAAGCTATTCCGCCGTCTGCCTTGAAGGGGCAATTATCGTGCTTGCGTGTATCATCTTCTCCGTGTTTGCGGCTTCCCCGCCTGTCGTCAATCCCGATGCGGCGGCGGTCACGATGGTATGGAGCTATATCGGGGAACTTGTTTTTAATATGCTCGTCCTTGTCGGTGCGGTCAAGATGGCAGACCGTGTGGTACGGGAAATGATGGGCTTGTAATCATCAATCAGGAAAGGAAAATCAAAATGCAAAAAGAGCCAGAGTATTACCAGATTTATCATATCCATTTGTTGAACGGAGAAGTCATTGAGGCTTCCGAAGCCTATGACCTGCCTGCGGAAAAGGGATTAGTCGGAAAATTTGAAAAGGCTGACGATAACGAAATCTTTGAAATCGGGGACGCCATTTCAGGATTTGCGTATATCCCCAAACGCAGCATTCTCTTTATAGCGACAGGCGATGTAAAGGAAGGATGGTGTCCGTTTGGAAGTCAAGATAAATAAGGAAATCCGTAACTATACGGAGAGTATGTTTTTTGGGCTGTCAATGCGGCAGTTCATTTTTCCTGTCCTTGCCTGCGGCGTGGCGGTGGGCTTGTAATTGTAAATTTTCTGCGGAGCTGTTGACTATGTTGCATGGAATGGGTATAATATGGGTAGAATATTACTACCGATACAATTCAAGGAGGTGTCATTATGAATATTCGTCCATCCGCAGCAATCCGCCAGAATTACAATGAGATTGCCGATATGTGCAGAAAGACCGCAGAGCCGATTTTCCTTACCAAGAATGGCGAGGGGGATTTGGTTGTCATGGATATTGAAACCTATAACAGACGGGAAAAGATGTTAAAACTCCGTGAGGAGCTGCTTGCCGTTGAGGAAGATAGGATGCGCGGGAACAAAGGTTACTCTGTTGATGAAGTTGCTGCGATGATGCGTAGCGCAATCAAGGAGGCAGCAGGTCATGGAACAGCAGAATAAATACCGTGTGATTGTATCGGAACGTGCAACACAGATGCTCGTTTCCCATGCCGCATTTCTGGCACAGGTCAGCCCAGAGGCGGCGGAACGGTTGACAGCCGAGTTTGAAAAGACCGCAAATTCATTGGAGCTGATGCCACAGAGATGCTCGTGGCTTACAGGGGAATATATTCCCCGAAACGCCTACCGTTTTATCCTGTTTGAAAAACGCTATATGATAATCTTCCAGATAGTAGACGATATAGTCTACGCCGATTATGTGGTGGATTGCAGGCAGGATTACAGTTGGCTTATCAGGTAACAAGAAAATAAACCGAGCAAAATCGTCACTTGATAACAGGTGGCGGTTTTTTTATGTCCAAAAGGAGGTGCTATCTATTTGGAAGTCAAAATAAATAAGGAAATCCGCAACTATACGGAGAGTATGTTTTTCGGGCTGTCGATGCGGCAGTTCATTTTTTCTGTCCTTGCCTGCGGCGTGGCGGTGGGCTTGTATTTCCTGCTCCGCCCGAAGTTCGGCACGGAAACCCTCAGTTGGATGTGTATTCTGGGGGCTTCCCCCTTTGCCATGATGGGCTTTGTGAAATACAACGGAATGACCGCCGAGCAGTTTGTCTGGGCGTGGATAAAATCGGAGTTTCTGATGCCGAAGAAGATTTTATTTTTGCCAGACAACCTCTATTATGAAGCGTTGAAGCCGAATATCGAAGCAAGGGAGAAGGGCTTGCCCGCCCCGATAAAGAAGCAGAAACGGCAGGCGGGAAAGTCAGAGAAACAGAAAATGAAGAAAGCTAAGAAATCAAAAAAGCGTAAGGAGGTAAGCCATGATAAAGACGCTTAGAAACCTGTTTAAGCAGGACAAGGAGAAATTTGCCGTTCCGAAATCAGTGCAGGCGGTCATCCCCATGAAAACCATCTGGGAGGACGGCATTTTCCTTGTCGGGAAGAACAAATACGCCAAGACCTTCAAGTTTGAGGACATCAATTACGCCGTGGCGAGCCGTGAGGACAAGGAAGCGATGTTTTTAGAGTATTCAGAGCTTTTGAACGCCCTCGACAGCGGTGCGACCACAAAAATCACGATTAACAACCGCCGCTTAAATAAAGCGGATTTTGAGCAGACCATCCTAATCCCGATGGCGGAGGACGGTCTGGATAAGTACCGTAAGGAATACAACAAGATGCTGCTTGATAAGGCGACAGGGGCTAATTCCATCGTGCAGGATAAATATGTGACCGTATCGGTGTGCAAAAAGAATATCGAGGAAGCACGGAATTATTTTGCCCGTGTTGGTGCTGACCTTATCGCCCATTTTAACCGTCTTGGCTCAAAGTGCAGTGAGCTTGACGCAGCTGACAAGCTCCGCATCTTCCACGACTTCTACCGCACGGGCGAGGAAACCGCCTTTGCCTTTGATATGGTGCAGTCCATGAAAAAAGGTCACGATTTTAAGGACTATATCTGCCCCGACACCTTTGAGTTTGAAAAAGACTATTTCCGTATGGGCGACAGGTACGGGCGTGTGATTTTCCTGCGGGAATATGCCGCCTATATCAAGGACAGCATGGTGGCGGAGCTTTGCGAGCTGAACAGAAACATGATGCTCTCCGTGGATGTCGTTCCCGTTCCCACGGACGAAGCGGTGCGGGAGGTGGAAAACCGTCTGCTCGGCGTGGAAACAAATATAACGAACTGGCAGAGGAAGCAGAACCAGAACAACAACTTTTCCGCCGTCATCCCCTACGACTTGGAGCAGCAGCGTCGGGAAAGCAAGGAGTTTCTGGACGATTTGACGACCCGTGACCAGAGGATGATGTTTGCGGTGCTGACGATGGTGCATACCGCCGATACCAAAGAGCAGCTTGACAACGACACGGAAGCCCTCTTGACGACGGCAAGAAAGCATTTGTGCCAGTTTGCGGTGCTGAAATATCAGCAGATGGACGGATTAAATACAGCCCTGCCCTTTGGCGTGAGGAAGATTGACGCATTAAGGACGCTGACAACGGAGAGCCTTGCAGTGTTTATCCCGTTTAGAGTGCAGGAAATCTACCATAAGGACGGCGTGTACTACGGGCAGAATGTAATCTCCAAAAACATGATTATCGCTAACCGCCGCCACCTATTGAACGGCAATTCTTTTATCCTCGGCGTGTCTGGTGCGGGTAAATCCTTTACGGCAAAGGAGGAAATGACGAACATCATTCTGACCGACCCCAACGCCGATGTTATTATTATAGACCCTGAGCGAGAATATTCCCCGCTTGTGAAAGCCATGCAGGGCGAGGTCATCCACATCTCGGCAACGAGCGATAACCACATCAACGCTATGGATATGAACTCCGATTACGGCGACGGTGCAAACCCCGTCATCCTGAAATCGGAGTTTATTTTGTCTTTGTGCGAGCAGCTCATCGGCGGGGCAAGTCTGGGGGCAAAGCAGAAATCTATCATTGACCGATGCACGGCGAGCGTCTACCGCTACTATCAGCAGGGCAACTATATGGGAACGCCGCCCACCTTGCAGGACTTCCGTGAGGAGCTGTTAAAGCAGAACGAGCCAGAAGCACAGGAAATCGCCCTTGCCATCGAGCTTTTCACGGACGGCTCCCTCAACACCTTTGCCAAGCATACCAATGTGGATACCCACAGCCGCCTTATCTGCTATGACATTCTGGATTTAGGCAAGCAGCTACAGCCTATCGGTATGCTTGTGGTGCTTGACAGCATCCTAAACCGCATCACCCAGAACAGGGCGAAAGGCAGGAACACCTTTATTTTCATTGACGAGATTTACCTGCTCTTTCAGCATGAATACTCGGCAAACTTCCTCTTTACCCTCTGGAAGCGAGTGCGTAAGTACGGGGCGTACTGTACGGGCATTACGCAGAACGTGGACGACCTGTTGCAGAGCCATACGGCGAGGACGATGCTTGCCAACAGCGAGTTTATCATTATGCTCAATCAGGCGTCCACAGACCGTATCGAGCTTGCAAAGCTCCTTAATATCTCTGATTTGCAGATGAGCTATATCACCAATGTCGGTGCAGGTCAGGGGCTTTTGAAAGTGGGCAGCTCCCTCGTGCCGTTCGTTAATAAGTTCCCACGCAATACGGAGCTGTATAAGCTGATGACAACCAAATTTGGGGAGTGTTAAGAATGGAGGGATTTTTATGTCAGAGATAAGGTTTCGCAATGCAGCCCACCGTGATTTCTTTCTGGAAAATATGATGAAATGCAGGGTAAACGACTGTTATCACAGGGCGTTTTTCTATGTGATGGGGATTGCGGAGGAAACAAGGAACAACATCAATGCCATGTTTGATTTTAAGACAGACTGCATTGAGCCAGAGGGGATGCACGGCGGATGGCAGACAAGCGGCACGGTCAAGGTCTGCCACCTTGCCTTTAACCTCTGGAACGGTTATGCCGAGGAGGGGCGTGAGAGGTATTTCACCCCAGAAGAATTGTTCTGCTGCGAGTTTGCCCCGTACTTTATGGAGGGCATCAAGGTGAGGTATCCCGAGTATTGCAGGGATTTACCGTCGCCCAAGAAGCAGACCGAGCATACACGGTAAACCGTAATCTCAAAAAATGAAATACCCTGCGGGCATACCGTTATGCCCAGAAAACAGGGCAAATGAAAGAAAGGAAAACAAGCCTATGAATTTGAAAAAATATCAATCTGTTATCTGTATCGTTGCCGCCGTTACCCTTTTAGGGGCGGCGGCTTTCTGCGGCTATCACATCTACGCCCACTATGCACAGGTGGACGAGCAGGAGGAAGTGTTTGACAGTCTTGCGGAGGTGGTGGAGAACACTCCTGCGGAGGAAGAAACACCAGAAGATACGCCCGTCAGCGAGGGCGAGGATGTGCTTGCCAAATATCAGGAATTGTACTTGCAGAACGAGGACATGGTTGGCTGGATTGCCATTGACGGGACAGCTATCAACTATCCCGTTATGCAGAGCAAGAACAACCCCAACTTCTATCTGAAGCACAGCTTTGAAAAGGAATACAGCGATTTGGGCGTGCCGTATATCCAAGAAAACTGCGACATCCTCACAAGCGACAACCTGATTATCTACGGTCATCACATCAAGGGGCAAAAGATGTTCGGGGCATTGGAGAATTATAAGGACAAGAGCTTCTATGAGGAACACAAGACCATCCAGTTTGACACGTTGACCGAGCAGGGCGAGTATGAAATCATCGCCGTCTTTAAGACCGTGGCGTATAGTGTGGAGGGCTACCGCTATTATGACTTTGTGGATGCGGAGAATGAGGAGGAATTTAACGCCTATATCGCCAAGTGTAAGGAGCTTGCCCTGTATGATACGGGTGTGACCGCCGAGTACGGCGATAAGCTCATTACCCTCTCCACCTGCGAATACTCCGCCCAGAACGGCAGGCTTGTGGTTGTGGCGAAAAAAATCGTGTAACAAACGCAGGAATTTACGGAAGGGAGGTTTGCTATGGCTGATATTAAGACAAGGGATGCGATAAAAGGCACGATAAAGACCATAGACAAAGCCGCCATTGCTTCGGAGCGTATGAAATCTGCCTATGCCAAGACAAAGGAAAAAGCGGAACAGGGCTGTTATGCTGACGAAGGCTCCGCCACCGAGTATGCGGCGGATAAGCTCTCTTACGGTGCAGACCGTATCAAAGACGAGGGCATCCACCAATTCAATAAGCAGGGGCAGAAATCCGTCCAGACCACGAAGGAGAACATCGTTAGGGCAAAGGACAGGGTATCGGATTTTAAGCAGAAACGGGCGGTCAAAGCCGCCGAGAAGAAAAAAGCACAGGTGATGGCAGAACAGGACGGCTCGCTGATCCGAAACGGGACAGCGGGCCGTTCCCCTGCTTCGGACGATTCTCCTGCCATGAAGCCCGAAGTTCCTAAGAATACAGAAAATCCGCTGATAAAGACAAGGCGGCAGGGAAAAAAGACAATTAAGACAACCGCCAGAAATGCGGAGAAAACGGTCAAATCCACAGCGAAAGGCACAATCAAGACCGCAGAAAACGGCGTGAAAACCGCACAGGCGACCTCTAAAACGGCGATTAAGACCACGGAGCAGACCGCTAAAGCGACGCAGGCGGCGGCAAAGGCATCTGCCAAAGCCGCCCAGAAAGCGGCACAGACGGCGAAAGCCACCGCAAAGGCGACAGCCGAAGCAACGAAAACGGCGGTCAGAGCCACCATATCGGCGGTTAAGGCGATTATCGCAGGCACAAAGGCGTTGATTTCCGCCTTAATCGCAGGCGGTTGGATTGCCGTCGTGATTATCCTGATTGTCGTCCTGCTTGGGTGTGCCGTGTCTTTATTTGGCGGCGGCAGCGAAAGCACTTCCTATACCCCTGTCAGTGCGGAGGTGGAAGCCTATGAGCCGTTGATACAAAAATATGCCAAGCAGTACGGCATTCCCGAATATGTGGAGCTTATCAAAGCTGTGATGATGCAGGAAAGCGGTGGGCGTGGGCTTGACCCTATGCAGGCGGCAGAGGGCAGTTTTAATACAAGGTATCCCCATGAGCCGAATGGTATCCAAGACCCAGAGTATTCTATCCAGTGCGGCGTACAGGAGCTAAAGGCAGCTCTTATCTCCGCAGAGGCGGAAAACCCGATTGACATGGAACGTATCAAGCTCGCTTTGCAGGGCTATAACTTCGGCAATGGCTATATCTCATGGGCAAAGAGCAACTATGGCGGGTATTCCTATGCCAATGCGGTAGAGTTTTCTACCATGCAGGCACAGCGGTTAGGTTGGGAAAAGTACGGCGACACGCAGTACCCCGCCCATGTGCTTCGGTATTACCCATATGGGCGGGCGTTCACAAGCGGCGGCAATCAGGCAATCGTGGAGGTTGCTCTGACGCAGCTTGGCAACAAGGGAGGACAGCCCTATTGGAGTTGGTATGGTTTTGACGGGCGTGTAGAATGGTGTGCCTGCTTCGTTTCATGGTGTGCCGACCAATGCGGTTATCTGGAAAGCGGCATCGTGCCGAAATTCTCCCTTTGTTCGGACGGTGTGAATTGGTTTAACAGCAACGGGCAATGGCAGGGAAAGGATTATGAGCCGAAAGCAGGCGACATTATCTTTTTCGACTGGAGCAAGGACGGGCAGGACGGCGATGCCGACCATGTGGGCATCGTGGAGAAATGCGAGAACGGCGTTGTCTATACCGTGGAGGGCAACTCTGGCGATGCCTGCCGACAGAACAACTACCCCGTCGGGTACTATGAAATCCTCGGTTACGGTTGTCCGAGCTATTAGGAAAAGGGCGAAAGAAAAACCAGAGGTTTTATTCCTCTGGCTCTTTTGCCTTACATAGCCCGTTCACGGTTGCTTCGATGACGGACAGCTCCCTGTCGTCCAGACGGTCAAGCTGAGCGTCTAAGCGTCTGCGGATAGAACTCTTTTTGACTTCTTTCTCTGGGAATATGTACTCGTCCACCGATACCCCGAACATCGTAATAAGCTGAATGAACAGCTCGATACTCGGATACTGCCCCTCGTTCTCAACCGCTTGCAGATGTCTTGGGTCATAATCCACGATACGGGCAAGCTGCTCCCGTGTCATACCTGTTTTTTCACGGGCTTTCTTGATTGCCTGTCCTATCGGCGTGAAATCAAAGTCAAAATCGTTATTTCTTTTATCCATAAGCTCACCACCTGTTCTCTGAAAATCTTGCCCTTATATTTTACAGAGATGTGGTTTCTGATAGAACAATGTGAAATCTCTGACAACAAGAGATTTAATAGCCTATCAGCAGAGATGAAAGAGCTATAAACTTTATAAAAGTGACTATTTCTTGACAGCGAACGCTCTCTATGATAGAATAACAACCGACAATCTGTCGGTCTTGATGTGTTTGGGAGCGTGTAGAAAATGCGAATTGTAAAAGAGGCGGAAGAACGCAAAAATGAGATATTGGATGTTGCAGGGAGATTGTTTGGAGAACAAGGCTATGATGCCACAAGCACCAATGACATTCTGAAAGAAATCGGCATTGCAAGAGGTACGCTTTACTATCATTTCAAATCCAAAGAAGAAATTTTGGATGCAATGATTGACCGTATGACAGAGCAAATACTTGAAAAAGCAAAATCAATTGTGAAACAAACGGAGATACCCGTGTTACAGCGTTTTACGATGATGATGCTTGCTCTTAATATAAGTGACGGCAGCTTTGGTCATGAGATATTGGAACAGGTACATAAACCGCAAAATGCCCTTATGCACCAGAAAATACAAGAAAAATTATTGTTCGAAGTCACACCGCTTATTGCGACATTGATTACGGAGGGAATTTCGCAGGGGATATGCCAGACGGATTATCCAGAAGAAGTTGCTGAAATGACTTTTTTATATTCCTATACAGCATTTGATGACCTCATGGAATATAGCGAGGAAGAAAAGAAAAAGAAGATGACAGCATTTATTTATAATTTGGAGCGGCTTCTAAATATGGAGCAAGGAAGTATGGAGGAAATTATCCGTCCGTTATTTGGACAGAAATGATGTTTTCCGATAATTATGGAGTTTGATTAAATTATAGGAAGGAAAGATAAGGGAACAGATTTGTTCCTTTACTTTTCAATCCGTTACCGACAGGCAGACGGTCTATAAATAAACTGTATTTTTAGAGAAGAAGACCAAAGTCATAGCAAAAGGGGAAATGCCACGCAAAGTAGCAGAAAAAACTGAAATGTAAACCCTGCTTGCTTGTAATGCAAAATACGCTTTCCTATACTGGGCATATCAAAATAAGGAGGTCACGAACATGACATTTGCAGAGAAATTAAAATCCATCCGCAAGCAGGCAGGAATGTCGCAGGAACAGTTGGCAGAGAAGCTCAGCGTGTCCAGACAGGCGGTTACGAAGTGGGAAACGGATGCGGGTATTCCTGACATTGAAAATATCATGGCAATCTCCGCCCTGTTTGACATTTCCATTGACGAGCTGCTCTCTAATGAAAGAGGGGCGAAAAAACCGACGGATTATCTTTATGAGAGTATCACGGAGTACGATATTGACGAGCCGAAACGCTATGATATGAAGTTTGGCGGAGCAAAGCAATTCCAGTTGTCAGGCTACGAAGGCGAGAAAATCCGTGTCCGTCTGGCATCCAATACCTTCTCCACGCTCCAGTATGATTTCAAGGTCAAGATTGACGACATCCGAAAAAGGATTGATGTGGATGTAAACCGAAAAAATGGCGTATCCGAAACGACGGCAAAGGAAGCGGTCAGTATCTTCGTCCAAATCCCATCACCCTATGTCGGGAAAATCGAATGTGCGGTCAATGCGGAGACGGTGGAAATCCGTTCTCTGGAATGCGACAGCATAGAGCTTGATGTAAAGACGCCGTATATCGCTTTGGCGGATGTTTCTGGTACAGTAGAGGTAAACTGCAATCTGGATATGGAGATTGTATGCCGTTCTTTGAATGGGGAGATTGCAATCAACCAAGTATCGGCAACCTCAAAAATCCATGTTCCAGAGGACACTGTTTTTACTGCCGTTACAAAAGGGATTGGAACAAGTATCTCTTATGAGAAAGACGGACGGCAGACGGAACGCTTCGACACGCCCGATGCGGAGAATATCATTGAACTGAACGGTATCAAGAGCGAGCTTGTCATTAGCACGGACAGGGAAAGGAGCTAATGGAATGAAAACAAATTATCTGAAGAAATATATCATCAGCTCCTATATTCTGGTCTGGATGCTTATTATTTTTGTAGCAGGCTCGGCAAGCCTTGTCTTTCATGCGCCGCCTGTCATCATGTGGGTTGTCCGAAACCTTATCGCATGGTCGCCGACCTATCTGCTTTTGATTGGATGGAGGTATTTCAGACCATATGAAACAAGGACGGCTTTTGTGAAGCGGTGCTTTTCTGGGAAAGTAAAGCTGCTTCCGTTGCTGCTCTCCTTTGCCTTTACTTTTGGCATCAGCGTGTTGTCGTTGTTTCTCTATTCCATTATGACGGGAAAGCCAATGCTGTCCTACATCAATCTGGGAACGACAGCATTGCCGCTTAGTATCTTCCTCTCCCTGACTTCGGGACCGACAGGGGAGGAATTAGGATGGCGTGGCTTTATGCGGGAGGAATTTCATAAAAAGTATGGCTTTTTGAAATCCTCTGTCTGCCAGGGCTTGGTATGGTGCTTCTGGCATACTTTGCTTTGGGTGGTGGACTCGGAGTTTACTGACTGGAGGGCAATTCCCTATGTCATTTCCAATATCGTTGTGATTACATCCATTACGGTGCTGATGAACATTTTTCTGGAACGGCATAATAACCTGCTCTATTCGGTATTGCTGCACTTTGGCTTTAATATCGTTTATGTGTTTTTGGATGCGGATATAGGGTTCTTTGTGATTTTGACCGTTCTGTATCTGGTAATCACGCCGATTGCCGTGCTTGTAAGGAATAAGACTGCTGAAAAGCCTTTGGAAAAGAATAATAGCGAAGAAAGGAAAAGTAAAGAATGAGCAATTTAGAGAAAATCCAAAAAGGCATGAGGGTGTTGCAGATACTCTCAAAAATTATTCTGATATTTGCCATTGTAGGAGTGGTTTTAGCGTCCATCGGGGCAACTCTTGTGGCATCAGATGTGTTAAATATGGAAAACCAGTTTCTCAATTTCCTGTCGGTTACGGCTGAAATGAGCAAAGGGCAGCTTGTAGGGATTTTAGCTGCTGCGGCAATCTCTTTGCTGTCTGGCGGCATCCTCACGGCATTTGCCTATCGCTATTTTACAGCGGAGTTGAAAGAGGGTACGCCGTTTACAAACGCAGGTGCAGATAGGATAAAGCAGCTTGGAATTATAGAGATTGCAATATCTATTATATCTATGTCAGTGATAGACGGCATCTACGAAAATATCGGTCTGGCAGAATGGAACAGGTTTGATGATGCAGGCAGTATTACGCTTGGCATCTGCCTGATTTTACTTTCTATGGTTGTCCGTTATGGTGCGGAACTGGAGCAGAAAAATAAAAGGAAATAGAATGAGGATTTTTATGGTGAGTAGTGAATGGATACGCTGCCCTGTCTGCGGAAATAAAACAAGATTACAGATACGGGAAGATACAGAATTAAAAAACTTTCCTCTCTACTGCCCGAAGTGCAGACAGGAAAGTTTGATTGACGCAAAGGATTTACAGGTAACAGTTATTAAAGGATTTGGAGCAAAAAGCACATAACTGAATAACAAAGTGACAAATCGGGATATGCTGGAGGTGGATATTGATGTTTTGGGATAGAGCAGCACGAGTATATGATCTTTTTGAAAATATATATAATGGTAAAGTCAACAAAAAACTCTGTATTGAAGTGGCAAAGCTGATGTCACAGAATGATTATGTACTTGAATGTGCTTGTGGGACAGGTATGCTCAGTAAACATATAGCCAAAAAGTGTCAGACGTTAATTGCAACAGATTTTTCGGCGGAAATGTTAAAACAGGCGAGGAAGAAGTGCAAGGAATCAACGAATATAGAGTATGCCCAGAACGATATAATGCAATTAAACTATGAAAGCAATACATTTGATAAAGTTGTGGCGGGAAATGTAATTCATTTAGTGGATGAACCCTACAGGGCATTAAAGGAATTGGAGAGAGTATGTAGGTTCGGCGGACAGATCATCATTCCAACCTATGTAAATAAAGAAAATAATGGCAAACCGAGTATATTTGTGAAAGCAGTAGAAAAAGCGGGAGCAGGATTTAAACGTCAGTTTACATACAAAACATATCAGCAGTTTTTTGAAAAAGCAGGATATAAAGATGTGAAATATTCTATTGTTGAGGGTAAAATGCCTTGCGCTATTGCAGTTATTACCAAGAAATAACCATGATAAAACTTCCGCTTGCCGGGGAGTTGAGAGAGCGAAAAATCGGGGTTTGTAAGAGAGGTATTGTTATGAAAGTATATCATGTGGTTACGGATAGACCTAGCAATTCTTAAAGAGATAAATGCAAATATATAGGCCGCAAAATTTCAGTTTGTGGATTGGAGGAATAAAATGAAAAAGTATTTTCTACCGCTTGGTGTATTGGGAATATTTATGACTGTTGCAGTAACATTATGGCTGACACAGGACAATATATTTTACCTTTTTAATTTTAGCTATATTGGAATATCAATTTTTTTCGGGATATTTCTTTATATCAAAAAATACAAATATGCCCGCAGAGTTGCACAGCTTTTAGTCGGACTTTATATGTTGGTGTATTTGGGCTTTATTTGCGGTGAAAATATGCAGATTGAGGGATTTTGGTATTATCTTTTTACAGGGGTATTTGAAGCCGCAACAATTCATTATGCGGTGGCAAAAATTTTTGGACCATTGCTTTTTGGCAGAGGTTGGTGTGGGTATGCCTGCTGGACGGCAATGGTGCTTGATTTTCTTCCGTATAAAGTTTCCAAAACACCACGGGAAAAGATTGGGTGGATAAGGTATATAACATTTGCAATTTCTCTTATATTTGTTTCGGCACTATTTCTTGCTCATATCGGTAACATTGAGAGGATTATGTTTTGGGCGTTTATCATTGGAAATGCCATATACTATGTAGTTGGGATAATATTGGCTTTTGTCTTTAAGGATAATCGTGCATTTTGCAAATACATATGTCCTATCACTATATTCTTAAAACCTATGAGTTATTTTTCGCTGCTCCGAATTAAATGTGATAAAAGCAAATGTGTTTCATGCGGTAAATGTAAAAATGTGTGTCCTATGGAAGTAGATGTTACAGATAATTCCAGAAAACGAAAAAACGGTACGGAATGTATTCTTTGTTTTGAATGCGTGAAGAATTGTCCGAGAGATGCATTATAAATTCCTCTTTATCGGGATGGTATATACAAAGAAAAGTCGGAGGAAGTAGATAATATGCTGATAGTTGAATTAGTTATTTTGTGTATTCTGTTTTGGGGAATATGCTACTTAAACACAGGGAGCGATGATAAAAATATCAAAAGCTATGCTTCTTATCCCGATGAAGTGCAGGAAATGGTAAAGAAAAATCCTGCGCTGCAATCCAAAATCAAGACAGCTTCGCCGTTTGTGTCACTTGTATCAAATATTGTTGTTTTTGGCATTGTCCTCTTTATTTTCGGCTTGTTCGTGAAAGAGGACGGATTTAGGGTTAATTTTATAAATCTGCTGATTTTAGGACAAAGCCTTAACGCTTTTGATTTTCTTGTCATTGATATGTTGTGGTGGAGAAATTCTAAAAGGGTACGCTTTACAGGCACAAAAAACCGAAAGGAATTGTATTCCAACCCGAAAAAACACTTTGTTTCGTTTCTAAAAGGAATTGCCGCCTTTTTGATTATTGCGGTCATTGACGGAGCGATACTAACAGCATTTTAACATCATCAGAGAGCCAGACGCATAGACGCAGAGCCGATGAACTTGTGAAATGAAATCACAGTTTGTCGGCTCTCTTTTTATATACCATAGGCAGGACAAGCCCACCGAATAAAAAAAACGGAGTTTTCTGGTGGGCTGTATTGCCATGCCTAAATAAAGCGTAAACAACACATCTCTCCAGACACGTTTTTGAGTTTGGAGGGATTTTTTATGCGTTGGTCTAAGACCGCCGCCCTGCTGCTTATCCGAAGCAGCAGCTACATACATAGCTTCATGGATAAGCGAGGATAACCTGTTAAAAAAATTCTCACTTGTGCATGGAACTCTTATACCCTCAAAGTAGATGCCAAATTTCTACTCAAAAGAAGTTTAATCTCCTATAACCGTGAAGGTGTTACAGCCTTTGCGGTTTTTCTTTTGTCGTTTTTTGCAGAACGCCGTCAAAAGCATTTTTGCGGCGTAAGATGCCGTTCCCCGCCGACCAATCTGGATTTTTCAAAAAATTTCAGATTGGAGGTCAAGAGAATGTCATTCAATTATGGCAGAGAAGAAAAGAAATGGCGGCTCTGGAAAGAAGCTGAGGAAAAGAAACTGCGGAGCTTAGGTGTCAGCGAGGACACCATCGAAAAACTCCGTATTTACGATTGGGCGGTCTTTAATTCTGACAGGAAGTTTTACCGCAGGTTGCAGGATGCGAGTACATATCTTGAGGAATTTGCCGAGGACACGGCACAGCCCGAAGTAAAAACAGTTGAGGATTTTCTGGACAATATTGAAAATCAGAAGCTCTATCAGGTTTTGATTAAGGTGGACAAGCTGACCCTGCAAATTGCCTTGATGAAGATACATGGCTTTTCTACCCGTGAAATCGCATCGTATCTGGGTGTTACAGAGAAAGCGGTTTACAGGCGAATGGACAGGCTCAAAGAAAAATTAAAAAAGTTTTTTGAGTAGAGGGGAAAATAAAGGTTTCTCAAGGACTATGGGGTGTAAGGCGTAAAAACCTTCGCCCCGTTTTCTTTTGTGTGGCGAAAACGGGCTTGTTCCTTGACAACCGAATATACGCTGTTACAGGTACTTCATTCTGTGTTCCGAGCGGCAGATGGGGCGGCGCGGTGACAGGCGGCCTAAGGAGGTGATGAATCCAGGCTGTCCGAGCGATAAACGCAACCTACGAAACCGGCTGTGGCAGGCCGGACGCGATAACGACACAGATCATAATGGTACTTCTTCACAGCTTCCTAAAGACTTGGGGAGAGTTCCTGCGGCGTTTGCTTGCTCTGGCAAAGCGGCGGCGTATGTGGGACTATGATGCGGTGACGCTACCCGCAGCCTGTAACAGCCCCGTCCTTATAACAGAAGGACTTGCCGGGGTGCGTGGCAAATACGGCAGCAAAATCGAAATCAGATATAATGGGCCGGATTTATGTGTGTAATAACCATAGATCCGACCTATTCATGTGGTTTTGATAACACAGTTTTCAGAAGGGAGTTGATACTATGGAATTGAACACCATTGTCAGTGAAGTGGGTACGCTGGTAGACATTCGGGATGTCTCTGTCAACAAAGAACTTTCCCGTGATGAACGGATTGCAGAATTTGTTCAGCAAATCAAAAATCCATACCATTTTAAGTGTGGACGTTTTACTGTACAAGCCAGTTTTTCTGCTGAAGGTGCTACCCTGGAAGAATGTATCAAGGGTATTTTGCGATAGCTGCAATTTTAAGAAAGGGGCTGACTTTTCCGTAAAAGCATGGTAGAATAAGAATCGGAAAAGGAATTGAATATGGAATAACCACACTTCTTGAATTGCGGGGATTTTTCTGTGCAACGAAAGGAGTGTTTTTTTATGCAGGTTTACAAAGCGATTAAGTACATCCGTCTTTCTTATACGGATGATAAAACAGTAGAAAGTGACAGCGTTGCTAACCAGCGGCGCCTGATCGATGACTACATAGCCCGACACCCGGAAATTGAGGTTGTGGCAGAAAAAATTGACGATGGTTATAGTGGTGTTTTGTTTCACCGCCCTGGATTTCAGCAAATGCTATCTGATATTGAAGCAGGCCACATTAACTGTGTGATTGTTAAGGATCTTTCCCGATTAGGGCGAAATGCTATTGACACAGGTTATTATATCGAACAGTATTTCCATGCTCATAATGTTCGCTTCATTGCTGTTACGGATCAGTTTGATACAGAGGATTCCGGAAATCTTCATGGCGGTATCATGCTGCCTTTGAAAAATATGATCAATGAAGCCTATGCTCTGGACATTGGACGAAAAATCAAAGCACAAGCGCGGCAGGCTATGAAAGATGGCGACTATATTGGTGCACGGGCACCTTACGGTTACAGGAAAGACCCTGATAATTGCCATAAACTTCTGATTGATGAAAATACTGCCCCTGTGGTAAAACAGATTTTTGAATGGGCACATGAGCATGTGTCTCTGAACCGGATTGTCCGCAATCTAAATGAGATGGGGATTCCGGCACCGAGCCATTATAAAAAGGACACTGGCGAGATTACCAGTCCGGGCCTGATTGGAAGCGGCAAATGGCAGACCCGTACAGTGATGAAAATTTTAGAAAGCGAAGTCTATACAGGCGATCTGGTGCAAGGAAAAACAAAGATTGTAGATCATCAGCAGGTCAAGGCTGGAGAAGATAATCTGATTATTGCAAAATGCACCCATGAACCGATCATCAGCCATGAGTTGTTTAATGCAGTTCAGGAATACAGAAAACAGATCTGTGAAGAAAGCAAAGCAACTCCAAAACGCCCCTACACGCCAAACATTTTCAAAGGCAAAGTGTTCTGTGCTGATT